>Ga0315541_1001317_pt1 | contig 23484 bp, 26 predicted proteins | sample SalMarSW160190MG_FD_203095 | JGI IMG/M metagenome (GOLD analysis project Ga0315541, IMG submission 203095) | Salt marsh sediment microbial communities from the Plum Island Ecosystem LTER, Massachusetts, United States - Salt Marsh Sediment SW1601-190 ...
AAAGTTTTTCATCAACAATTTCATCTGGAACTTTTAAAATATCAATATTAGTGCCAACAAGCATTGCTTTTATTTCATTCAAAGAAGGAATTTGAACGAGTTTAACTTCAATATTGTTTTTCTTTCCTAAAATCTTAGCCAACTCATTAACCTCATAAGCAAATTCAAAACCCAAAACATCAACTTTTGAAAAATTATTTGTTCTACAATCTTCTAAAACCTTTCTCACTTCTTCAATATTTACAGGCATATCAATTAAACCAATATGCACTACTCTGTTATCTTTTATTCCATGAATTAAACTAAGCGCATTAATTTTTTTAGCTGAATAAAGCTTTAAAACAAAATCAATATAATCAGCTGGTTTTTCTTTAAAGTGTTTTACTTCATAACTTCCAATATTATAAATTTCAAAAGGTCTAGAATACTTGCCATATTTCTCACTTTTTTCATCTAACAAATTCTTTGAATTATGAATATCCAATAATCTTTTCCTGCTAATATGAACAGTGTATTTTGACAAGTCAGAACCAATCCATCTCCTTCCTAACTTCTCGGCAACAGCCAAAGTCGTCCCAGACCCACAAAAGAAATCCGCAACCAAATCTCCTGAATCCGAAGAAGCCAAAATAATCCGTCTTAAAAGCATTTCAGGTTTTAGTGTTGGATAATCTATGCTTTTTGCCCAACCTGTTTCTGGTTTTATATCTGTCCACCAATCACTTACAGGGGTACCTTTTTCTAAATCAATTGTAATATCTTCACCTGCTAAAGTACTATGCTTTCCAACCTGTTGTGTGCTTTCTGCATAAGGTTTAAATTCTAAATTAAATATGTAATCACTCCCCTTTGTATATCTATAAATACAGTCGTGTTTATTAGGATAATCTTGTTTTGAATACCCTCCGCCACTATAACACCAAATTATCTCATTCCTAAAATTATCTGATCCAAAAATATCATTATCCATCATTACTTTTAAATAATGTGCTACATGCCAATCGCAATGAACATAAATAGACCCATTTTCTGCTAATAATTCTCTCATCAAAACTAATCTCTCATACATATATTTCAAATAAGTTGCCATTCCGCCTTTCCAAGTGTCTCTATACGCTTTCTCTTCTAAAATTGATGGCTCTTTAGAAATTTCTTCATTGCCGACTTTCACCTTAAAAGAAAAATCCGCCCCAGTGAAAAACGGCGGATCAATATAAATCAAGTTTATTTTTCCAGCCATTGAAGGAATATTATTTTTAGGATCTCCTCTTAAAAGAGATAACATCGCTAATTTGTTATCTCCCCAAATCAAACTATTTTTCGAATCCTTCGCATAATTTTCAGAAAATTTAGGTTCTTGAACTCGTGCACCATAAAGATCTTGTATCCTTGATTCTTCTCCAGTTCTCGGCTGATTTATTGTTTCAACTTTCTGCAACGGCAAAACTGGCCTTTCAAAATCAATCCTTTTGCCTTTCTCTAATTTTTCATACTTATCCGTCCACACCAACTCCACTTCATATTTTTTATTTTTATTGTTTCGCATAAAAACTAACCAAAGTTTTTTATTACTATTAAAATAGTAAAATTCTACGGGCTCATAAATTGCAAAATTTTCTCTATTTCTAAAAAAGAAAGTTCAACCAAATCCGAAACGTTACCCCTTATAATATTTTCGTAATCACACTCTATTCTCTTATTAAATATTCTCCCCAGTGAAAGTCCCACCTGCACAACATCTCTATTATTTACACAAGTCCCCGACTTTCTATAATATTTGGCAAGTCGTCGATGTTCTGATCCTCCTTTTTTTGGTTTAAATTTAGGAGTAATCTTGCCACTGACCGCGTAATCTAAAGCAATATGATAGATAGCATAATATGCCCTACTCACCGATGATCTAAGACAGGCCTCCCTTAAAATTGACTGAGTTTTCAATTTTTCTGCTAATTTAAGATAATCGCTCCAATCAAACATATTATTTAAACTCAAGATCTGTGTTAAAATTATAAATTTCTTCCTTCATAATTATTGGCAGCAACCATTTTTTATCTAATTCATTTAATTTTTTTAGTGCCTCTTTTGGTTCATCCTTAGTTATAATCTTTAAAAACAATTCTCCTTCATCGTTTTCAATCTCTGGATCATGTGATAACTCTAAAGACAAATTTGTTTCACCAAAATATTTATAAATAACATCTGGAGCTACCCATAAACAATTACTAATTTTCGAGTTTTGAATTAAAAAGTCTTTAATATCTTCCATATCTCTTATTTCACAATACCTTGATTTTAAAAAACCCAAAACGCTTTCTTTTATCTCCGCAAATATAGGAAATATCGAAATATCCAAAGTATCCAAAACACTGGTACTACTAGTATTATTTAAGATTCTAGGAAGATAATAATATTCTATCCCCGTGATACCTTCACTCATATTTTTTTAATGATTTCTTCTAATTCTTTAAATTGAATTACAACTTCTTTTTTTAATTCTTCAAAACTCGGTAATTCTTTTCCAAAATGTGCGTTAAGATGAACGAGAAATTTTTGTTTTCCATTACCAAGTGGTTTTATTTCTAGTATATATTTGATATTATTTTTATCGAACGCTAAATTAACACCAGCACTTTTTATATTTTCACCAATAGCAGAAATTTTAGAACCGACGAAATTATTAATATCGAAATCTTCACTCTCTGGAAAAACAAGTACATCATAATTAAACCCATAAGCAATAATTTTATCTCGTTCTATTATATTTTTCTCTATAAGCTTTTGGAAATTATCAATTATCTTTGACTCTTCTGGCCGAACCCCTGTTTTTTCATTCACTAAAACTCTATTGGCTTCAAAAACTATATCTTTTTGTCTGTTTGGAAATATTAAAACTTTAAGGCCCGGTGCCTCAATAAAAGTATGTAAATCTTTCTGTGGATCCCCAGTTTTAAATAATTCTAGCAAATCTTTCTGGGAAATAAGAAGATGATTTAAAGAGGATGAAAAAGATATTGTAATATTTATATTTTTTATGGCTTCGATTTTCATAATTTTATTTATAATTATTTTTTATATTTTTATTTATCTAAATCTATTTCTTTTTCTCCGACTTTTAGTTTCTTTATTTAATGCCAAAAATAAAATAAGAAATAACTGCACCCAATACTATGCTTATGACACTAATAACTATTTCTTTTATAATTGATTTATTTGCTTTAGGAATAAAAATACTACCGCTCTTTTGATCATTAGTAAGAGAATCAGTACTAATAGAAGTGGTTTCAATTATATTTTTGTTATTATTCAAAGTTGAGCTATTAGAAACCTCCCCTTCCTCTTTATTAGAATCACCTTTTTTATTGAAAGAATCAATAATATTGATATTAATAAAAGACATTTACTTCCACCCTTGCTCAATTACTTTCCACATTACTTTTTCTTGTGGGATTTGAATTGGGCCTTGAGGAGTTTGTTGAGTTATATTAACCTGACCTTTTTTATATTCAATAACGAGTTCAAAATAATTTGACCGTTGATTTGATTCAATAAATGCTAATTTATATTCTTTTTTAGTAATTGCTTGGTTCTGACCAATTTCAACTTCTGGATTCCAAATCTTACCAAGCTCCATTTCTTTTTGGTATTCTTCAAAAAGTTCAGTCATTGCTTTTGATAGTTCACTATCGGCATAACTAATGATTTTAATACCCAAATCTTCTTTAGCTTCTTTTCTGCCAATTAAATATTGATGAGAATAAAGTTTTTCTGTAAGATAATCAATAATTTTAGTGATCTCTTCTTCTGACATTGGTTCTTTATGAGACATTAAAAGACGTTTTGCTAAAATTCTAATTAAATTATGAATTCTGCTTACATTTCCTAAAGCCAAGGGATGAATTTGAGGATTTGATTCTATAAACTTTTTGAAAATTTCAGTTAGTTCTTTTTCTTCTTTTATTCCAATTTTTTTAGCCAAATCAAAATAAGCCATTACATCTTCAACAGAAATAGGAATTCTATTTTGAGGATTTTTCGGATCTTGAGGATTAAATATATTGGCAGTTGTTGGATCAATTGGAGATAATTCAGATAAATCGCTCATTACAACCTCATCAGCTCCTAAAGCAATCATTGTAGCAGCACTATGTCCTTTATACGGAATCAAAACTGAAAACTTATCGCAGTATTCGCGAATCATTGAGACCAACCTCCAAGGAACCATTGTATCTCCGCCTGTAGAGTATAAAAATAAGTCAATCTGTGGAACTTTTCCGATTTTTTGTAACTGCTTGCTTAAAACCGGAATTATGTCCATAGCAATCCTGGCGTTGACAGGACCCTTTCTGTCGCTTGTTAAATAAGTAATAACCTTTGAACCTCTCTTTTCCTCAATTTTTTGAATTAAATCTTTTGTATTCATACTATATCGAATTAGTTTATATTATTCTATTTTCCACTATAGCTCTTTTTCATCCTAAAATCAAGTTGAAAAAAGGCCCGACCCCTCTAAGTCGGGTCTCAAAGACAAAACGACGGCGACGGAAGCCTCAAAGCCAAGCCGCCTAAGGGAGGCTCGGCTTTTTGACGACGGCATCTCCTGCGAAGCATTGCCTCGCCCTTCGGGCTCGCAATTCGGGGAGTAAGTTCTCGCCAAACCACACGAAGAACCAAAATAAAAACGCCTCTTTCGGGACGTCTTTATTTCGGAGCTCCGGGGGCGCGATTCGAACGCGCAACCATCTCCTTAACAGGGAGCCGCTCTACCATTGAGCTACCCCGGAATGTGTGATTAGTTTGTAGTATGTAGTTATTAGTTTGTAGTTTTCTTTAATGAAGACGTCATTACATTTAACATTCTCATAACTTCATTTAAAAGACTTTCGGCTTTATTATAATCTAAATTCTTAAGATTGTAAAGTCTTTTACAAATCTCTATCTGTGTTCCTAATTCAGCTCCTGAGCTATAACTTATGTATAAAATTTGAAGGAATGGCTACAGCAGCTCGTTGCATCTGACTTACTAATCCATATTTTTCTGATTGTGGAAAATTTCCAGTTAAATTATAAATCTCTGTCACTAAATCCATTGATTTTTGCCAGACTTTTAATTCTTTGTAAGAATTTAACTGCATAACTACACACTATAAACTACAAACTACCCATTAATTAGTATCCTTTCAATTTTTTCAGTTTCTGATGTCCGCGGATTCTTTCCAAGGACTTGGCTTCAATTTGACGGATTCTTTCCCGGGTTACGCCAAACTCCTGCCCAACTTCTTCTAATGTATGTCTAATCCCATCGTTCAATCCAAATCTCATTGATAATATTTTCTGTTCTCTGGGAGTTAAATCAACCAAAATTTCTTTTAATCTCTGACGAAGCAAAGTCCTGGCCGCCTGAACAGAAGGCGGGATAGCTTTTTCATCTTCAATAAATTCAGCCAAAATACTATCATCCTCATTATCCCCTACCGGTGTTTCCAAAGAAATAGTTTCTTGAGAAATTCTTCGGATGTGATGAATTTTATTGACGGGAATGCCCATTTCAGCGGCAATTTCTTCTGCTAATGGTTCTCTTCCTAAATCCTGCAAAAGGCGGCGTCTAACTTTAGTATATTTTGAAATGGTTTCAACCATATGAACGGGTATCCTGATTGTTCTGGCCTGGTCAGCTAAAGCTCTGGTAACTGCCTGGCGTATCCACCAAGTAGCATAAGTTGAAAACTTATATCCTCGGCGCCAGTCAAATTTCTCCACTGCTCTTCTTAAACCAATATTTCCTTCTTGGACTAAATCAAGCAAAGTCAGGTTTGGCGATTTGCCAATATATCTCTTGGCAATAGAAACTACCAACCGCAGGTTGGCTCTCATTAATTTATTCATTGCCTCTTTATCTCCCTTCTCAATCCTTTTAGACAATTCTTTTTCTTCTTCAGCGCTTAAAAAAGCAACTTTTCCAATTTCCTTTAAATAAAGCTGGATTGGGTCTATTTTTATTTTTTCTAATTTTGAAATCCCTTTTGGTTTTTTCTCTTCTATTTCTAAAAATTCCCTTTTTTCTTTAATTTCAATACCCTCTTTTTCTAATTCTTCATAAAGGTTTTCCAAGCCCTCAACATCTTTTTCTATTTCAGGGAAAAAATAAAGAATTTCTGAAATAGTGACAAAACCCCGCTGCTTCCCCTTTTTAAACAGGGCTTGAAGCTTTTCTGGATTGAAAACTTTTTTCTTCCAAGAAGCTTTTTTCTTCCTTGTCCGCCGTAGCTTTAGCAAAGACAGGTTCACTGATTTTGTTTTCTTCTTTTTTGGTTTTTTCATAATTTTTTATCGAAACTACTTGACAAGGTCTCTTGGTTTGCTATACTAATAGTAGAAATCCTCGGCCCGGAGTTTTCGCACTCCACTGCGGAGGATTTTTTTATTTGTAATGTTTTGCCCAAAAAGCAGACATAAAATATTTATGACCTCTTTTTTTATCTTCTTTAATCTGAACATAGAATAATCTTTTATCTTTAGTTAAACCAGCGAAACGGTGTAAGGTTTCATTGCGGTTAGCTGGATTATCATTGCTAAGTGGTGTATTTCTTGAATTTCTAATAAGTTCTATGGCAATAGCAAATAATTGCAATCTTACCTTTCTTTCTCTCCTTCTTTTTTGATTTAAGTGCTGCCAAAAATAGTCAAAGAAAACCTTCTGTTTATTAAAATAAGCTGATTTAATATATGGTTTTCTTTTTGTTCTACTTTTTATTTCTTTAAAAATATCTTTAGCTTTCTTCTTAAGCTCTTCAAAATCTGTACCACTCAATTTTAACGACTTAATCTGATAAGGAATTAACTTATTTGGTCTTTTAATCATCTATATTAATTTATTTTGCACTAAAAAATCTTTCACTATCTCAAAAATCTTTTGATGTCCATTTGAATTCGGATGAACTCCATCTTCTAATAAGCTTTTATAATCTTCATCCATAAACTCTTTGAAAATTCCAACAAAAAGGATTTTATTCTTATCACAAATCTTCTTTACAATATTATCATATCTTTGGATATATTCGTTTTTATAAGAATGGGTTGGTTTCCAAGGAATTGGATCTACTTTTGATTCATCAACAGGGCTATATCCTACAAAAATAATATTTGAACTGAATTTTTTAGCAATATTCAATAATCTTTCTATATTTTCTTTAAACTTTTCTGGAGAAGTTCTTGTATTATTTTGAACGAGCACAAATTGGGAGTCATTAACTCCGATTGAAAAAATAATAATATTTTTTTCTTCTTGATCTAATCTTCTTTTTACTTCGGACTCAAATCTTTCTAAAAGACCTTCTGTAGTATCACCAGAAATACCAAGATTATAAACCAATAAATTATTTCTCCCTTCGGCCAGGGTTTTTTGGTGTGAAAATCTTTTTAATCTTTCCACCCAACCGCCTTCTTCATCCCAGGCTCCGTATGTTATGCTTGCTCCAAAAATTAAAATATGTGCCATGTTGTTTAAGAAGTTTAGCTCTCTTTAAGTAATTTAGCTCTCTGGTTAAATTGTTGAACTAATTCCTGAATTTTATCAATATTCTTATTTTGTTCTGCTTTTTTAATTTCTTGGGAAATCTTATCTAACTTATTTTTAATAACTAATGTTTTCAGTTCTTTAAAACAGTCTTCAAATTCCTTTTCAGACTCAAGATTAATGTCCTCAACCTCTGCTTTCAAAGAAAGATAATTTATTTGGTCATTCTGTTTATTTTCTTTCAAACAATTAATAATCTCATTTGTTTGAAGAGAAAAGAGCTGAAAATCCTCTTCTTTAACTAAGTTAAGTTTTTCTGGAAATTTAATAGCTAAAACAGCGAAACGTTCTTCTAAAAGTTCTTTTCTGGTTTTCGGCGCTAATGGTTTTGGTTTTTCTATTACATTTCCCGCCTCAACAAGATTATCCAAACGAATTTTTCCAAGCTCCTCTAATACATCTTCTTCTTTTACTTCTAAGGTCGCGGCTAAATCCTGAACCCAAATGCTCTGCTCTATTTTATTCGGAATTCTTTTAATAATTGGCAGTAAAACCTTTGAAATTCCTTTCTTTCCTTCTATAATATTTTTATCAAACTTGGATAAAGTGTTTTCAAAGTAAAAATCATGGATTGATTTTGCCTGTTCAATTAAATTCTTCCACTTATCTGGATTTTCAGAAACAACATCAGCTGGATCTTTTCCTTCAGGCATAGTCACTATTTTAATGCTAAAGCCTTGCGCCTGAGCCAAATCAATTCCTCTTTTTGTTGCTGAATCACCAGCAATATCCATATCAAAAGCAGTTAAAAGATTATCTGAATATCTCTTAAGAATTTTCAACTGATAAGGAGTCAAAGCAGTGCCGGAAGTAGCTACTACGTTTTCAAAACCTGCCTGGTTAACTATAATTACATCCAGATAACCTTCAACCAAAACACATATATCTTTTTTCCTAATTTCTATTCCTGCTTTATTCAAACCATATAGAATTCGGCTTTTATCATAAAGAGAGGCATTAGGACTATTCACATATTTTGCAACTTCATCATGTTCCCGGCTCTCTAATATCCTTCCGCCAAATCCAACCGGCTGGGAGCTGAAATTAAAAACAGGAAACATAATTCTGGCGCGGAATCTATCATAATATTTTCCTGTTTTTTCTGACTTTAAAGCTAATCCTGCTTTTTCTATTTCTTCCCTTTTATACCCCTTGCTAAATAAGAAATCGGAAAGACCCTGCCAAGCATCAGGAGCATAACCTAAGCGCCATTTCTTAATGCTTTCTGGCTTTATTCCTCTGGATAAAAGATAATCTTTTGCTTCTTTTCCTCCGGGGCCCTGTTCAAGCTGCTTCTCAAAAAAACAACAAGCCAGTTCAGAAATTTCATAAAGATGCTGTTTTTCTGTCCTTATTTTCGGGTCTTGCTTTCTAAGCTCTACTCCTGCTTTCTGAGCTAAAAGTCTTAAAGCATCTCCAAACTCTACTCCTTCAATTTTCATTACAAATTTAAAAATGTCGCCTCCGGTTCCGCAGGCGCCGAAACAATGCCAGATTTGACGAGCCGGTGAAACAAAAAAAGAGGGCTTTTTCTCAGAATGAAAAGGACAAACAGCCCTATAATTAGCCCCTGCTTTTTGTAATTTAATATATCCTCTAACAACTTCAACTATATCCAGCCTATTTTTTATTTCATCAATTGGAGAGCTAAGCATAATAAATTTATGATACCACGAATAACAACCAAAATCAATTTTATCACTTGACATACTATCTTGCTTTGCTACAATAAAAATGCAGTCGAAAGACTGCTTCAACTGCCCGTTGAAAAAGACGGGCTTTTTAATTATTGTTTCCTAGCAATCCTATTTTTTAGTTTTCTAAGATCAAAATATTTATTAGAACTCCTGATAAGTTCTTTCGCAATATGGTGCTTTGTTGAAATAACAATAGTATACTTATCTTTATTTCTTAACTTTTTTAAAAGATAATCGAAATCACTATCGCCAGAAAAAAGAATGATAGTATTGTATCTTTCAAGTAATTCCATAACATCAACCGCTATCTCAACATCAAAATTAGCTTTACGTTCTTCACCTCCTGGAAGACGGTCATCTTTTATAATTTTTAGGGGCTTGGTAATAACTCGGTAATTCTTTGCTCTCAAAGAATCGAGAAATTCATTGTGACCTGCGTTGCCAAAAGAAACCGTATAAAAACGAATTTCTTGTAAATCACAAGAATCACGAAGATAAGCTTTTAATCTGCGATAATTTACCTTCCAATCCAAACCCTTGACTGATTTTTCCAAATTAGCAGCATCAATAAAGATTAACGTCTTTCCTTTTACGTATTTATTGATCATATATTTTTATTTTAACAAAGAAGAAAATAAAACCCAAGCCAACAAAACTGCATAATGCATTTCCCTTCTAATTTTGATTGACACTCGGGTTTTAAGGCGGTAAAATGGGGATATATGAATAATTCAAAAAATAATTCTAAAAAATTAAAGATTTTGTTCGTGGCGACCGAATCAGCCCCTTTTGCCAAAGCCGGCGGTTTGGGCGATGTTGTTTATTCTCTGTCTTTAGCCCTAAAAAAATTGGGCCAGGACGTAAGAATAATGCTTCCCCGTTACGGCACGATTGACCTGAAAAAAATTAAAATGAAAATGGAATTAAAGGGGCTAAAGGTGCCGACCGATCAGCCAGGCGAATATCCTTATTTAATCTGCAACGTTAAGAAAAGCAGAAGAAGAAATGGAGCCAGTATTCCCACTTATTTCCTGGAAAATATGGAATATTACGAAAAAAGAGCCAATGTTTACGGCTACGCCGACGACCATATCAGATGGGCTTTGCTCTGCCGGGGAGTTCTGGAGTTTTTGAAAACCTCGACCTGGAAACCGGAAATTATCATTGCTTCCGACTGGCAAACCGGACTTCTTTCCAACTACCTGAAAACCGCTTATAAAAAAGACCCGGTTCTTTCAAAAACAGTGGTGGTTTTTGCCGTCCACAACCTCCAATATCAGGGAATGTGCGATTTTAAATTCGTTCAGGAGACAGAAAGAGATTCCGGTCAGGAGCCACTTCCCGATTTTTTCAATTCCCGGCTGGCGAAATTAAACTGGATGCTGAGAGGAATAATTTACAGCGACGTAATAACCACTGTTTCTCCAACTTATGTCAAAGAAATTTTAACTCCGGAGTATGGCGAAGGATTAGACAAAATTTTTGCCGAACACAGAGAAAAAATCTTCGGAATTTTAAACGGAATTGACTATGAACAAAACAGCCCGGAAAAATCTCCCCATGTTCCGGTTAAATACAATATAAAAAATCTCGGCAAGAGAAAAGAAAATAAAATTCTTCTTCAAAAAAAATTCGGACTTCCGGAAAACGATAAACTTTTCCTGCTCGCCATGGTCTCCCGGCTCACCGAACAAAAAGGATTTGACTTGTTGGAACAAATAATTGACCCTCTTTTCAAAAACCTGCCTATTCAGTTTATCTGCCTGGGAGACGGAGAATCAAAATATAAGGAAATGCTGAAATCCGCGTCGGAAAAATTCCCGGAAAAAATAAAGTATTTCTTTGAATTTGACCCCTTTCTACCCCACTTGATATTCAGCGGCGCCGACGCCCTTTTAATGCCTTCCAAATTTGAGCCCTGCGGAATCACTCAAATCCAGGCGATGAGATACGGCTGCGCGCCGATTGTCAGGAAAACCGGCGGCTTGGCTGACACGGTCCAGGATTTTAATCCCCTGAAAAACGAAGGGGACGGTTTTGTTTTTATCAATTACGACCCGCTGGACCTGCTCATTGCCGTTACCCGGGCTTATACTTGTTATAATTTCACTGCCAAATGGAAGCAGTTGATAAAAAGAATTATGAAAAAAGACTTTTCCTGGAAAAAATCGGCTCAGGAATATTTGAAGGTTTTCAATCAAGCGGCGCAAAAGAAAAATAATCTAAAAAAATAGTATGCTTTGGGTAAATTTTTTACACATCTATCAACCATCTAATCAATCGGATGAAATTTTGGAAAAAGTTGTAAATGAATCTTACCGGCCTTTAATAAAAGGCTTTTTGGATATTCCTAAAATGAAAATAAATCTCAATATTAATGCCGCGCTTACAGAATTGTTAGTCAAAAAAGGATATAAAGACGTAGTAGATGGGATTAGAAAATTAGCTGAAAAAGGGAAATTAGAATTTACAGAAAGCGCCAAATACCATCCCCTTCTTTCATCTTTAAACAAAGAAGAAATAATCAGACAAATTACTGCAAACCATAAAACAAATAAAAAATACTTCGGCAAAACATACCAGCCAAAATGTTTTTTCCCTCCGGAAATGGCTTACGATTCAAAGGTTGGAAAAATCGTCTCTGAATTAAATTATCCTTTAATTATGCTTGACGAGATATCTTATGCCGGAGGGAAAGCATACCCTCAAAAAGATAAATTATTTTCTCTAAAAGGAACGAGAATCCTTACTATTATATTCAGAGAAAGAACAATCTCAAATTCTATTATGAGCTCAGTGGTTAGAAATAAAAAGGACTTTCTTGAAATTTTAGGCAAAGATCTTAAAAAAAACCAGTACCTCTGCACGGCAATGGACGGTGAAACTTTCGGGCATCACCGGCCGGGCTTAGAAAAATTTTTATTCAAAATCCTCTCTCTCCAAAAACCTAAACAGATTTTCCTATCTGAAATTCCAAAGTATTTCAAAATTGAAAAAGGAATCAGCCCGGTTAGCGCAACCTGGGCTTCTTCTCAGTGGGATATTGAAAAAGGAATTCAGTTTTATTCTTGGAAAAATCCAAAAAATAAAGTTCATAGTTTGCAATGGAAATTCTTCAATTATGTCCGCGAATTAGCAAGAAAAAAAATTCTTTCTGAAAAAAATCAGGAAAAATTAGATAAAGCTTTAGCTTCGGACCAATTCTTCTGGGCTTCCGGAGAACCCTGGTGGAGCATTGAAATGATTGAAAAAGGAACCTGGTTACTTTTAAGCGCGCTTAAATCCTTTCCCAAAATTACAAAAAAAGAGATTGAAAAAGCTGAAGAATATTACAAAAATATCCTCTCAACTGCCTTTTGGTGGCAGAGAAACGGCCGGATTGAAATAATGGCTAAGCAATATAGAGAAGCCGTGAAAATTCCTTTTAAGGAAAGAACTTTGGAAAAGGGCAAACCAGAGGTTTATTTTGCTTTTTTGGAAATGATGAGAAGGAAAATGTGGAAAGCTGCCAAAAAGAAAAACTTTGAAAAAGCCATCTTATGGCGAGATGCTATTTGGAAGTTAGAAACCAAAAACGATATTTATGATGCTGTCCACGCAGTAGACCTTTTGAGAAAAGAAGCACTCGATCCAGCTCTACGTAATTTAATGGATAAATACAAGAAAAAATACGAGAGAATAAAATCTGGGCAGCCAGAAATGAGAAAGATTTAATCTTTGGATAATAAAATAAGTATGAAATCAATTAAAATTTTATTAAATCAAAAATGGGCCAAAGATTTTTTTAACAAAAAAATTGGTCAATACTTCCCCAAAAAAAAATTAATTAATTGTGAAGTTGAACCTTTAAAAATATATCTGAATTATAAAAGTGTCGTGGTAAAATATCATTTAGAACTCTTAGATGAAGAAAACAATGTTTCTGAAAAAAATATTGTTGGTAAGGCTGAAAAATTATCTCCCTTCGGGAGATCGCCCGTAGGGGGAAAACAAAATAGCAATATTTTAAATGATTATTCAGCAACTAAATTTTTACGGAAACAGGGATTAAACGATATTGTTCCAAAACCAATTGACTATCTTCCCCTATTTAACCTCTATCTTTATGAATTTATACCTGGATATTTTTTGCAAGAATTAAGCGTTAAACAAAAAGACCAGGAATTTTTAGATAAAATTCCTAATATTATCAAAAGTCTCAGAAGAATTCATGAAGTGAAAGTAAAGAAAAAGGATAAAATGATTAGACAAGATAGAAAACAGGAAGAAAAACAATGGCAATATGACTTAAAGCTTGTCCAAGAATATTTCCCCGTAGTATTTGATAAAACGCTATTATGGATAAAAGCGTGCCGTGTTTTAAGAAACAAATATAGAAAATATTTTGATAGTAAGGTTTATCAAATGACGCACGGTGATTTTTATAGTCGGAATATTTTAGTAAACCCCGTTAGAGATAAATCTCTAAACGGGGTAAACATTGGCCAAATTAAACTAATAGATTTTTCAAACAGCGTTATTTATGAGCCGTTAAATGATGTTGGTAATTTTTTGATTAACACTGAACTTATGTTTGAATATGATTTTCACGACACCTACCGCCTTTTAATAGAGAAATTAAAAGACATTCTTTTTCAAAATTATTTCTCCCAACCAAGAACAGAAGAACAAGAATTTAAAATTAATTATTTTATCTTAACAAATTTAATCAGGATTATTGCTTTTGCTGCGATGAGCGAAGGAAGTAAAAAATTGTCCAATCAACCAAGTATTGTTATGGAAAAACTAATCAGGTTTGGAGAAGAAAAATACAATAATTTATGAAAGTTTTATTTATTGCATCAGAATGCGCTCCAATTGCCAAAGTCGGCGGATTAGCTGACGTTGTTGGCTCTCTGCCAAAATCTTTAAAAAAAATAGGGGTTGATATTTCTATCCTGATTCCTTTTTATGGAGCGGTAAAGCTAAAAAAAGAAGAAATAAAATTAGTTTTAAAGGAAGCTACTGTTTTTTTTGATGGAAAAAAAGAAAAATTCAATCTTTGGCAAACAACCTTGCCAAAAAGTAAAGTTCCGGTTTTTTTGATTGAAAATAACAAGTATTTTAAAGGTAATGTTTATATTGAAACTGATGCTTCTTCCGGAGGCAGCGCAACCGAGGCAAAAAGATTCTTTTTTTTATCAAAAGTAGGAATAAAATTGGCTGAAACTTTTAAAATTGATATTTTACATTGCCATGACTGGCATACGGCAATTATTCCTTTTTTAATTAAAAAAGGAAAATTGCAATTAAAAAATCTCCTAACCATCCATAACCTGCAATATCAGGGCCTTTATCCTTATCAAATTGTCAACCAGTTATTAAATACAAAATTTACAGAAGATGTTAATTGCTTAAAACAAGGAATTCTTAATGCAAAAATTATCACTACAGTAAGCCCTACTTATGCTAAAGAAATTTTAACTAAAGAGTATGGCGCTGGGTTAGAACCCGTGCTCTTAAAACGAAAAAGCTGTCTTCACGGCATATTAAACGGAATTGATAAAATCAATTATTCTTTAGATAAAAAACAAGCAGACAAAAGAAAACTTCAAAAAATCTGCAAACTTGCTCAAAATCCTGAAATTCCAGTCATTGCTTTAATCGGCCGCCTAACAGAACAAAAGGGCTTTGACATATTAAATCCTATTTTAGATGAATTAGGAAAAATGGATTTACAACTTATTGTCTTAGCTGCTGGTTATCCAAAATATGAAAAAGAGCTAATCAGGGCAGAAAAGAAATTCCCAGATAAACTCTCTATTAATATTAAATTTGATGCTCAACTTGCTCAACAAATCTATGCTGGAACAGATATATTTTTAATGCCTTCGCAGTTTGAACCTTGCGGTTTGGGACAAATGATTGCTATGAGTTATGGAACAGTGCCTATAGTCAGGGCTGCTGGCGGATTAAAAGACACTGTTCAGAATTTTGAAACCGGATTTGTTTTTAAAAACTATAACAGCCAGGAATTATTAAATGTTATTAAAAAAGCGTTAAAAGTTTTTCAAAACAAAAAAACCTGGAAACATCTCCAGATTAATGGAATAAAGCAGGATTTTTCCTGGGATAAATCAGCTAAAAAATATTTAGAAATCTATCAGAAATTACTAAAATAATTAACTTAACTCAAATATGCAAATTTTGAGGAGTAGGTGTGGACGCGCAAATTTTGCGAAGCAAAATTTAGGGATAAACGACGAAAAATTTGTATATTTGAGATTGAATTAACTTAACTCACCGCCTTGAGAAATTAGAAGCGGTTTTTATTTGACCATTTGGGATATAATGAATTATTTCCTCTGAATCTTTGATAATTGTTCGCCTTAAATTCAAATCTACAACTTGTCCTTTTTTCCCAAATATGTCTATTTCTTCTCCAACCCTGTATTGGTCTTCAAGCAAGATAAAAAGCCCGGCCAAATAATCCTGAACCAAACTCCGAGCCCCCATACCTATTGCCAAACCAATTAATCCGGCTCCAGCTAAAAACGGGGTAGGATTGATTCCAAGCTCTGGCAAAAGCATTAAAATTGCTATTACCCAAATCACTATCTTTAAACTAGAGCTAAAAACTTTGCTAAGGGTCTTAGCTCTTTCTTTTTGAATCTGTCCATTGCTCTTTTCAACAACGGTCCTGACCGCCCTGGAAATAAAAACTTTAGCAACTTTGCTTAAAATCAAAGCCAAGAATAAAATTACAACTACTTTTATTCCCGAACCAACAGCCCAAGATATTAAATTTTGAATAACATTTTGATAATTCATATTTTTATCAAAGAGTTTAACCCCTTGTTTTATTCATCTCTTTCCTAATTTTTTCTTTTTTCTTTTTTATTTGCCAGAGAAATTTCTCTAATTGAGGTTTTAAATTAACAATTTTAATTATTAGTTTCTTTTTTTTAAAATCATCAAGTATGTTTAAAAACTCATCCATAAAACTTCTAGAAAGAAAATTCACCCCTGAAAAGTCCAAATAAAGAGTTTTAATTTTCTCTTTTTTAATTTTTTTTTGAACAATATTTAAGAGATGTTTTACATCTTCTCTAAATGCAAGGTGCTTCTTTTTAATTACTAAAAATGGGTCTTTCATTTTTTTATCTATTATATAGTTATTCAACGGCCTTATAGAAATCAAGGAGCTTAACCGGGGTTCTAATAATAATATCTACTCCTTGGATTTTTTGGGCCGTCTTTTTAAAATTTATTTGGCTTTCTTTAATTGCTGCTTGAGTAAAACCGCTTTTAATAATCATTTCGCCTTTTAAGGCATTGGTTAGTTTTCTTATTGAATAAAGACCAAATCCTCTTTCCTGAAGGTTCTTAGTTGATAATCCGCTCAAGGCAAATTCTATAGCGGCAAAATCATCTTTAGGATAAATTTTTTTTAGGAGATAGGACTTTCTTAAACCTATTCCATTATCAATAATTTTAACTAGACAATTCTTTTTATTAATATTTATTTCAATTACAGCGCTCTTTGCTCTTGAGTGCTCTTTTATATTAGCAAAAAGCTCGAAAAGAGTATAATTGATAAATTCTAAAAAACCTTTAGGAAGTTTTAACCCCTCAATCTTTTTAGAAATGTCAATTAGTTCTCTATTAAGACCTGAAAAAGAAATTTTTTTCTTATAATAAATCATATAAATTAAAATTCCCGAACCTCTCTTGAATATAACATAGTGTTAGCGGAAAGTATAGTATGGATAAAAAAGCCCAGCTATACAGATATAAACTGCGCAGCCGGGAGGTGGATAAAGCGGTGGGGGTGAGATTCGAACTCACGGTAGCTTTTGACTACACTTGCTCTCCAAGCAAGCACTTTAAACCACTCAGTCACCCCACCCTATCTCGGCAATTGCGAGATTAGTTTAGAAACTATTGGATGTTCAGCTGCAAACTTATAATTCAAAAGTTTTAAAATTGTCAAAAAATCCAGGATTTCTTCTCTCAATGCCTCTGGACCGATAAAAATTTCACTAAATTCTTCAAATAAATTCTTAGCGTAATTATTCATAACTTCATAATCAGCTTTTTCTTTAAGCCATTCAGTTATTTTCTTAAACTCTGCTCTATCCAGCCAAACTCCATGACAAAGATTGCAAACATCAACAACTATGCCTGAATCTCCATAATATACCTCATAAAGAGGAACTCTGCAAGAAGGACAAACTCGTATTCCATAAGAAATTTTAAAATCCTTCTCATTCTTCCACAAATCAATATCCAACCATTTTAAATCCTTGTCTTTTTCATCTTTTGCCCATCTTAATTCTTCCTGCTCAAACCAAAGACCAAGACAGGTTGGACAGTAATCTACTTCAGTATTGTGAAGAATTGTTTTTTCTAATTTTGTTTTTTTACAAATAGGACATTGCATAAAAATTTTATATCTTCATTCCTCTTAATGCTCTCGTTCTCTCCTCTACGGATGGATGCGTCATAAATAATTTTGTAAGAAAACTCTTGGATTGTTTTCCTCTAAATGGAGAAGAAATAAACAGGTGGGCAAAGGAATTATTAACAGCTCCCATTGGATTGGGGTCTTGCGATATTTTCTCCAGGGCGCGCGCTAAACCATCAGGATAACGAGTCAGAAGAGCGCCGGAAGCGTCGGCTAAAAATTCTCTTTTCCTAGAAATTGCTAATTTTATTAAACCAGCAAATAAAGGAGCTAAAATAACCAAAGCCAGAGCGATTAAAAGCATAACTGCGCCTGCCTTGTTGTTTTTATTGTTTCTACGACTTCCATAAAAACTAATCCGAAAGAAAAAATCAGTCATTATTACCACTACTCCGACTAAAACAACAACAATTGTCTGCAAAAAAGCATCTCTGTTCCCAATATGCGATAATTCATGAGCAATTACTCCTTCTAATTCAGCTCTCTCCAGCCGATCTAACAATCCCTGAGTTACTGATATTACCGCCTGTTCCGGATTACGGCCAGTAGCAAAGGCGTTTGGCTGTGTTTCTTTAATAATATAAATCTTGGGCAAAGGAAGACCAGCAGTAATACAAAGATTTTCAACTAAGCGATAAAGTTCAGGCTCATCTTTTTTCTCAATAGGTTTGGCGCGGCTCATTGTCAAAACAATCTTATCCGAATACCAATAACTAAAAAAACTCATTAAAACACTGTAAATCACCGCGAACCATAAAATGATATATGTTCCCAGAAAATAAGAGATAAGCCAAGCAAGAGCAATAATGAAAAGCAAAAAAGCAAAGAAGTAAAACCAGGTCTTTCTGATATTACTTTCAGCGTGAGTATAAAGAGTCATAATAATTTTGAATTTCCAATTTTGCTGGATTAAACGAAGTGAAAGACTCCCCAAAGGATTGCTTTTAAATCAATTTTAAATGATTATTTCTTATTTGTTCCGACATTGTTTTTTTATTATAGCATAAAATAACAAAGAACAAAAAAACAAAAGAAACACTGTTTCAATCAAATAGCTAAACAATGTAGGTTTTTACTTACATTTTTAGGTTAAATATAGTATTAACGTCTTGCTTATTGATTATATTGTTCTGTTGACTTTGACGGATTGTACTCTTGAATTTCTTGAATTTGCTCATAGCAATCGGGATAGAGATTTACTATCGTTGAAAACTTCTTATATCCCCAAAAGCCCTTCTTAAGATAGGTCACCCTAAACCGTACAGGAGTAGCGGGCTCACCATTGAGCGTGAACACACAAAGGTCAGAAGAATTGGGAGAAATAAACGATAAAGAAACTTCGTCTCTGTCAGAAGTTAATCCTCCTTTTGCCACCAATTCACATTTAATATCTTTAAGTTCTTTCTCATAGTTATCAATTTCTACCATCACTTCATAATTGTCCTCAAACTTACTGCAGGAACCATAAATATAGGGTATATTCGAGTCATATCCGCAGTCCCACGATGAAACAAGGGTATTATATAAATTATAAATACTAAAGGCCGTTAAAATCATAAAAACGAGCGCGCAGAAACCGAACACTATGAGAAGCATTATGAGAAATGCCTTGTTTTTCAATTCCATATTATTAATCAGTTTAAAACAAATTAACGAATCGACCTTTGTTGTAATTGTAATATAATTATAGCACAAGATAACAAAAAAAACATCTCCCGCGTCTTCCTCGTTATTTTCATTTTATTATGATATAATAAATAAAAAGTCGGAAAACTAATAAAAACAGGGGAATAAAATGAAGAAGATAATCATAGTTTTAATTATTTTAGTCGTTTTGACTGTTTTAGCTGCCGGAGGGATTTTGGGTTATAGGTACTTCATTTCAAAAGAAAAAATCGAGACATCGGAAGAATCTTCGAAAACAGAAAAAACAGAAGAAAAAGAATATATGTATGTAATGGAAGTTCAAAATAATAATTTTGAAGCCAAGGTAGTTCTTAACGAAAAAGAGGTTTATAACGAAAGAAAAGAAACTGGTACAATTTCCCAGATTAAAGTAACGGATAAAATCAAAAAGGGTGAAAATGTAATTTATATTACCGGGACACCGGTGGGAGAGTTACCAGAACTTAAAGTAAGTATTCTGTCCGGGGAAAGAGGAGTTGAAATGCCGGAAATAATATTTAGTTATAGCGCTACCGAAAAGATAGATGAAACTAAAAAACTCATCATAGAATGAGAAATGAGAAATAGATTTAACGGGTTTAGAAAATAGGGGAAATATTATAGATCTTAGAATAATTTCAATAAAGGATCAAACAACAACTGCAATATTTTTCCGATTCGGTAGTTCAAATAGACCTTCATGCCGCCAATAAACGAGTTTTTCCCAACGAGGAAAACCGGGTATTATCCATAGCATGGAATCCCAAAGAAGACAGATTAACAGAAACTATTAGATATAAATTTGATATAAAAAGATAGAAAAACACTTGACAAAATTAAGGAAAGGGTGTATAATGTAGGTAGATAAAGTTAAAAATAAAATAATGAAAAACTGACAGATAAGGAGCTTAGAAATGAACTCAATGACTAAACAAGAATTCTTAAGCGCTATTATTATGGGAGTCAAAATTTTCTCTTGTATAATAGTGGAAGGACTCGTTTGTATCAATTTCCCGGTCAATCACAGCCTCTATCTAAATCAAGTGACGTTTAAAGACGGCCTGCGCATCGGAAAAGTAAAAGGCGATTTAACGGTTTTAAACTCTACATTTAAGTATGTAAGTTTAAATAAAAAATTAGTCGAAGGCAGATTTAATTTCAATGGTAATGAAATAACTAACAGGCTGTGCAAAATTTAAAAGACCGCAACAAAAAAATAAAAGGCCTCGGAAAAACTTTTACCGAGGCCTTTTAATTTTTAGAAAGGCGCGATTTCTCTTCGTTTAGTTTATAATTTTGGGTTTAGAAATTTACTTTGACTGGTTCTCTGGCTCCTGCTTCTTCTATTTCAAAGAAATCCATCTTTTTAAAATTTAAAAATGAAGCAATGATTTTTTCTGGAAATCTTTCAATCTTAATATTCAGGTCCCTGACATTTCCATTATAAAATCTTCTGGATGCCTGAACCTTATCTTCAGTATCGCGAAGTTCTCGTTGAAGCTCTAAAAAATTTCCTGCAGCTTTTAATTGAGGGTAATTCTCGGCAACAGCAAACAAGCTCTTCAGAGTTGAAGAAAGCGTATTTTCAGCTTTGGAGCGCTCTTCTATTGTTTGGGCACCCATTGCCTGGGTTCTGGCTTGAGTAACTTTTTCAAAAAGCTCTCTCTCATGGCTAGCATAACCCTTAACTGTCTCCACTAAATTTGGAATTAAATTATATCTTCTCTTTAACTGGACATCAATATCTGACCAGGCCTCTTTTGACCGATTGCGTAGAGCAATCAAGCGATTGTAAGTGAAAATCGCCCAGAAAACTATTACCGCAATAACGCCTAAAATGATGTATAAAATAAGCATAATTTTTATATGGATTTACCCAGTTAAATAAGACTTGAGCCTATTTTTTAGAAACATCCTTCCTAAATAGGTTTTGAGATATTTTTCTCTATGAGTAGCATCTTGTTGGTTTAAACAAGCTTCAAAGTAAATTAGCTTGAATGTCCCCTTATTTTTTGTTGACACTACTTCTCCTTTTCGATGTCGCTCAAGTCTTAATTTTAAATTTTTTGTATAACCTTTATATAATCCTTTATTATTTTTAAATTGTAAAACATAGATATAGTAGAACATTAAATAATTTAAAATTATTTAACCGGGTTAAAACGGAACTATTTCTTTCCATGTAGGAAGAGGCAGAGTTGTTGTTAGATCCTCTTCTTGATAACAAGTTCTTGGCGTTCCGTCAATAATATCAGTTACTCCAAGTCGAACAGTATAATCTCCTGTTACAAGATAAGTATAAACAGTATCTCCTTTAGTAATATCGTCAATAATAGAATCGTTGTCAAAATCCCATCCATAGCTGGTATTTGCATCATCTTTACAATTAGCAACTCCAGTATAGCAGGTTGAATTATCCGTAAAAGTAACTTCTACTTCAGCTGGAGGACTTAATGGATCCCAACTAAAGATTGGGCTTGGATAAGGATTAGAAGGCGCGCTAAAACTTGGACCTGATTCCCAATTAGTAGACCAACTTCCTGTTGTGTCTTTAACTTTTACCCGCCAGAAATAAGAATCGCCATATGCTATATCAAGGTCATCAGTCTGAGTAGTAGGGCTTTGAACCACGCTAACTGCCGTACTGCCATTACTACCGGGCGAAACAATTTGGTTAACTACAGCATCTACAACTAAATTACTAAATCCTGCATCAGTAGCTATTTGCAAATTATATTGACCCTGCTGATCTCCTCCATCATCTTGATAAGTCCATTCAAAACCAATTCTGCCAGATGGACTAAAATCACAATATTCTTCATATTGGATGTTTGTAGAACCGGGTTCAATATATGGAGGGCCGGGAAAAGGGGGAACATTGGTCATTACTTTGTAATCTACAACTCCACCTGAATTACTACGATTAAAACTAATCCAACTTAGAACACTGCCTCCATTTCCCCAAGCCCAACCTTTAAACTCTCTCGGAGATAAACTGATATCTAAAATTACAGGGTCTATCCAGGTTCCTCTTAATTTAATCCAGCTATCCAATGACAAAGCCCTTGCCCAGCCGGAAAGTGTCCAATCTCCAACACCATCACAGGGCTGAACAGCTGCTTCCTGCATAACTGCTGGCACATCAAGACAAGCTGAATAATTAGGCGCTTCAGGATAAGGACCTGCTGGACTAAAATCAATCCAGCCAAAAGAAGGATCTGTTGACCCCATCCAGGCATAACCAGTAAGTTTTCCTATTTTATCATCAGCAATTGTTGCACAAAGAGGATCTTCATTACCCATACAAATATGAACCCCATAATTAGAAGGATATCCATCCGCGATACAATGACCTTCCATTCCAGATCCGTAATCGTTATAGCAATTAAAACTAACCCAGCCAATTGTATCTCCTGCCCAGGCCCAACCCCAAACATTATGTTCAGCTCCAGCTTTTATTTTTTTTGTAGCGCCAAAACCAAAGAATAAAATAACTATTATCAAAAATATAAAAATTTTCTTTTTCATAATTTATTATATTCTAATCAAAAACAATTAATCAGAAAAACAGAGTTGACCCCGTTTTTCTAGCAAAAAGGCTCCTGACCCTATTTTTCACACCATTTTCCATCCCATTTTCCATCCCATTTTCCCCTTCACTAAAGACTAAGGCTATCGTAAACAATTACTGTAGTCCTTACATGTGGATGAGACATAAAATTAAAAATGTAAGGATCGGTATATGCTGGCCCATTGCCTACTTGTCCTGGGCATAAATCATGTCTATAATTTTTTGCCCATACCCAACTCCACGGGTTAAAAATGTCATATCGGCTGGCTGTTCCAGTTATCCAACTATAGTCCCCTCCACCACCTTGTCTTGTCCAACCATAGATACCGGCGCCATTATTATTTGAAAGAGATGTTTGTTCCATATAAATATGTTCATCAATTATACGAACATGATCATTTCCGTCTGTTTCATGCTGCATTAAAAGTTTTATTGTGCAACCGTCTGCATCACCGCAGTATTCTTCAAGGTCTTGTTCAACGCAGGCGTAGGTAGTAGAATCTGGATTATAAACTTCAAATGTTAAAGGAGG
>Ga0315541_1001318_pt1 | contig 23450 bp, 20 predicted proteins | sample SalMarSW160190MG_FD_203095 | JGI IMG/M metagenome (GOLD analysis project Ga0315541, IMG submission 203095) | Salt marsh sediment microbial communities from the Plum Island Ecosystem LTER, Massachusetts, United States - Salt Marsh Sediment SW1601-190 ...
TCTAGAGTGCCGCCAGGATAAGCTCGGAAATATCGTATATCTTTAAATCCTCGCCGTTCTGCCGGGCCACCCTGGCAAAATTGTCCTTGCACATCGGGCAGGTGGCCACTATACCCTCGGCACCTACCTCCTTGGCCTCAAACAGCCTCTGTTCGGCAGCCCAGGCGGCAAAGTCGGGGAAGGCCTCCTGAGTACCCCGCCCCGCCCCGCAGCAGAAGGCGTTTTCCCTCATCCGTATCATCTCCACCAGCTCCAGACCGGGGATAGCTTCCAAGATGTCCCTTGGCGCCTGATAGACGCCGTTGGTACCACGCCGGCGCTCCAGACCGGGGCTGACCATGCCCCACTCACCCCGCTCCCCATTCCAGGGGGTCCAGGGCTCGCTCAGGCGGCTCAGGCTGCAGGAATCGTGGTAGGTCAGGCGCATATCAAGCGGCTTAGCGAATTTGAGCGCCCCCTTCTTGATCAGCTCCGCCGCCATCTCGGTCAGGTGCACCACCTCAAAGCCCAGTTCGGAGGTTGAGATACCCAGCATCTTGGGGTAGTCCACCTTCCACATGCGGTAGCCTTCGGCGCAGCTGACCAGCAGGGTCTTGGCGCCGGTCTTTCTTACCGCCTCAACGTTACGCTTGGCCAACTTTTTGGCCTCGTCAATCATGCCGACGGAATAGAGAATATTGCCGCAGCACCACTCGTCGGGCATGAGCATAAAGGAGGTACCGGCGGCGTTTAATATCTTGGCGGTGGCGCGGGCGATTTCCGGGCTGGTGTAGGCCGCCGAGCAGCCGACGAAGTAGAGCACATCGGCCTTGGCGGCAACCTTGATATCCTTGGTGAGCCACTTTTTTCGGTTTTCGTGCGGCGAGCCAAAACGGTTGTGCTTTTCGTCTATCTTTTTGGCTACCTTCTTATGGGCGGGCATGGGCCCCTTGCCATCCTTGACCGCCTTTATCCGCAGCGCCTCCAAGGTAAGCTCTATCTCTAAATCCAGGTTACGCTTGCAGCCGACGTCGCAGGCGCCGCAGAGAGGGCAGGCGTAAAGCGTCTTCAATAGTTCGTCGGAGTATTCCATCCGCCCCTCCAGCATAGCCAGCCCGATTCTCATCTTGCCGTAGGCACCGTAGGAATCGAACATGTAGCGGGTGGCGCTGGGGCAGCGGGTGCTGAAGGTCACTCCGGGCATATAGATATGGTCTACCCAGTAGCACCCCTTGCACTTGATGCACTTGCTCATATCATATTCAAAATTATCTAAGCTGGTTACATCTAGGCTAAGTTTGCCTTTGAGCATATTTATCCTCCCTAGAAGCACAAAGTCCCGGGGTTCATGATATTGTTGGGGTCAAAGACCTTCTTCACCCTCCTCAATGCAGCGGCATAGCCGGTGGCACCCTCATAGACTAGGCTAGCCAGCTCCCCGTAGGGCCGGGTAAAGAGCGCGCCTTCCTTGGCCAGGGTAGTGATAGCGTCGTGGTAGAGGCTGCGCACCAGCTCAACATCAAACTCGCTGGTGGGGTCATAGAAAATGTCGAACTGCATCTGGCAGGCGCGGTTATGCTCAATAGGCTGGATATAGCTACCTATATCATCCACGGGGTAGCCGTACTGGGCAGCGACTGCCTCCATTAGCTCGATGAACTGGGGTGCCATCGCCGGCCGAGTGATGAAGAAAATACTCTGGCAGCCACCTTGATAGCGGTACTTCCAGTAAGGCTTATCCTTGGGCCAAGGCTGGCGCAGAAGAGCTAAGAATTTTTTACCAATACCTGGGAAGCCAGGCAGGTTATCGGCTAACTTAACTTCGGAGAACCCGTTCCTGATGATGTCATCAAGCATATTCTGTTCATATTTGAGCTTTTCTTCAGGACGCCGGGCCATGCCGCTTAAGATTAGGATAAGACTCCAAGGGGGCAGGCTTGCCCTTAGATTTTCAAAATCATCAGGCCATTTCTGAGCGACCAGCGCCGCCATGTCTGTATTATTCAGCAGCAGGCACTCCTGGCCTATCCTGACCTTGAGTATCCGGTGCAGAAAATCAATGGTGTATCCCAAGTCGTCAACCGGCGCTAGTAGCACCCGATCCACAGCCGGCAGGTATTCAATCTTAAGGTTGGCCCAAGTTACTATTCCCATCGTCCCTTGGGCACCCTGGAGGAAACGGTAGAAATCCAGACCTGGCCCCGAAGGGTTGGCCCCTTTAGATGGCGAGTCGGGGTAGCCTGCAACGCTGGCCGAGCCAGTACGGAAGATTTCGCCGGTAGGCCAGACCACCTCCATGCTCTGTAGCGGTTCCCCGTAGTCATAGACGGTGTTGGTGATGACCTCCCTCTCCAGGTGATCAATAACCACCGAGCGCATCGGGTGAGGCGCCAGCGGCATCATCAGCCTAAAGCCTTTTTTAGCCAGGGCCTTAGTGGCATGCTCCCACGTCACCCCCACCTCCAGCCGCACCCGCCGATTAAACTCGTCAATTTCCAGAATACGGTTCATCCGGGTCAGGTCAACGATGATACCGCCCTGCTTGGGAATGGCCGCCCCGTGAAAGTGTACCGATGAGCTTACAGGCACCACCGGTAACAAATTTTTGTTGGCCAGCTGGATAACCTTCTGCACCTCTTCAGCTGTTTTGGGCTTGACTACGTAGTTAGGCACACCGGGCGGCACCAGGCTGAAATCTCGGGAATAGCTACTAAGGACTTCAGGATCGTCAAAAAAATTCTCAGGCCTGACTATCTTCGAGAGTTCCGTTTTTACAGTCACGTCTGTAACTTCCTCTAGTGGCAGATTACACTGTGGCCTTTAATGCGGAGAAGGGCAGGAGCTAGAGCTATGACCCTCAGACAGCAATCTAAAATATATAACCATTGGGAATACCACAATAACGGCGTATTTTACCGAACTTGACCAGCCATTGTCAAGCATCGTGGGTTTTGGTATACCCATATTTTACCACCTTGCCGTGGTATCAACCACGAGTATATTGAACCCAAAAATTCCAGGGCCGGCATATTGACACACTCAGTAAAGGCAACTAAACTGTCTGCAACAAGGTAATAGAAATCCGGGGGAAATGTCGGCTCTTTGACATACTACCAAATAGTTGTACCGCGATGATATCAGCAATACTCCTAGCTGCCGGTGAATCAAATCGCATGGGGCAGCCAAAGCAAGTGATGCCTTTTGGCCAGATTACCATTTTGGAAAAAACCATTGACAATCTTTTGAATTCAGCAGTAAGCGAGACTATCGTGGTGCTGGGATACAGAGAGGAAGAGATACGAAAAACTATAGCCGATAAACCAGTTAAGATAGCAATAAATCCAGATTACCAGCAAGGGATGAGTACCTCCATAATTGCCGGATTAAAACAGGTTGATAAAAGAGCCAGGGCAGTTCTTATTGCCCTAGGTGACCAGCCTTTTGTTGACAGCCAGACCATCAATAGTTTGGTAGAAGCATTTATAGCTAATAGTAGAGGAATTATTGTCCCGGTGTATCAGGGCAGAAGGGGAAATCCCGTTATCTTCGCTATCAGGTATAAAGACGAATTCTTGAATCTAAAGGGAGACATTGGTGGCAGGGAAATAGTCAAACGTCACCCTGAAGACGTGCTTGAAGTAGCGGTCAACTGTGAAGGCGTCTTGCTTGACATTGATACCGCAGAAAATTATACTTCAATGATAAAATTGAACCTGGAGAAAAGCATAGGAAAGGAGAGATATGGAGAAAGATAGCAAAAGCAATTATGCTGAGTGGCAGAGTTGGACTCGAATCATCATTGGGATTCTGGTATTTGGCTCTATCTGGGGATTGCTTGAGGCTACGCTGGGCGGTTTTCTCAATATGATTATATTTCCCAACAAGGGCGCCATAATGGGCGGCATCGGTATGGCTATTATGGGTGGAGCGCTGGCTATCTATCGGAAGCCCGCTATGCTGCCGGGCATAGGTATTGTTGCTGCTTCGTTTAAGTGGCTCAATTCCTGGCTCCTGTTTGTACCGGTCAGCGCTATACATATTATCAACCCGGCTATGGCTATCTTTCTGGAATCTCTGGCATTTAGCTTGGTGGTAACTTTTTTGATGTACCGGATAGATAAAAATGTCTACGTTGGCGCCTGGGCTGCGTTTCTGGCTGGCCTTATAAGCGTCACTGCCTATGGTTATTTCAGTGTATATATAATGCATGCCCCCCTCTTTGCACGTATGGGGGTTAGCAGTGTTCCTGAATTTATCGCCAGCCATGGCGTGATACAGGCGGTTTTCTTCGGTATGCTGGCGCCTCTGGGTTATCTGGTAGGTAAGAAGCTGGCGGCCACTTCTCCGGTGTTTTTACGCAGACCTCTTTATTACTACGCTACATCAGCAGCCATCATCTGTGTTTGCCTGGTAATCAGTGCGGTAGCCGTACGGGCCGGGCTTTAACCAGAATATGGTCATTATTATCACCGGCGCCATAGGTATTGGTAAGACTACGGTCTGCGAAAAGGTGATAAACATAGCCCGCAGTTCGGGCTATTCGTGTGGTGGCATTCTAACACATAAAGCAGCGCATGAAAGCCTTATCGCTTTAGATATTCAAACTGGAGAAAAGACGATTCTGGCCAGTACTGATAATACATTCGACGGCCCGCGAACTCCCAGATATTCATTCAATCCTGAGGCTATCAAATTCGGCATCAGGGCAATCAACAAAGCTATTGATTCGGATGTTCTTATTATAGATGAACTCGGGCATCTAGAACTGAATGGTGAGGGGTTTGTCGAGAGCCTGGAGTTCGTCAAGACAGGAAGGGTCAAAAACTCCATTCTGGTTATCCGGAAAGAGCTTCTCCCCGCCTTTTTAGCTCAGTTAGGCGATAACCCTTCAATCTTCGAGACAACTATCAGCACTCGTGACCGGTTACCCCGCAAGATATGCTCATCCCTGATTGGCAATCTACCTGATTTTTCATCCCAGGTGCGCATCGACTAGCATTTAAGGGTACGTGAACAGGTGGGGTAACTTGCCAAAAATCGAGGAAGTGTATCATTTTGAGACCATCGATTTGTCCGGAACCGCTTAAGTACTAAACAAGCTTTACCGCCTTATCTCGGTTATGCTAAGATATACGCTTGTAACTTTCTTGAGTTGCTGAGGGAAGTAACCGATTACCCAGGCAAGGATTAAAATCTTAAGCTAGGAGATAGCATTGAAAAAGGTGAATAGAGATGAAGGGCGGAAAAGGAAGGGAATCAGCCAAAGTGCAGCAACCATGAACAGAACCGCTGAGAAGAATATCAACCTCACAGTGAATGGGAAGCGCTACCAGCTTATGGTGGGTAAAGACGTCACCCCCGACCACACGCTGGCTTATACCCTGAGGGAAACGCTGGGCTACACCGGAGTAAAGATAGGTTGTGACCATGGTTCCTGCGGATCCTGCACCGTTCTTATGGACGGGGAGGCAGTTCTGTCCTGCACGATCCTGACCGTTGAGTGCGATGGTAAGGATATAACCACCATCGAGGGCCTGGAAAATAGAGAATCCGGCGAGTTACACCCACTCCAGCAAGCTTTTATCAATTACAGCGCATTTCAGTGCGGGTTCTGTACGCCGGGCATAATCCTGAGCGCCAAAGCACTGCTGGATAAAAACCCTTCGCCGACGGAAGAGGAAATAAAGCGAGAGCTGGCAGGACACTACTGCCGATGCATCAGTCACTATCTGGTCATCAAGGCAATCCAGTCGGTAGCCGAGAAAGGCGGGTGACGTCAATGGGCGAGAAATACAGGCATATAGGCAAGGCAACCCATCGCAAAGACGCTCGGGCAATCGTTACCGGCAGTGCCAAGTATATTGATGATATCAAGCTGCCGGGGATGCTGGAGGGGAGGGTTTTGCGTAGTCCGTATCCCCATGCCCGTATAAAGCATATCAACACAAGTAAGGCAGAGGCATACCCGGGGGTTAAGGCGGTACTCACCTACAAGAATGTCCCCCCATGGATAGGTGGGATACCCCATCACCGCCCTGTCCTGGATAGCACCATGCGTTTCGTCGGGGACGCCGTAGCTCTGGTGGCAGCCGAGACCGCTGAGAGCGCCGAGGATGCCCTTGAGCTGATAGAGGTAGAATACGAGCAACTGCCAGCCGTCTATGACATGGAAGAAGCTACCAGGCCCGGTGCACCCCAGCTCCACGAAAGGATTCCGGGCAATGTTTTTCCCCGTGGTTTCCGTCCCATCGGAGAGAAAGCCCTGCAGGAAATCGTTATGGGCGACGTGGATAAGGGCTTCAAAGAGGCCGACTTTATCACCGAGGGAACCTGCGGCTACGAGAATATCCCCAACCCTCTGCCACCTGAGCCTCCGGGAGTGATAGCCACCTGGGAAGACCCGGAGCACCTGACTATATATACAGCATCGCAATCGGCACCCATGAATCGTAATTTCCATCAACCCCTTCTGGGGCTGGTTGACATGCGGGTTATCGGCGCCCAGTGCGGCGGCAGCTACGGGAGCAAAAACGCTAATATGATACCTATGGTCTACGCCGCGGCGCTGGCTAAAGCAGCTAGAAGACCAGTCAAGGTGTACTTTAGTAAGGAAGAGCATTTCAATGCCTACTCATTGCGACTGGGCTCGCGCATTCACGCCAAGGTGGGCATCAAGAAGGATGGCACGATAACGGCTCTGGAGGGCGAGTGGCTTGTCGATACCGGCGCCGCTTCAGAGATGGCGCAAGTTCAGATTGCCGTTGGCTGCGGTGAAGCACAGCTGGCGCTGAGGTGTAAGAATTGGAACCTGCAACCCAAGCTGATATGTACCAACCATAACCCTGCAGGATGCGTCAGGGGTTTTGGCGGTCAGGAGCTCAAGAGTTCACTCCTGCCGCTTATGGCGATAGCCATGGAGGAGGCAAACCTTGACCCGCTGGAGTTCTTCAAGAAGAACTACGTCAAGCCTGGTGACGGTTATTTCTGGCGGGATGGACTCTGGTGGGACTACCGGGGCGTAGACTTTTCCAAGGCAATGCAGAAAGGCGCTGAGGTCTTTGGCTGGAAGGATAAATGGAAGGGATGGGGCAAACCTACAGCGGTTAACGGCAGCAAAAGGATAGGCGTCGGTATGGGGGTACACGGTAACGCCGATGTCGGTGAGGACGAATCAGAGGCCTATGTAAAAATAAACCCTGACGGCAGGGCCGTGCTCCACGCCTGCGTATCCGAGTCCGGGATGGGAGAGAGGTCATCGGTGTGCAAGATGGTCGCCGAGATATTGAACATACCTCTTGAGCGGGTCGAGATAACGGCCCCCGATACAATGGTGAACCCATTTGAGTTCGGGCTGGTTGGCTCCAGGGGAACCTATACCGTAGGCTCAGCGGTAATAGAAGCCGCCGAAGATGCCAAGCGGAAACTCTTTGACCTGGCCGCCCCGGTGCTCGGTGCCAAGCCGGAAGACCTGGAAACTAAAAACGGAAAGATATACGTGAGGGGTAGAGAGGATAAAGCCATTCCCTGGCATAAGGCCATGGGCATAGCCCGTACCCTGACCGGCCAGGGGCGCTTTGAGACCGACTATTCCTTATGCAACTGCATGATTATATTTGCCGAGGTTGAGGTTGATATCGAGACAGGAAAAACCGACTTGCGACGCGTGGTGGCCGCTACCGATTGCGGCCAAATCATCGACCCCCTGGTTCTGGCAGGCCAGCTTCACGGCTCCATAGGGTCGGCGGGTATAGACACCGCCTTATTCGAGGGAACAGTTCTGGACAAAGATACGGGCCATATACTGAATTGTAATATGATTGACTACAAGTGGCGCACCTTTATTGACCTCCCGGAGTTCGAGAACGTGATTCTGGAGACCCCCTTTCCCACTCATCGCTTCAAGGCGATAGGGGTGGGTGAAATATCCCCCGCCCCCGGTCCCAGTGCGGTCCTCATGGCAATCTCCAATGCAATTGGCAAGAGAGTAATGGACTATCCAGCAACCCCCGACAAGATCCTCAAGGCCCTGGGCAAAATATAGAGGAAACTAAGAGCGATGAAATCTTTCAACCATATCGATGCCGAAACCGTAACTGAAGCTGTCGAACTGCTCAAAAGTAACCAGGACAGGGCCAAGCTGATTGCCGGCGGAACTGACCTGCTCAGTACCCTTAAAGATAAAATTTTGCCTGCTTACCCTGAAACTGTCATCAACATCAAGACCATCCCGAATCTGGATCACATCAGTGAGGACGGCAGGGGACTCAAGATAGGGGCCCTGGCCAAGCTGGAGGCAATAGCCCAGTCTCCCCTAATTAAGGAAAAATACCAGCTACTGGCCCAGGCCGCTGAAGCCGTAGCTACACCACAGGTTCGCCGAATGGGAACTATCGGCGGCAACCTGTGTCAGGACGTTCGTTGCTGGTACTACCGCTACCCCCACAGCGTAGGGGGACGAATATTTTGTTACCTGAAGGGGGGCAAGGGCTGCTATGCCCTGACCAGGGAGAACCAGTACCACTCCATATTCGGTGGTTGGAGAGATGCCCCTACGCCCTGCACTGCAGCCTGCCCGGGAGGCGTGAATATACCAGTATACTTGAGCAAAATCAGGGAAGGCGACCTGACGAGCGCAGCCAGAGTGCTACTCGAAACCAATCCGATTCCTTCGGTAACGGGGCGAGTATGCCCCCATTTCTGCGAGCAGGAGTGTAACCGGGGCGATTTCGATGAATCAGTATCAATAAGAGACATTGAGCGGTTCATAGGTGATTATATTCTTGAGAACGCAGGCGAAATCATCCAAGCTCCGAGAACCGACAGCGGCAAAAAAGTGGCCATTATCGGCTCGGGACCAGCCGGCCTCTCAGCGGCGTACTATCTGAGAATGTCAGGACACCATGTCACCGTTTTTGAGCGGATGGAAGAAGCCGGGGGAATGCTGGCCTACGTGATACCCCCTTATAGGCTACCCAAGGATATCGTGAGGCGTGCAGTAAAGACGATTGAAAATACAGGGGTTGAATTCAAGTGTAATGTTGATGTCGGCAAGTACGTAACTCTGGATGAGCTTAAGCAAGACTTTGATAGCGTTTTCATCGCCAACGGACTCTGGAACCCAATATCCATAGGACTGGAGGGCGAGGAATCAACCAGATTCGGCATGGACTTTCTGACCAATATCAACCTCGGGGTTAGAGAGGTTCCCGGGAAGAAAGTTCTGGTAATAGGCGGAGGGAATGCCGCCATTGACGTGGCTGTCAGCGCCCTGCGCCTGGGGGCTGAGGAAGCGACTATGGTCTGTCTGGAGTCCCGGGAGGAGATGCCAGCCCTGCCTTGGGAGATTGAGCAGGCGCTGGAGCAGGGAGTCAAGGTAATGAACTGCTGGGGGCCCCACCGGGTACTCAAGTCCGATGACAAGATAAAGGGAATGGAGCTGGTCAGGTGCACCTCAGTCTTTGACAAACAGGGCTGCTTTGCTCCCACCTATGATAGAAGGGTTAAGGACACGGTGGAGGCTGACCAGATAATGATGGCGGTGGGCTATGCCGCTGACTTTAGTTTCATCCAGCCCGGCAGTGCCCTGAAGGTGGAGGGAGGTTTGATAAAGGTTAACCCGGAAACTCAGGCCACCAGCATTCCGGGCGTCTTCGCTGGTGGCGCGGTAACACATGGCCCGGCTACAGTCATAGAGGCGATTGCCGCCGGAAGAAGGGCGGCCACCGCTATGGATATCTATCTAAAAGGAAAACCCAAAGAAGAGGCTGAGAAAAAGCCCCAGCCTTTCCTTAAGTTCAACAGTGACTACCTCAAAAAGACAAGCCGGGTGGAGATGCCCAAGCGGCCGGTAGCCGAGAGGACCATAGATGTTGAGGACGCTCTCGGTCTGAGTTCGGGTGAGATTGAAGGAGAGGCAAATCGCTGCTTCAATTGCAGCTGTGTCTCAGTGCACCCGTCGGATATGGGCGTAGTGCTTGTAGCTTTGGGGGCACAGGTAAAGATTGCCGGACCAGGAGGCACCAGGACAATCCCAATTGAAAGGTTCTTCGGTTCCTTGAGGAATACCCTTGAAGCGGATGAGATGATAACCGAAATCCAAGTTCCTCAGCCGCCAGATGGAGCCAGGCAAACATTCTCCAAATTCAGACTGCGGGAGTCCGTTGATTTCCCCATCGTCAGCATCGCATCGGTCATCATTATGGACGGCGGAGTTTGCCGGGACGCGAGGATAGCCCTAGGAGCAGTTGCCCCAGCACCAATCCGGGCAATTATGGTGGAACAGGCAATCAAGGGGAAGGCCATCAATGCTGCAACGGCAGAATCGGCAGCCGAGGCAGCGATCACAGGTGCAATACCACTCGCTATGAACGCATACAAGCTCGAGATAACCAAAACACTGGTAAAAAGAGCCATACTCGCCTAGGACCCGAGAGGTGCCTAGCTAAAACATCATACCCTACATATGATTGGACATCCCAAGTAAAACCATTTCAGCTTTAGCGGGTGTTTCCAACATTCTGGGGAATTTATTCCAGGCTGGATGTCGACGCCAGAATAAAAGAGTCCTGAAATCTCACTGGCTTCTCATAATTTCTCGACCAGGCGCTTGGTATGGCGCAGAGAAAACCCGAAGGAATGCCAGTTTTTGACATGCTACCAAATTTTTGCTGGGCTATTTCAAAGACCTATCAGCTTTTTGCCCGCATCCAGCAGCTCCTTTGCCCTTTCTAGACTTTCGGCTTCAGAGTAGATGCGGACCAGCGGTTCTGTGCCGGAAAAGCGGATGAGCAGCCAGGACTCATCGCCAAGGAAGAAGCGAAAACCTTCGGTATTATCTAATTTGGTCACTTTTGAGCCGGCTATGGTGTCCGGGGAACTGGAGCTTAGCCGTTGCAGGATTGTCTGACGATTAGCTGCGGAAATATGAAAATCCCTGCGGTCATAATAGTGAGGTCCCACTTTGCTGTAAAGATAATCCAGAAGCTGAGACGGCGTTTTCCTTGTTTCTACCATAAAGTCAAGGAAGTAAAGCCCGGCAAGTATAGCATCCCTCTCCGGGACATGACCACGGAAGCCATAGCCTCCGCTCTCTTCGCCACCAATAATAGCGTTTTTCTCCATCATCAAGGGAGCGACATATTTGAAACCCACCGGCGTTTCGTAAACAGGCACATCAAAGAGCTTCCCCAAGCGGGAGATCATCATAGTGGAGGTTAGCGTCCTTACCAAGGCGCCACGCTCACCACGAACTTCCAGGAGATAGAGACAAAGCAAGGCAAAAACTTGATGCTGAGTTAAGAACTGCCCTCTTTCGTCTATGATGCCAATGCGGTCGGCGTCTCCATCAGTGGCTAAGCCCACGTCAGCCTTCTGCTCAACGACCAACCGGGAAAGCTTGGTCAGATTTTTGGCAATTGGCTCAGGCTGAATTTGGGGGAAGGAGGGGTTTCTTTCAGCGTTAATCTCGGTAATCTTCAGGTTGCCATTTTGAAGGGCTGTCTTGAAGTAGCCGATGCCAGCACCATACATGGGGTCAACTATGATATTTAATTTCTGACGACGCAATTTTTCCATGTCAACAAAGTGGCTAAGGCAGTCGAAGTAAGCAGGAGAGGGGTCCAGGTAGTCAACAATCCCCTTCTTTAAGGCCTTAACCAAGGCAAGTCTTTTCACACCCCCACCCTGCCGGGTGAGGGAAGCGATATTCCCCTCCATCTGGGAGGTAATCCCCTCTGGGGCGCTGGCCCCGTCCTGAGATTTATATTTGAATCCGTTCCATGAACCAGGATTGTGGCTGGCAGTTATCACAATAGCCCCGGCAGACTTAGTAGCAGGGACAGCAAAGCTCACCACCGGCGTAGGGGCTGGCTTGAGGCAGAGGTGGACTTTGATATTGTTGCCGGCTATCACCTCAGCAGAGGCAGCGGCAAAATCCTCAGAGGCGAAGCGCGTATCATAGCCAATGACCAGGCTTTTTTTATCGAGCCTATTTTGCTTGAGATATTCCGCTACTGCCTGAGCACAGATTCGCACGTTGCCGAAGGTGAAATCCTCGGCGATAATCCCTCGCCACCCATCAGTGCCGAATTTGATTGGATTAGCCATGGGTCACCGTGATTATCATCTAGATCAATAGAAACGTCAAGTATCAATAGTTTTCACGGTGCCAGGCGTCCCCTTGACAGCATATAGATTAAACTATAAGCTGTGTAGACTACCCGGCACATTTTGGAAAACTTAAACCATTACTAACTTCAGAGTTTACTACATACTCCGCTGATGAGGAGTGAAGGCTTGAGTGCTAAAGTTAAAATCGTCACCGATAGCTCTGCCTACCCTGAGCCAGAGGTCGTCGCCAAATATGATATTCGTGTCGTGCCGCTCAGGGTTGCTTTCGGAGGTGAGGTTTTCGCTGAAGGGGTAGACATTACTAACGAGGAATTCTATCAAAGGCTAGCCAAAGGCGGAAAGCTGCCTACTACTTCACAACCTACTGTTGCCGACTTTATCAAAGTGTATCGCGAGCTGGCAGAGCAGGGACATCCCATCCTGTCCATTCATATTTCCAGCAAATTAAGCGGAACTTGTGCCTCAGCTTTGGCTGCCAAAAATGCGCTTCCCCAGGCTCAAATTGAGATAGTGGATTCGTTAACTATAGCCATGGGAATGTTAATCTCCCCTGCTGCCGAAGCAGCAGAAAGGGGAGAGACGCTATCTCAAATTGTGGCTTCTATAGAAAAACTAAACAAATGCATAAAGGTTATTGGTGCTTTTGACACATTGGAGTATCTCTGGAAAGGAGGGCGGATTGGGGCAGCTAGAGCACTGGTTGGTACCTTGTTGAAGATCAAGCCTGTTCTGACCCAGGAGGGCGGAGAGGTCAAGGTCTTAAACAAGGCAAGAACCAGGGCCCAGGCCATAGAGTATATGTTAGGACTTGTGGAGAAAGAGGTGAAAGGGAACGTCTTCCTTCATGGTTGGGTTGCTCACAGCCATGTCCCCGAGGCAGGCCGCGTACTAGAGAAAGGGCTTCGTGAAAACTTTAATTGGGTTGGGCTACGCTTTCTTGAGATGGGGCCGGTGCTAGGGACTCATATGGGATCGGGTCTAGTTGGTGTAAGTTTCTATTGTAACGAGGAATGGCAATCATAGTGAGCCAATTAGTACATTCATTCAGTCGTGAGCTCAAATTCTTCTAGGCGTGCTTAAAAATCGTCAAGTAAGGATTTTTGTAACTCTTTCAGATGTGAAGTATCATTATGCATAGTCAAGACAAAACGCCCATCTGCATAATTGAAAATCGTGATTCCGCCCACATCCTGCTTGATATTCCAGAAGTATGAGTTGTCCAACCCTAATAAGGAGCATATCAGGACTTTGTTCACAACCCGATGCGATACCAATACTACTCTGCCCTGGTATTTGGAAAGAACCTCATTAACTACCTCGATAGCTCTCCTTCTTACATCCTCCAGGCTCTCTCCGCCGGGCATTCTTACCTTGTGAGGATTATTGTGCCACTCGCTGTGGAGGGTCGGATATAGCCTCTTCGCTTCTTGCTCTGGCAGAGATTGCCATTTCCCATAATCGAAATCCGTAAGGCCTTCGGCAATGTGTACGCCGATTTTCTGATAACGGGCAATGATATTTGCCGTGTCCATCGACCTCCTTAAAGGGCTGGAATAAATAGCCTCTAATTCCCAATTGCTTAGATACTCGCCCAGTAGCTCTGCCTGCTTAATGCCCACTTCGTCCAGATTTACGTCCGTTCTACCCCGATATATCTTCTCCACATTCCACGCGGTTTCTCCGTGTCTTGCCAGGATAAGTTCTGCCATGTTTCCCACAATAATTATCCGATGTCTGAGAATTTATAGCAACCTGGAAAGAAACTTAATTTTTGAGCCTGGATAGTTGACTTGTGCGCATTGATTGATTAGGATGATAAGTGTAAAATAAACACTACAAAGGAGGCACGCCATGGTAGAGATGACGATTGACAGCATCCGAGTTAGCTTGATGAACTATCAAAGGGTGGTGATTTTAAAGGAAAAAGGGACTAATCGTTATCTACCCATTTGGATTGGTCCTGCTGAAGCAGATGCTATTGCCGTAAAGCTACAAAATGTCGAGCTATCTCGCCCTTTGACGCATGATTTGCTGCAATCTGTAATTTCTACTTTGGGGGCTTCAGTTGACTATATTGTGGTAAGTGGACTTAAGGAAGATACTTTCTATGCCCGACTTGCCCTCAGCGTTGACGGTGTTAAATTAGATATTGATTCTCGACCTAGCGATGCATTGGCCTTGGCTGTAAGAGTTGGGGCTCCAATATACGCTGAAGAATCGGTGCTTGAAAAAGCGGGCATTATACTTGAAGAGGAAACAGGCAAATCTGTTCCTGAAGGTAAAGTTGATGAACAGGAGCTGAAAGGGCTATCGGCATATAAGGATTTCATAAATACACTTGACCTGGAAGATTTCAAGAAACGCCAATCCTGAGAATGTCAATAGAAGCGGCCCTTTTGCTATTTCCAGACAAAGTCCCCTGCTTAAAATCCTAACGTGAAGGCTCCTTCTTCAGCTTGCCGGCCAAGACCTGCAAGGCAGTAATATATCCCTTCCAGCCCGAGCCGACTATCTGCTCTTCAGCTATGGGGGCAATTACAGATTTAGCGCGCCATTCCTCACGGTGGTAAATATCGGATAAATGGACTTCAATTACCGGTAATTTGCTGTCAACCAGGGCATCGAGCAGAGAAAGTCCGTAGTGGGTGAGGGCACCAGGGTTAATTATGATGCCCTGGGCAGAGTCCGCTTGCTCTTGAATAAAATCTATGAGCGCCCCCTCATGATTAGACTGAAATGTCACCACTTCGACATTTAAGGCATGGCCTTCCTTCTTCAGCAGGGCATCAATTTCGCCCAGGGTCTTTTCTCCGTAAATTGACTTTTCTCTTTTGCCCAGCATATTCAAATTTGGTCCATGGATAACCAGAATTTTCATAAGGCTGCCCCTTCTTTTTGTTCCTCCGGCTCGGATAGTTTTACTTTACGTCGACAAGCCAAGCATTTAGCCCCATCCCCTCCATATTGTACTAAAAGATTACCACAGTAGGGGCAAGGCTGAGCTATTGGCCTGCGGTTTACGGCGAATTTGCATTTAGGAAAATTGCTACACCCATAAAACACTTTCTTCTTCTTGCTGATTCTTTCCACGAGTTCCCCACCACACTGGGGGCAAGGAACTCCCGTTTTTACTATATAGGGCATGGTTGTTTTACACTCCGGATAGCCGCTACAGGCGATAAATTTACCAAAACGCCCGACTTTTATGACCATGGGGCGGCCGCAATTAGGACATGTCTCCTCGCTCATCTGGGTCATGTTAACTTTTTCTAAAGTTATCCAAGCTTTATCTAGCATATCCTGGAAGGGGGGATAAAATTCCTGCAAAGCAGCTACCCATTCATATTTACCCTGCGCTATTCCGTCTAGTTGTTCTTCCATTTGAGCTGTGAAACCAGGGTCAACGATTTTAGGGAAATGCTCAGCCAAAATTTTGTTGACAGTTATCCCTAGTTCCGTAGGGTGGAATTTGCCCTCGGCTTTGTTAACGTAATCCCTCTCTTGAATGGTGGACAGGATAGGCGCATAGGTACTGGGGCGCCCGATTTCTTTCTGCTCCAGTGCTTTTATCAGCGTGGCCTCAGTGTAGCGGGGTGGGGGCTGGGTAAAGCATTGTTCGGGAAAGGTTCCCATATAAATCAATTTATCTCCAGTTCTCAGCTTGGGCAAGGAAACTCCGATGAAATCGGAGCTTTCTCTTCGTTCATCCTCTTCCTTGCCCTCACTATAAACACCCATAAAACCAGGAAATTTAACCACAGAGCTACTCGCTTTGAGTAGATATCCTTGAAGTTGTTTTGCACCGCCAGCATTGCTTGCCTCTATCTCCACGTTGGTTGTGTCGTATAAAGCTGCTGACATTTGACTGGCGACCATGCGCTTCCAGATAAGGTTGTAGAGCTTCAGCTGCGCTGGGTCAAGAAATGGCCTGAGTTGCTCTGGCTGGCGGTAAATTTTGGTGGGCCGAATTGCCTCGTGAGCTTCCTGGGCCCACTTTGCTTTCCTGGCAAAACTACGTGGCTTTGGTGGGAGAAATTTGGCTCCGTATTTCTCACCGATAAACTCCCTAGCCTCGCTTATAGCAGAAGCAGCCACATGAGTAGAATCGGTGCGCATATATGTAATAAGTCCCACCGAGCCTTCCTTGCCCACGGGTAAACCTTCGTAAAGTTGCTGGGCAATAACCATAGTTCGTCCGGCGGTGAAGTGCAGCCTCTGCCAGGCCTCTTGCTGCAAGGTGCTGGTGATAAAAGGCGGGGCTGGCTGACGAGCTACCTGTTTAGTTACCACCGCCTTAACTGCATATTCAGCCTTTTCTAAGTCAGCAATAACTCTGTCTGCTTCACCTTTGTTGCCAATATCCAGCTTGGTGCCATCGGCCAGTGCGAACAGCCTGGCTTTAAAACTCGCTTCTTTTTTCTCAGGCGGGGCCAGCTCAACTCCTATAATCCAGTACTCCTGGGGAATAAAGTCTTGAATCTCCCGCTCGCGGTCAACAATCATCCTTACGGCCACCGATTGAACCCTGCCTGCGGAAAGTCCCCTCTGTACCTTTCTCCACAATAGTGGACTCAGCTTGTAGCCCACAAGTCTATCGAGGATACGCCGAGCTTGCTGGGCATTCACCAGGTTCATATCAATGGAGCGGGGACTTTGGAAAGCCTCCTGAACTGCGTCCTTGGTTATTTCCTGAAAAACCACGCGCTGAACGGGTATGTCATCCTTGTCCAGCTTGGCTGCTTGTACTAGGTGCCAGGAAATTGCCTCTCCCTCGCGGTCAGGGTCAGTAGCCAAATAGATAGAACCAGCCTTACTAGCCGCCTTTTTGATTTCGCCCACCATCTTCCTCTTCTTCGCTGGAATGACATACTTGGGGATGAAACCTTTGTCTATATCTACGCCCAGGCTTGACCTGGGCAAATCGCGCACATGCCCCAGAGATGCTTTGACACTATAGCTGCGTCCGAGAATCTTGTTTAGCGTCCTTGCTTTAGCCGGAGACTCGACGATAACCAGTTTACTTGCCATGATTTACCTGCCTTAATTCTTTCGAGCCAGTACATAGTTCATACTTCCCACTTGCCTGGCCATCCCTTTTAACTCCAGCATAGCCAGGGTGCTGCTCACTTCCGGTATAGTCAAACCGCTGCGGCGGCAAATTTCATCTATATGGCTGGGCTCGGAGGTCAATTGTTTTAGTATAGCGGATTCAACCGAGCACTCAGGAGCTGAGTGCTCGGCCAGGGAAAATTCCTTAATTTCTGCTTGCTGTACTACGATGGTCAGGTTTAGTTCCTGGAGGATATCAGTGTAATTGTGAACTAACTTAGCCCCTTCTTGAATAAGACGGTTAGTTCCCTGGCTGGCTGGGGAGAGGATACTGCCGGGGATAGCGAAGACCTCTCGATTCTGTTCCAATGCCTGATGAGCCGTAATCAAAGCCCCACTCCTTTCTCCAGCTTCCACCACCAACACCCCCAGGCTCAAGCCACTCATAATTCGATTGCGGAGTGGGAAGTTCTCAGCCCTAGGCTTGACGCCTAAAGGATATTCACTGACCAGAGCGCCATGTTCCATAATGGCTTGAGCCAGTTTGGCATTTTCTCCGGGATAGACGATATCCAGCCCGGAGGCAAACACAGCTACGGTTCTGCCCCCGGCATCAAGAGCAGCCCGATGAGCCACAGAGTCAATTCCTCGGGCTAATCCGCTGACAATAGTGATTTTACTTCGGGCTAAGTCGGCCACAACCTCCTCAGTTACCTGCCTCCCGTAGATGGTGGGGCGACGGGTACCGACTATGGCCAGGCAAGGCTCATCCTCGGCTGGGAGACTACCCTTCACATAAAGCACCGGGGGATAATCATAAATTTCTTTTAGTCTCGAAGGGTAAAGAGGATCATCACAGACAAATGCCTTTACCCTGTGGCGTTCCAGTTTTTCCATCTCGGCGTCCAGGGAGATTCTCGGGCGTAGGGTCACCAGGGCACCTATGCTTCGTGAATCTAGTCCTGCTTGCTTCAGCTTGCCTTCGGGAGCTTTCCAGGCATCCTGTAAACTGCTAAAGTACTCTTTTAGCTGAGAAATCCGTACCCGACCAATCCCGGGTATCCCGGAAAAACCCACCCAATATTTCAGTTCGTCATCACTTACCATATGAAGCCTTGCTGGATTTTAGCACAACTCTCCCTGCAAAAGAGAGCTATTGACACCATGCAGTAGCTATGCTACGCTAAAATAAATTGAGACTCGCTTGATGTGAGACCGTTTAATTGTCACCCGACCCTGAGTGAAATTGAGATTCTTCGCCCCGACAAGTCGGGGCTCAAAATGACGGGGGATTATTAAACAAACTTGATGGGAAAAGGAGGTAAAAATGGGCACAGCTGAGCCCTCACCAGTTAACATAGTTGACCCTAACCTAGCTATGATGGTGCTAATCTTAGGGATTTTTTTCATCATCGTGGGCATAATAATAGCTGGTGTAGCCTATCGGGAGACGCGTGAGTGGAGAAAAATGATACTGCCCATGTTTGATAGGAACTCCAATGAGATGTCGCCGGAATCCCCTGAGGAACTAGGTAAGTTAACGCCCCGAATGGCGGCTTTTGGCAAGGAGATATTTGGCCGATTCTTTGCTCACATGGACATCGCTGGCTTGCTAGGCGGCGCTGCTACTGTCATTCTGGGCATACTTGTAGTCTTGATAGGACTTGCTCTCCGCGGTTAGTCCTTTCCTTAGTGCCTCTCTGACACCTTTGATAAGCCCCCACGACACAATGCCAGAAATTATGGTGCCGATGAAGCGGGCCATCAACCTGAGGATAAAGAGTACCACCCGTACAACCCAGCGTATTGGTGGGTTGTATAAAAACCAGGCCGTAACTCGAGCGATTAACCGTGTAACGAAAACGACGGCAGTCGTTATGTTCTTCAATGGGGGGTTGTACAAAAGCCAGGCTGCTGCTGCCGAAGTCCACCTGAGGTAAAACAGAAGAGCTGCTACTAGCCAGCGTAGAGGAGGGTGGTAGAAAAACCAGACTATACCTAGAGGAATTCCCACCAGTATTCTCCAGAACAAGGCACCAATACGAAAACAAATGTCCCAGAAAACATCTCTCGCGGGGGGCCAAGTGTAGCGCCACAACCTCACCAGCCATACCACTAAGCCCAGTAAGAGCAGGAAGAAAAACAACAACAGAAGGCCTATACCTATGACTGTTACTTCTCTTCCTAGTATCGAGAAAGTCGGAACGGAGACACCTGCTCGATCAAGAGCATACTTCAGGACAAGCTCTCCGACCACCACCACGACGAGAAGAAAGATGATGTTTATTGGTCGAGCTGCCCACCTTCCCATCCGCACCAGCCAGGGATAGATGATGCGCCACATGAAAATAATGCCTGCCACTATCAGCACCAAGGCTAACAGAAAGATGGCCAGAGCTGTCGGTATCAGCGCGAGAACTAGCAAAGCACCTACGAGTAAAATAACCGTGGCTACCGCGAGGAGCCCTGCACAACTAATCATTTCGTCTCGCTCTCCCTAGCGCACCGGCACAAATTCACTTTGCTCTTTTTCATGGTGCCCCATATATTTTATCTGAGACTCATAGTAGCATCAGCAGGAAAGCTATGAAAGCTGACATGGATGTAACTATAATCGTGGCAAAACCCATAAAAAAAGCCGCCAAGGTACTCACCCCTACACCCATGGCTAAGGCGATTCCTGCCAACGGTAAGATTATTAAGCCCATATCGTCTTACCTCCATTAGGGCACCGTGAAGAATTCCCCTCGCTCCTTTCCATGGCGCCCCACATACTTTGCTTTCGACTCATATCAGCAGCACGAGAGCTATCAGACCAGTCATTGATGTAGCTATGGCTGCGAGAGAAGCCAGAAAAAAACCAAACAAAATGCTTATGTATGCAGCCATGGCTATGATGGCCGCTGTTAACGGTAAGGCTATCAAAGAGCCCATATTGTCCTACCTCCATTAGAACACTTGGAAGAATTTACCTTGCTCCCTTTCATGGCGCCCCGCATGCTTTGCTGTACTCGATTGCAAAACTCCTTGCAATTCACCATCATCATTGTAAATCCTAAACCCTAATTTCTAGACTCTAAACAAATCCAAATATCAAAATCTAAATTACAATTGAAACCCAAATGCCTGGATGCCAAAACTGTTCCTACCTGTCATTTGAGCTTTAGCATTTGTCATTTTTAGTGTCGTAGGGTGTCTTGTACCCACCCACTCCCCTTATTCCGTCACCTTGAATTTTGTTTCTCGATAGGCCACGACCATGAGCCCGACCAGCACTACCACTCCCACTACTACCCACACCCAGGTTGGAATCGGGGATACCCTGAACGAGCTAGGACTCGACCAAGGGCTTTCGTTGCCATAATTATCCACTATCTTAACCCTCCAGTAGTAGGTCCCCTTGAGTAACGCTTTGTCCTCAGTTAGTGTGTAGCTGGTTCCTTCAATATCTGACTGGGGTTCGATAGCGGAGGTAAAATCAGTAGTTTCACTTATCTGCAAGATATAAGTGATGTTGCTGCCACTCGTTATCCCACCCCATCGAAAAGTTATCTCCCCCGACCTTAGTGTCCTGCCATCCTCGGGGGAGATAAGCTGCGGGGTTGTCAGGACTTTCTCTTTTACCGTGAAGTCGACCGAGGCGGTAGCTCCACCCTCATCAGTCACCACCAGCGTCTGTTTGCCCTCAGGGCTTCCTGTCGGCACTCGGAAATTAATGACAACATTGCCATTGGACAGGGTCTGCATATCCCCTGACACGGCAACCCCACCAACAGTCACCGTTAATTCCTCGTTATTGGAAAAGCCGCTGCCGGTGAGGGTAACGGAATCACCGGGAGCTCCCTCAGCCGGGCTGAGTTCTTCTATTTTAGCTTGAGTGGTGAGGGTAGTCGTCACAGCAGGCTTGGTTATGTCACCGGAGGCCGAGACAGTATGGCTGCCATAGGAGCTGGCCGGCAGAACAAAGGAGGATTCCCAAGTACCATCTACTTTAGCGGTGATACCCGAAGCAACAACTTGCCCCTCAAAGGTAACCTTGATGCCTGTTTCCCCGGTTGCGAAACCACCTCCGTCAACGGTAACCGTATCACCGACATAAGCCAAACTCGGCTCAACCAATATTCCAGCGCCTAATGTGAATTTAACATCAGGAACATCACGAGCCCTGGTCAACTCTCCTGAGGCATCAATGTTATAGGTGCCGCGCTGGAGAGAAGGAACAACGATAGTAGCCTCCCAGGAGCCATTCTCATCAGCAACAATAGGGGTGTTTGTCTTCACCACCTCCTCATCGAAGGTAACCTCAATGTCTTCTTCTTCACTGGCAAAGCCCGTGCCGCTTACCTCAATCGTCTGCCCCACCTTTCCCGAACTTGGCGCACTGATTTCGGGGGTCACCTTAAAATACTTGCCTACCAAATCGTACCATACCCCACTTTCCTTAAACTCGACCAAGAAGGTATAGCCACCAGCGGGGGTGGCCGGAATAGTACAAGATACCGTCCAGCTACCCACAGTATTAGCCGTAGTCGTACTTACCGTGGCCAGGAAGCTAACCCGGATGTCCTGCGAGGCCTTAAAACCATAGCCGCTGATAGCTACTTCCGTGCCCACCGGTCCCCCCGGGACTCCCTCCAGAGGGAGGCCATCCAGGAGCTCAATCCTTGCGGTAGGGAAGACTTCAAATTCAGCTGACGTCAGTTCGTCATAAGTTTCGGTGGTTAAAAAAACATCGTAAGTGCCCTTGGCAGTTTCGGGGACAGGGAACTCGATGGTGTGGTTTCCAGCCGCAGATGCCGTGAATGTCCCTTTAACATTACCTGATGTGCGAGCATTCCAGCAGATACGATATGTGCCGGCTGCCGTAACAGTCACCATTGCTTCGACTAGGTCGCCGCAGTGCCCAGAACTAGGGGAAAGGCTAATGGAATTCCCTGGATCGGCCAAAGTCAATTGGGGCAATACCAGCATCAACAACAAAAGCCCAGCTACAACGGCGGCCCGTATTCGCTTTATGCGCACTCTCAAATCTTGTAACAGACGAGTTTTCCCAAAAAAGTATGCTTGGACAAACCTATAGAGTGTGGCGAACTATAACGCCTGTTTGAGGGAAACTAAACTGTTACCACCTTTCTTTCGCTTAAAAGAGGCTGTTCAATCTTAGGCATTTCCGTAATTGCCTGCTTTGTCAGCTTGATTGTCCAATAAACTCCTCCCCCATGAGTACCGAGTAAAATAAATTAGGCAACTACATTTTAACTATTACCTTTGTCATATATGTAGTCGTCAAAAATAAGGAAAATCCCTCACTCTTCTAGTACTCTGGTACTCCTTAAACAGCCCCATCTACCATAATATCCTCACTCTGACAAGTTTGTCAAATTGTGTGAAGATAATTTCGATATGATACAACCCCCAAGAGCATTCTTCTACAGTAAACGTAAATATCCCCTGAGCATGAGATACGCCCTTTATTCTTAATCATCACCCTCACAACCTCCCTGCTGCGCAGTCTTTAAGCCCGAGCAGCGTTGTGGTTCTATATTTGGTGGAAAAAGGTCTATATTCGGTGGAAAAAGGTCTATATTCGGTGGAATTGGAAGGTATAATAAATTGATGAGGTGTAATAAATGATGTAACCCGTACCTTTCTTGCCCTTTAGCCATGGTGGTAAAACCTTGCGCTCAATTTTTCCGCTCAGTGGCTCTTACCAGCATAGAGTATATTGAATATGTTGAAAGGGAACTTGCTGAAATATGCTGCCCGGTGTTACCTATGTGGTCAGTCAGTGCACCTACTTGACAAAACCCGCCGAGGATGGTATGCTTTTAAACGAGGTTTAGGTTAGCGCTTGTGACAAGAGATTTTGTGGCAAGCCAAAATAGAGAGTCGGCAGTGGTGCGGGTGCTGGTACAGGAATTGAGGGGAATGTGACCGGGAACCCGCCACAGCTATGGCAGCAAGCGTGTTTCCCAAATAATCTCGGAAAAAGTCTTGACTGTGCGGGAGTGATACAATATTGACCATGCTTTCGGAAAACCAAATCCCTACGCCAGCATGAATCGAGCAGCCAGACAAGCTCCGCTCAGTGGCTAGAAAAGGTGGGAAGGGGTGGCGCCGAAAGAAACAAGGTAATTCCTGGTCAAGGGTTAGAAAAGGATGTAGTTGAAGGCATTGCCGAAATCGGCCACAGGAATGACCGCTGAGCAATGCCGAGGCAGATTAAGATGTCGAGACCAAGGGGGAGAAGGGAGTTGACAACAACGCAGGCGGTAAAGCAGCTTAGCACAGGC
>Ga0315541_1001319_pt1 | contig 23409 bp, 18 predicted proteins | sample SalMarSW160190MG_FD_203095 | JGI IMG/M metagenome (GOLD analysis project Ga0315541, IMG submission 203095) | Salt marsh sediment microbial communities from the Plum Island Ecosystem LTER, Massachusetts, United States - Salt Marsh Sediment SW1601-190 ...
GGCGCGACTACAACAACTGGGTAGCGGCTGGCGCCACCACGCTGCAGGAACGCGCAAACCAAAGAGTGCGGGAAATACTGGAGACTCATCGCCCCGAGCCGTTGCCCGACGAGGTTCAGCGACGGGTTAAGGCCATCACCCAACACGCCGACGCGGAGGCCAAGAAGACAGCGTAGCGCTGCCGTGTATCCTGGCATGGTAGGCTTGCTGGTCGCTTGCTCGTTGAGCGACTGAACATCAAAACATGACCAGGAGGTTCAAAGAAATGGCGGACATTCTGCATTCGTCAGTGGTCTCAGCACAGGGCCGTGATGCCTGCTGACGGAATCAACCCAATTTCCAACAGAGTTTCCCCTTCCACCTACATTTCACCTCCAACAGCGGACGGGAGATGCTGTGGCTGGTGAGCGTGACACACCAGGCGGTGAGCCGCAATAGCCGCATTCTGACCACGTCCAATGGCTTCCTGAACGCCGGCTCGGACACCGAGATGGTGCTGTACGAGGCGGCGGCTCATGGGCTGGCCAGCGTGGTTTCCGGTGGGGATCTGTGGGAGACGGCCCAGGAGTGTTACAACGTCCGCACCGCCCGTCCTCTGCCCTGGTACTTGGATATGTACAAGAAGGTCAAGGACGAGGTAGCAGCAATGGGAGTGGCGTTTCTGTATTAGAGACCTGTGGGAATGCTGTATCTCCACTGTGGATGAATTTCGTCACAGTGGTACCAAGCGCATCCCGCAATGGAGGGTTACAAGTGAAGACTAGCAAAATGAACGGCGATGACCTGGTAGCCAGATTTGTCGCCAACACCAGGTGGGATATGTTGCCAGATTCGGTCCGGCGCAAGGTTCGGATGTGCCTGGTCGACAACCTGGGAGCCACTCTAGCGGGAACACTGACCAGGGTCAGCCAGATTGCCGCCGAGTATGCTGCTCAAGCCTGGCACGGCGATGAAGCGACCATCCTGCTGCACGGGAAGCGGGCAGGGTCTGCTGGTGCCGCCTTTGCCAATGGATGCGCGGCCAATGGCATTGATATTGACGACAGTGCTCGTTACGCCTACGGGCATGCAGGAGCCCAGATCTTCCCCGCCGCTTTGGCTATGGCGGAGGCGCTGGAAGTGGGCGGCGCCCGCCTGATGTCCGCTATGGTGGTGGGGTACGAAGTGGCCCATCGCGTGGGTCGCTGCTGGCACGACTCCCATGAGGTCTACCAGGCGTGTGGTTCGTGGGGTTCGGTCGCTTGTGTCGCCGTCGCTGCCAACCTGATGGGCCTTGCCCCTGAGCAAGCGAAACACGCCCTGGGCATCGCCGAATACCATGCCCCTAACTTGCCGATGATGCGGGATATTGACCACCCGGCTATGGTCAAACACGGTATTGGTTGGGGAGCGATGACCGGTATCATCTCGGCCGAACTGGCCTCACGCGGGTTCACCGGTGTTCCGAGCATCCTCGGGTTTGAAAAGTACAGAGACTGGGTTGAGGATATTGGACAGGATTACATCATGGTGGACGGCGTGGCCTGGAAAGGCAAGGGGTATGCTTGTTGCGGCTGGGCCCACGCTGCCACAGAGGGAGCCAGACTTCTCGTCCAGGAGCACAGCATCAAGATCGAGGAGATTGCTCAAATCCGGGTGGAGGCATTCCACGAAACCGCGCGCCTGGGCGTGAGGCTTCCCACGACCACCGAGGAAGCGCAGTTCAATCTGGCCTGGCCCATAGCTGCCATGCTGGTGGACGGTGAGGTGGGGCCGGGGCAGACACTTGAGCAGCGGCTTGACGACCCCAGGATACGCAGTCTGGCGCAAAAGGTCGAGGTGGTGGAATCGGAAGAGCTGAACGAGCTTTGCCGGTTATACGAACTCGGTGATCCCCGGGGCCGGTTTGCGAGTGGGGTAACTGTTGTTCTAGAAGATGGCAGAGAGTTTAACTCGGGATTGGTGGACGGGGGCTTACGCTTCCCACAGCCAGGTTGGGATGAACACAAGATGCAGGAAAAGTTCCGGTGGCTGGCGGCGTACGTGCTGGATGAGGCGCGCATCCAAGCACTGCTGGACATGCTTTGGCGCTTTGACGGTGTGTCGAACGTGCGCGAGTTGACCCAAATGCTGGCATAGCAGTCCGGGCACGCGCCATCTCACATAGAGATACAGATGTGTTTCAAGCGAGTTAGGCGGGAGCCTCCCGCAGGCTGCTCTGGCGCCACCAGCCTGGAAAACCAAGCCAGCGGGAGGCTTATGACCGAAATGGAACGGAACGGAGGGTACAGTTCAGAAAAATTGCGAGAACCATCTTTCGAGCTGGCAGCAGAAGCCTATACCGATGCGACCGGGGGAAGCGTATCAGGTTCTAGCGTGCGGCGGGTAAGCGAGGGATTTGGGAAGCGGTTAGCGGAAAAGAAGGAACGAGAAGTGGCACGCACGATGGAGATTGGGGCGTATGGGGAATCGCCAAGGGACCGGTGGATGGGCTTAAGGATCCGATTCAAGGCGTGGGGAACGTATCGAGCGATGGGACGATGATCCCGATCCGCGAGGAAGGCTGGAAAGAGGTCAAGATGGCCACTTTCTCGCAGGTGGAGCTGTTGGAGCCAACGGATGAAAGGCGTCGGCGGGCACAGCGCGAGGGTAAGCGCAGGCAGGAAGATGTGGTAGGCTTGAGTGACCATAGCTACTGTGCCGGGGTGTGGGATGCAGATACGTTCGGGGCTTACCAATACGCGGAGGGGCTGAGGCGGGGTTTCGACCTGTTGGGAGACAAGAGTTCGGTCAATGACGGTGCGCCGTGGATTGAACGGATTGCGGGAATGAACTTTCCGCGAGCCAAGCAAATCGTGGACTGGGGTCACAGCAAACGGCGCTTGTGGGCAGTAGCTCACGCGATCTATGGGGAAGGCAAACCGGAGGCCGCCGCGTGGGTGAAAAGACGAAAAGACGAGTTATGGGAGAGTGGGGCCCGGAATGTGGTCCAGCCTAGAATGCGCCGCCCCGGGCGAGGATGGAGACGGGAAAACGCTCAGGCCATGCTCGCAGCACTAGGCGAGCTACACAGCGGCCGCTTCCGGTGGGCCTGGGGGCGGACCTACTGCCCCGATAGAAAGAGTTGTCCAATATTCTGAACTATACCCAGTGAATGCGGGCGCTTGACAATACAGCAAAATGCTGTATGATTGCTTCAAGAACTGCGTTCCATTATTTGGAACTTTTACCACTGAAGAGGTGGTTAGTTCCTTTGGCTTGGCCCAGTTGTAGAACTTCCTCACGTAGGCCGTTACGAAGAGAGCTCCGATAACATCCCCCAGAAGGACGACAGGTGATCGTGGGGCTGAGGTGGGGCACCGGGTAGCCCGGCAGGGGGTGACGCGGGAGCAGGCCAACGAGATAGCGAAACAGATCCTGGCCGAGTACGAAGCCCAGATGCAGGAGTACCTGGACCTGTATGAGCGGTGCAAGGAGAAACTGAGCGGGTTTGGGCTGGACTATTCACTGTTGTAACCCTGGCCTCAATGGTCAGAGATTTCTACGCGGCGATGTGGATTGGGGTTATGGGCTATCCCACGCCGGAGAAACCCAAGAACTTGGCTTAGGATCGCTCGTGGAGTAGTTGTGGGGACCGCCCAATACTGACGTGTGATCTTGTTCGCAGATAACTTATGTGAGGAGAGATGAAAATCATCAAGACGATCTGTGGCATGTGCGGCGGGGACTATTGCGGCATTGATGTGTACGTGGAGGGTGACAAGATTGTCAACATCAAAGGTATGCAGGAGCATCCACACAACCGGGGCTGGCTATGTCCTCAAGCACGAGCGGCGATTGAACTAGAATACGACCCGCAGCGGTTGAAGTACCCAATGAAGCGCGAGGGTGGCTCGTGGCAGAGGATCTCGTGGGATGAGGCGCTCGACATCATCGCCGAAAACCTGAGCAGAATAAAGGATAGATACGGTGCACAGGCATTGGCTGTCTACGAAGGTGAACCCGTCCTCCAATACGTCCGGGATGGATGGGCTCGGCGGTTCATGAACCTATACGGCACACCTACCTGGGTGCAGGTTGACCACATGTGCTATTTGCCTTCGGTCATTGTACAGCAACTCACCTATGGTGCAGAGGAGGTTGATGGTTTCGAACCGCAGCATGTGCGTTGCATCTTTCTATGGGGTGCCAATCCTGTGACAAGCCACCTTACCTCCCATTGGCGGAGCGTGGTTGAGGCTCGCAAGAGGGGGGCTAAACTGATCGTCGTTGACCCGCGCTTCACACGCCCCGCGTCGCAGGCGGACATCTATGTGCCCATCCGGCCCGGCAGTGACGTTGCGCTGGCGCTGGGTCTCATCAACGTCATCATCGCTGAAGAACTGTACGATGCCGACTTCGTGGATCGTTGGACCTCAGGTCTCGAACTACTGGCCGAGCGTGTCCAGGCGTTCACGCCCGATAAGGTTGAGGCAATCACGGGCGTACGGGCAGAGGATGTCAGGCAAATCGCCGAAACCTATGCCCTGACGAAACCTGCCTGGATGGATGCAGGGAATGCTCTGGAGCATCACTCTAATTCCGCGCAGACGCTGCGTGCTTTGACTATCCTGAGAGCACTGACGGGGAACATTGACGTGCCAGGAGGCCACGTCCTGGTCGAGGAACTCCCGCTGGCGGACATGAAGCTCAGGGAGAAAAGGCCGGCTGGCCTGAAGCTTCTCGGGACAGATCAGCATCCCCTGTTTGTAGAATTTGCCGAATTTGTCCCTGGCGATGTCATGACTGAGACGTTACTCACAGATGAACCATATCCCATAAAGGCCATGTTGTTGGGCGGAGGTAACCCTGCGGTCACGTGGCCGAATACCAGGCGGGTCAAGGAGGCTCTTAGTCGCCTGGATTTCATGGTGGTCATGGAACTCTATATGACAGCGACCGCCAGATTGGCGGACATCGTGTTGCCAGCAGCCTCTCCATTCGAAAGGACGCAGTTCATTGCCAATGCCGGTCCGTATGGCGTAGGCAACCCCATGTGGTACATTGGTCTGCGGAAACAGATCACAGATGCGGGCGAGCGCCGGTCGGACTGGTGGTTGTGGCACAACCTGGCCCACCGGATGGGGTATGGGGCGTACTATCCCTGGGCGAACGTAGAGGAGGCGATAGATTATCAGCTCAAGCCGCTGGGGATCACTGTTGCGGACCTTGAGGCGAATCCGAGCGGTATGTTCTATGGGGACAAGCCAACATACCGGAAGTATGAAACGGAGGGATTTCGAACGCCTACCGGGAAGGTGGAGCTCTATTCGCATGTGCTCGCGGGCTATGGGTACGATCCTTTGCCACATTATGAAGAACCTAGCGAGAGCCGTGCATGCGCGCCTGAACTGGCGAAACGATATCCCTTGGTTCTCAACACTGGGCACAGAGTTGCTGTTTATACCCACTCGCGGTACCGCAATCTGCCCAGTCTACGGCGGAAGGAGCCGGAGCCGCTGGCTGAGATCCATCCAGATACAGCGAAAGAGTACAACGTGGGCGATGGGGACTGGATTATCGTTGAGAGCTTACGGGGCCACATTGAGTTGAAGGCTAAAGTGACCGAGGAGATAGTTCCTGGCGTGGTGGGCCTGGTGCACGGGTGGGAAGAGGCGAATGCAAACGTGTTGACCGATCACCAGGACTGTGATCCGATCCTCGCCACTCCCTCGCTGCGAGCGGGGCTGTGTGTGATTAAGAAGAAAGGGTAGGTACAATGATCAGTTTGAACGTTGATCACAACGAAATCGAGAAAATGAAACAGTTGCGACGGGATCTGTGGGATTACAAGCCGGTCGATCATATACCGGTTGTCTTGTGGCTACTGCCATACTGGCAACTAGGTGAGTGTGGCTATACGACAGTGGAATTCTTCGAGGACGACGATGTTCACTTTCAAGCCAATGTAGCGAGGATCCAAAAATCTCTCAAGCTCATTCCCGACGACTATATACCTTTTGCCAGGATGGTCTTGGGTCCTATGACGCTCCCCACGATGTTTGGGGCCGACATCTACTGGAGCGAGGACCCCAACCAGCCACCTGACACGGCGGCCCCGATCATTGAGGACATGAAACAGGTTTATTGCTTGAAACGTCCGAGCATGAATGACGGTATCATGCCAAAACTTCTCAGGCGTTTGCGGTATCACGCCGAGCATCTTCCGCCTGATATGTATATCACCGGCGTTAACGCTGGCGGGCCGTTGCAAGCGAGCGCGAGCCTCGTCGAGTCGAACACGTTTTATCTGAGCTTCTACGACAATCCCGAGGCATTGCATTACCTTCTTGATATGGTCACTGATGTTCAACTGGAGGTGTACCGGGCAGTGATTGACGCCGCGGGAGGGATCAACCGCATGACGAGTATTGACTGGGACCCGGTCTGGGCCCCGGAGAAATACAAGAGCCACGTCAGTGACGATATTTGCGGCGTCATATCCCCTCAAGCTTTTCGCGAGTTCAGTATGCTTTACAACAATCGCCTGTTCCAGCCATGGGGAAGTGGATTAATGCACAATTGTGGTCCTCAGACCCCAAAACACTTTTACCTTGAACACGATCCCAAGCTCAAAGGCATAAACTGCGCTTACGATTACAGCCGTGACGACTTGGCTGAAATGGGAGAGTTATTTGCTGGATGGGGAGTGATCGAAGTGAATTTCGACTCGGGGGAGACGCCCGAAGAAATGCTGGAAGGCTTTCGTTACATGATGGAAACGCTTGCACCTGACACAGTAGGGATTCCCGTCTGCACAATCGAAGAATCGTGGAGTGATGATGATATCACCAGCTTTTACTGGGATATGAGAGAGATTGCAAATGAGTACGCTGCAAACATGAGATGGGCAGGTACCTCGTCTTGAATGGCCAGTGCGTAAAGAAGGCAGGCAAGCAACTCAGGAATGATGAAGTTACCTACCTATAGGTCCATTCACTGTGTTTGATCTGGGGTGCACCCCAAAAGTTGTATGGGCGCGTTTCGATTTAGTCGGATGGCCCCCAATAGTCCGAAACGATGGCCGGAGATGCCGCCAAAACCCGAAAACGCGCCATTTTTCCGCCAGCATGAGTGGTTTCGGATGCTTTGACCCGTCAAAATGGGCTCTCCATATGCTCAGAGGAGCCTGTCCAATGGTCTAGAGGGAGTCTCGTGCGCCAATGTAGGGCGTCGCCAACCCAAGAGCGTGGCTCAGACCACTGCTGAAGACCAGTAGGGCACTGTATGACCCTTATACGCAACGTGTGGGGGGTTGGCTGTTGCTGTCACTTCAAACATCTTGCGTTCGATGGTAGGATTATGAAGGGAGGTAGGCAGTATGTGAGAATGATGGTGTAATATCTGTCGAGTGAAGAGGCTTAGGAAGCGTTGATCAAGTATCAATAAAAACGGAGGTTTCAGAAATGTATCTCAATGAAAAAGAACTCGCTAATCTGTACAAGACAGGTGGAATCAGCCGCCGGGAGTTCCTGCGGATGGCAACGTTGGTGGGCCTATCGGCAAGCAGTGTCTCGACTTTACTGGCGGCCTGTGCTCCCAAACCTACCGCCGAACCCACAAAGGTTCCGGTGGTTCCCACGGAAGCTCCAGCGGAGCCCACAGCAACCTCTGTACCGCCAACGGAGGTGGCCGAGATAGGCCCGAAGCGAGGTGGGATCCTGAAGCATGCAGTGCATCCGTCAAGCGGGAATTTTGACCCTGCTTTCTTGAGCAACGTTGCAGATGATGAGATTGCCCAGCAATTTCACGACAAGTTCGTTTATCTTGATGATGATGCTCAGCCTGACCCTGATCGCAGCTTGGCTATGGGTTGGGAATCGAATGAGGATGGCACAGTGTGGATCTTTGAGCTGCGTGAAGGTGTGACGTTCCATAACGGCAAGGACCTAACAGCGAAAGATGTTGTGTTCACTTACAATCGTCTGTGCGACCCAGATATCGGCGCACCGACTGTATCCTTGTACGCCAACATTAAAGAAATCGAGGCTCTTGACGATTACCACATTCGCTTCACGTTAGAGACAACCAATCCAGACCTTCCGCTTGATCTGGGCGAACCCTACGGAACCGTAGTAGATAGCGATGTAGAGGATTTCACGACCAACTTTAACGGCACTGGGCCGTTCATGATTGAGACCTATCTGCTGGAGGACCGTATCGTATTTAAGCGCAATCCGAACTACTGGATGGCGGACGAAGGCGGCCATTCCTTGCCTTACCTGGACGGAATGGAGTTTATCTTTCTTGCTGAAGCTAGCGCTCAGGTGGAGGCCCTACGAGGCGGTCAGGTCCACTGGATCAACTATTTGCCCCCGGAGTACGTCGAGACGATAGAAGCGGATCCAGACATCGAAATCGCTGTGAAGACGGGAAACTTCCACTACGTCATCCACATGCGATCCGACAGGCCGCCTGCTAACGACAACCGGGTCCGGCAGGCCCTCAAGTTGGCCACCGACCGCAGTGCGTTGCTCGAGAGTGCGGCACTGGGTTACGGCGTCTCTGGTCGCGACACGCCGATCGGCCCGGTCTATGGAGACTACTACCTAGATGTACCTGAACCCAAGCGTGATATAGAAAAGGCCAAGGCACTCCTGGCCGAGGCTGGATACCCTGACGGTTTGGAGATTGAACTGGTTACCCCAGAAATAGGATCGGTTCCTGGCATTGCCACTGTCTGGAAGGAACAGATCGCGGAGGCAGGAATAACCGCCAATGTCCGGCTTTCCCCTATTGACTTCTACTATGGCAGCGGCGAGTGGCTTGAGTGCGACTTTGGTATCACTGACTGGGCCGGGCGGTCCTATCCGCAGATTTACCTGCAATTGGCGTATCAGTCGGAGTCCTCTTGGAATGAGTCCCACTTCCAGGACGAGGAACTAGACATGCTGATCAAAGCCGCAGGCCAGGAGATGGATCATGCCAGGCGCGTTGAACTCTACCACGAGATCCAGGAAATCTTCATAGAGCGTGGTCCGATCATCGTTCCTTTCTTCATGGACAGCATGCTCGCCTATCGCAGCGACGTCAAACCGGGCATCACTATGCCTTTCCTGGCTGCCATAGTTGACCTGCGGCGAGTTTGGCTCGAGGAGTCGTAGGGGCATTCCGTCGTCCCTGTGGTGTTCTTGTGGTGACGCACCGAGTCGCGCAACGAGGTCACCCCTGATAGTCCCTGGTATGCAAGTCGGGGGTGACCTGTGTTTGTCCGTCACAACTTAAGCGTTTCTGAACCTTATCAACTCAGCTCAAGCAACCTGGACTATAGCGCGAATCCGCGTTATAGTCTGAGGTATGAGCGATAAATCGAAACCCAGAAATCCTGACCACGTTCGTCGGCACAATGCGCCTGGTCCCAACAACGAAGTGTAACTACAGATGGGGCTGGTTACGGCGGCGCATCAGAGGCCCAGATCATTTATGGGTCCCTGATACTGCCGGGTCTCGCTGTGGATACACAGTAGTGGATCAATGGACGCCCAGAGCTTGCTCACTTATCGCAAGGAGGTGATGCTTTGAAACGACGACATCGCTGATGGTTCATTCGCATTGAGAGTAACCAATTTGCTAAAGGAGGAAGAGAAATGTCCATTTGGAAAAAGAACAGTGTTTTGATTTGCATTGGGATCGTTGTGACGATTCTCCTGGGAGCCTGCGCTGCTCCGACACCTGAGGAGATGGTCGTCACCCAGGTCGTCAAAGAGACAGTCATTGTCGAGGGGACGCCCCAGATTAAAGAGGTGGAAGTGGTCGTGACGGCTACTCCCGAACCTGCCGGCGGCCCGAAGCGCGGGGGCATACTGAGACACGCCCTCCCCCCGGTCGCGCAGTTCGACCCCGCCTTCCTGACCAGCGTCTCAGACGACGAGGTCTCGCGCCCGTGGCACGACTTCTTCGTCCACCTGGACGAGGATAACCTGCCCGATTTCGAGCGAAGCCTGGCTACAGGTTATGAAGTGAATGAGGAAGCCACAGTGTGGACCTTAGCATTGCGCCAGGGTGTACAGTTCCACAATGGCAAGAACCTGACGGCAGAGGACATCGTGTTCACCTACAACCGCCTGCGTGACCCTGAGGTCGGTGCGCCTACCGTGGGCACGTATGCCAACATCACCGACATCGAGGCTCTCGACGACTATACCATTCGCTTTACCCTGGAGAATCCTAACCCTGATTTCCTGTTCGATCTGGGTGAGTACCACGCGGTAGTGGTGGACAGCGACACTACGGACTTTGAAACCGAGTGGAACGGCACAGGGCCGTTCATCATCGAGAGTTATGCCCCGGAAGACCGCGTTGTCTTCAAGCGCAACCCGAACTACTGGATGATAGGCGAAGACGGAGAGCCTTTGCCCTATCTGGACGGCATGGAGTATATCTTTCTCACCGAGCCTTCCGCTCAGGTGGAGGCGCTGCGAGGCGGCCAGGTCCACTGGGTGAACAAACTGCTCCCCGAGTTCGTTGAGCCGCTGGAGTCAGACCCAGACATCGTGGTTCCTATGAAACCTTCCAACTTCAGCTACGTTATCGGCATGCGGTCCGACAGGGGACCCACCAGCGACAACCGGGTGCGCCAGGCCATCAAGCTGGCTACCGATCGCAGTGCAATTCTCGAGGCCGTTGCGCTTGGTCTCGGCGTTACCGGACGCGACACGCCCATCGGCCTGGCCTATGGGGACTATTACCTGGATGTACCCGAACCTGAGCGGGATGTCGAGAAGGCCAAGGCGCTTCTGGCCGAGGCGGGCTACCCTGACGGCCTGGAGATTGTGTTGACTACCCTGGACCAACATTCGGTCAAGGCCATCGCCGTCGTGCTGAAAGAACAGCTCGCGGAAGCAGGCATAACCGTCAACATCGAGATTGTCCCCTCCGATGTCTTCTATGGCACCGATTTGTGGTTGGAGGCAGACTTTTCCATCGTCAATTGGGGCGGGCGGCCCTATCCGCTGCTCTACCTTAGTCTGGCCTACGAGTGTGGCGCTATCTGGAGCAGTACACACTGGTGCGACGAGGAACTGGACGAACTGGCCCAGACAGTAGCCAGCGAGTTGGATCACGCCAAACGCGTCGAACTCTATCACCAGATCCAGGAGATCTTCATGGAGCGTGGTACGATCATTGTCCCCTTCTTCCAAAGTAACCTGTTCGCCCACAGCGCCAGTGTGAAGGGCTTTGTTCCGGCAGTTTTTGACACTTCCATGGACTTTCGCAAGGTCTGGCTCGAAGAGTAGGAAGGTCGTTTGGGCTGTGGCCGCTTTAGCCATGGCCCACGCTTTGGTTTGAGCATGTCGCCCCCGGCCCTGCGCCGGGGGCGACCAAGCGGTGGGGCTTAAGGGCCCGATTCAAGGCGTGGGGAACGTATTGAGCGATGGGATGGTGATCCTGATCCGCGAGGAAGGCTGGAAAGAGGTCAAGATGGCCACTTTCTCGCAGGTGGAGATGTTGGAGCCAACGGATGAAAGGCGTCGGCGGGCGCAGCGCGAGGGTAAGCGAGGCAGGAAGATGTGGTACGCCTGAGTGACCATATTCTGAACTATACCCGCTTGCAAGGCAGTACTTGACAGCATTGGGAAGATATGACATAGTGTTTTCGTATAGCGAAACGATCTTCCATTATTTGGAATTCACTTTCCCCAGTCTACACGGGGATAGATAGGAAGCCGAAATGTCAAAGCTGGAGAAGTTCATCGAGGTGTTCCAACTCCCCCCGGCGATGGTTCCCTACATTGGCTTCGTGGTGACCGAGCAGGAGATGGACCTGGTCGTGGGTCTAGATGACCAGGCCATGACGTTCGAGCAGGTGACCGAGATGATGAACATATCGCGGGATGAAGCCAACGAACTGCTGGCAAAAGCGTTCCGCCGGGAAGTCATCAATAGAGAGACCAAAGAGGGCGTGATGACCTATTCGGCGGGCACATTCTATAGTCGTATGGATATCTGGACCTCTTATGAGACTGAGAGTTGGGGTGCCTTGCCCTCCTGGGTCCGCAATGCAGTGAGTGAATGGCAGTTGGCGGAGTGGATCAAGCTCTGGACGCCAGCGTTTCAGCAGATCACGAAGGATCCAGATACCTGGGTTCGAATGAAGAACCGGGATGTGCTCCTACTGGAGGAAGCATTCGAGCTAGTGGAGGCGACAGAGTACATCTGTGTGCTTCCTTGCCCCTGCAAGACGACGCTTATGCCCGGCAGTCCTGTTGTCGAAGGGAGTATGCGCGTTGGTGAACGTGCGCGCCTTACTCTGGAAAGGGGCCAAGGGCGTCGCCTTACTACAGAAGAGGCGAAGGCCCACTTGGTTGCCTGTGACAGAGCCGGGTTGGTTCACACGGGCCCGCGGGCCTGGCGCAAGCATGATCCGCAGCTAGAGTGGATCAGCCATGGCAACTGTCATCCCTCCTACTCCTTTCCCTTCCGCGCAGGGATAAGACTCGGATTGGCGAAGAAGTACCCGAGGGCTCACTACCTGGCCAGCGTTGATTGGAGCAAGTGCACTCACTGCGGGGTATGCATCGAACGCTGTCCATTCGGCGCTTTCTATTACGATGGCCCCACGATAGAGGTCAATGGAGAGACAAGAAAACAGGTCCGGTTTGACTCTGAGAAGTGCTGGGGTTGTGGCCTGTGTGCGAATACATGTCCGGTGGAGGCGATCGTCATGCACCCATTGGAAGCATGAGGAAGAACGTACTTCAACCTTCTATCCGTTGGATTAGGTACATTTGGACGATCCGAAGATTCGAGATCTGGCACGAAGGGTCGGGGTGGTGGAATCAGAAGAATTGAACGAACTCTGCCAGTTGCGCGAAAAGGGCGACCCTCGCGGCCGTTTTGCCAGCACCGTAACCATCACCCTGAAGGATGGGAAAAAACTCAACTCGGGAATGATAGGAGAAGCACCTTTCCCCCCGCCTGGGTGGGATGAAAACAGGGTGGAGGAGAAGTTCCGATGGCTGGCGGCCTTTGTGTTGTTAGATGAAGCCCGCGTTAATGCACTGGTGGATATGCTCTGGCACTTTGAGGAAGTTCCGAACGTGCGTGAGTTGACCCAAATGCTGGCATAGCAGTCCGGGCACACGCCATCTCATAGAGATACAGATGTGTTTCAAGCGAGTTAGACGGGAGCCTCCCGCAGGCTGCCCTGGCGCCACCAGCCTGGAAAACCAAGCCAGCGGGAGGCTTATGGCCGAATGGAATGAAACCCTCTTGACAATGAAGAGAAAACATAGTAATATAAGTTATGGAATAATATTCTATTATATGGAACAACCGGCTGGAAAGAAGAGTATAGTACTTGTGGTGTGTGCTGTAAACTGGAGAACTTGATAGGAGGTGATGACTGGAGAAAAAGCAAGAGATGGAAGACCGTCACTGTGTTCCGGCGTTTGTATTTTCAGATAGTTACCCTGCCACAGGGTGATTACCCAATCACGAGGAGGAAAAAGTGCTAGCCAAAAAACTCTCAATCTTGGTGGTTATCTTGACGATAGCCAGCCTGATGCTCTCCGCTTGCGGGCCCAAAGAGGAGGCTACCGAAGAGCCCGCGGCACCCGCGACAGAAGAACCCGCAGCACCTGCGACAGAAGAACCCACAGAAGAACCCGTGCAGCCTACCGAAGTGCCTGCTCCATCCGGACCTGTGCGAGGTGGCATACTGAAGCACGCCCTCGCCCCGGCCTCGCAGCTCGACCCCGCCTTCGTGACCAGCGTCTCGGACAACGAAGTCTCGCGCCAATGGCACGACTATTTCATCTACGTGGACGAGGATAATCAGGTCGATTTCCAGCGAAGCCTGGCTACAGGTTACAAAGTGAATGATGAAGCCACGGTTTGGACCTTTACGCTGCGCCAGGGTGTACAGTTCCACGACGGCAAGCCTTTGACGGCGGAAGACATCGTGTTCACCTACAACCGCATACGTGACCCTGAGGTCGGTGCGGCTACTGTAGGCACGTATGCCAACATCACCGACATCGAGGCTCTCGACGACTATACGGTTCGCTTTACCCTAGAGGATCCCAATTCCGATCTCATGCTGGATATGGGTGACAAACACGCGGTAGTGGTGGACAGCGACACTACGGACTTTGAAACCGAGTGGAACGGCACGGGGCCGTTCATCATCGAGAGTTATGTCCCGGAAGACCGCATTGTCTTCAAGCGCAACCCGAACTACTGGATGATAGGCGAAGACGGAGAGCCTTTGCCCTATCTGGACGGCATGGAGTATATCTTTCTCACCGAGCCTTCCGCTCAGGTGGAGGCGCTGCGAGGCGGCCAGGTCCACTGGGTGAACAAACTGCTCCCCGAGTTCGTTGAGCCGCTGGAGTCAGACCCAGACATCGTGGTTCCTATGAAACCTTCCAACTTCAGCTACGTTATCGGCATGCGGTCCGACAGGGGACCCACCAGCGACAACCGGGTGCGCCAGGCCATCAAGCTGGCTACCGATCGCAGTGCAATTCTCGAGGCCGTTGCGCTTGGTCTCGGCGTTACCGGACGCGACACGCCCATCGGCCTGGCCTATGGGGACTATTACCTGGATGTACCCGAACCTGAGCGGGATGTCGAGAAGGCCAAGGCGCTTCTGGCCGAGGCGGGCTACCCTGACGGCCTGGAGATTGTGTTGACTACCCTGGACCAACATTCGGTCAAGGCCATCGCCGTCGTGCTGAAAGAACAGCTCGCGGAAGCAGGCATAACCGTCAACATCGAGATTGTCCCCTCCGATGTCTTCTATGGCACCGGTCTGTGGTTGGAGGCAGACTTTTCCATCGTCAACTGGGCCGGGCGGCCCTACCCACAGCTCTATCTGAGTCTGGCCTACGAGTGTGGCGCTGTGTGGAACGGCACACACTGGTGCGACGAGGAACTGGACGAACTGGCCCATGCCGCAGCCAGTGAGATGGATCACGCCAAACGCGTCGAACTCTATCACCAGATCCAGGAGATCTTTATGGAGCGTGGTACGATCATTATCCCCTTCTTCCAGAACAACTTGTGGGCCTACCGCACCAGTCTGAAGGGCTTTGTTCCGGCGTTCACGGACGGCCACATTGATCTTCGAGCAGTCTGGCTCGAAGAGTAGGAAGGTCGTTTGGGCTGTGGCCGCTTTAGCCATGGCCCACGCTTTGGTTTGAGCAGGTCGCCCCCGGCCCTGCGCCGGGGGCGACCAAGCGGAGTTGGTTTTGGTTGTCACGATTTCTCAGGCACTGGTGCAGGAGATTGGGGCGTAGGGGCATCATCGCCAAGGGACCGGTGGATGGGGCTTAAGGGCCCGATTCAAGGCGTGGGGGCTGAAAGGAATCTGAACGTGGATGATGCACTAAAGGACCTACCTGACATCACCGTGTGTGGCTGTGGAAGCGGTGGAATGGCGATGGCTGGGGACCTATCCCTCATGGGGGCCAGCGTGAACCTCTATGAGGTGGCGGGTTTCGAGGAGAATCTCGACCCGATCAGAGAGAACGGCGGGATATCGGTGACAGGCCGACCGTTTTCCGGCACGACGGGGTTGGCTAAGTTGAACAGGATTACGTCCGATCCTCAGGAAGCTGTGGACGGGAGCGATCTGATATTTGTGAATGTCCCGGCCATGGCGGTCGATACATTCATGAGCACGCTGGCTCCGCACCTCAACGAGGGACAGACTGTGGTGATCACCACAGGGTATTGGGCCTCACTCAGACTGAGAGAAGCGCTGCCGGACAGCGACGTCTTCGAGAAATGCACGATCGTCGAGCAAGAGATTATGCCCTACCTGGCTGAGAAGGTGGCGCCAGCCCAAGCTCACATATCGAATTTCAAGGAGTACTTCCGGACATCGGCCCTACCGGCAATGAAGAATGGTGCTGCTCACGAGCTGATCAAGAAGGTCTACCCTCAAGCGAGGGTTTCAAAGAACGTGTTGGAGAACAACTTCCAGCCCGGCAACCCTGGTGTGCACGCTCAGATCACACTTCCTAATGCCGCATTCTTCCTCGATCGAGCCAAGGTGTTTCGCTTCTACGGAGAGGTCTCGCCGTGTGCAGCGAGGCTTGCCGAGGCCTTTGATGACGAGCGCATGCAGATAGCCGCGGCGTTTGACTGCGAGACGCCCACTTGGATGGAATACTGCCGCGAGGCCTATGGGTACGAGGGGGACGATCTGTATGAGACGCATATCACGTCCCCGCACGCAGAGAGATGGACGAGCGACGAAGAGGCGAGGCGACTGCTGGTGGAGGATCTGTGCTACTTCTTCGTACCGATGGAGCAGCTGGCGCAGGTGGTTGGGGTAGATGTGCCTGTCACGACGGCGATGGTGGATATCCTATCCGTCCTCACCGGGTTTGACTACAGGGCTAATGCGATCACCCTAAGCAATCTTGGTTTGGATGGACTGGACAAGGATCAGATCATAGCGTACGTTACCCATGGCCGCATATGAAAGGATGGTGGTTGATTCTTCAGGTGGTAACTGGTATGGTGGCGGCAGGTAGTCTGGCTGCCCGCAGTTTGAGAAAGTCGAAACGGTTTTGGATATCGATGTCGCGTCTGGGGGCGATCCAGCTATGACTGTGCCCATGATCATACCTATGGCCGGACTCTACTTTGATCGGTTCATGGGTGGAAAACTGGGCGTAACCGCAACTGCAATGGGCTCTCGGCTTCTGAACTCCTTGATACTCGACGCTTACGATGCAGATAGAGAAGAGCTTTCCAGATATCTGGGCAGTGAGAGATTTGAATCGCAAATCGACTGGTATTGCAGAGCGTACAAGTATACGGGCGACGACATGGCGCAGATCACGCGCAAATCCGACATCATAGATTGGTACGCGACATCCGACTATGTCAAGCTAATTGATGCTCACAACCTGGCAACGACGTGTTGGCGCGTTTCGTATTTTCGTTTGACAGTAGAGAGAAAACATGGTATGATGATTAATGGGATAGTGTTCTAATAATCGGAATCCTCCTGAGTACCGAGGGAGGAGGGGAGGTGCCAGTTCCATAAGGATTGACAAGGCTTTTACGCGAACGGCAGAAGTTATCGTCAGAAGGAGGTGAGCGACAAGCCAAGAATAGATAATCGCCCAATTAAGCAACTCTAAGAAGGAAACGTGGATAGGAGAATTAAGGAGGTTTAACAAATGCACCCCGATGAGAAGGAGCTGAGTGTCTTGTATAAAGCAGGCAAGATTAGCCGCCGAGAGTTCATACGGATGGCAGCGTTGCTGGGTCTGTCGGCGAGCAGTATCTCGACTTTCCTGGCGGCCTGTGCTCCCAAACCTACTCCTACTGCTGCTGTGCCCACGGAGGCCCCACGGCCCACAGCAACCTCTGCCCCTAGCCCAACGCCTGTCCCGCCGACACCGGTGCCTGAGGCAGGGAGGCGTGGTGGCATACTCAAGAGTGCCTTGGGTCCACCGAAGAGCCTCGATCCCGCTTTCCTGGCCAGTGCTTCGGACCATCAAGTTGCCTGCCAGTGGCACAACCAGTTCATCGATGTTACACCGGCTGGTCAACCGGATCCGGAGATCAGCCTAGCCACGAATTGGGAACGGAACGAGGATGCCACGGTGTGGGACTTTGAGGTGCGCCAAGGCGTGACGTTCCACAACGGCAGGGAATTCACGGCGGAAGACGTGGTATTCACCTACAACCGCTTGCGCGACTCGGAGATCGGCGCAGCGACAGTGGCCATGTACTCCAACATCAAAAACATTGAGGCTCTCGACGATACCCACGTTCGCTTCACTCTGGAGAAGCCTAACCCCGAGTTGCTGCTCGATCTGGCCGACTATCACGCGGTAATAATGGATAGTGAAGCAGAAGATTTCCAGACCGAGTGGAACGGCACCGGGCCGTGGATCATTGAGGAATACCTGCCGGAGGACCGTATCGTATTCAAGCGCAATCCGAACTACTGGGTGATGGGCGAGGATGGTCAGCCCGTGCCCTACCTCGAGGGGCAGGAATGGCTCTTCCTGTCTGAGCCTTCCGCTCAGGTCGACGCACTGCAAGGGGGCCAGGTGCACTTTCTTCTCAAGCTGAACCTAGAATACCTTGAGCGCCTGCAGGCGGATCCCAACGTGGAGGTGCGCACGACGCGATCCAACTGGCATTGGGCCATTCACCTGCGCAGTGACAAGGAGCCCTTCAACGACAACCGGGTCCGGCAGGCCATCAAGTTGGCTACCAACCGCAGTGCGATGCTTGAGACCGCAGCACTGGGTTATGGTGTCCCTGGCCGCGACACGCCGATCGGCCCGGCTTATGGGGATTACTATCTCGATGTACCGGAACCGCAGCGTGATGTGGAAGGGGCTAAGGCGCTCCTGGCCGAGGCGGGATACTCTGAGGGTTTGGAGTTCACAGCAACGATCCAGGACACTCTGGGTGCACCGGCGATCGCCACTGTTTGGCAAGAGCAGCTTGCGGAGGCTGGTATCACCGCCAACATTGAGCTTGTGCCTATTGACGTGTACTACGGCGGTGGCGTGTGGCTGGAGTGCGACTGCGGCATCACCGACTGGGGACCGCGGCTCTATCCGTTGATGTACTTACAGCTAGCGTATAACTGTGACTCAGGCTGGAACTCGGCGCACTGGTGTGACGAGGAAGTGGACGAACTGACCCTGGCCATAGCCTCTGAGCCGGATCGTGATGCACGTGTTCAAATGTATCACCGGATCCAAGAGATCATGATGGAACGCGGCGGTAGCATCGTCCCCTACTTCCAGGACACGGCGCTAGCGTACCGCACTGAGGTAAAACCGGGCATCGTCCCACCCTTTATGCCTTCCGCTATTCACACGGAGGAGGTTTGGCTTCAGTCGTAAGGCTGTTCAGCCGTCCGTGTGCGTTTCTGAGGCGGCGGTGTGTTCTTAGCGGCAAAGTCCACTGAGTGTGGGGCGGCTCGTCCCCGGCAGGCTGTGGCATGGCCGCCGGGGACGAGTAACGTCTGCTGATACATGCAATCGTTTTGTCTTGTATGTTGTGCATCTTTTGCCGGCATATCCCATCCTGCGAAGAACGAGGGAGATAGGTCCAGGTTATGGAAAGTGCACAAACTCCGGTACTATCAAAATCCTCTCGACTTGCTGGCCTGGCGACTTTATGGAGGCGGCTCAGGCGGTATCCGGTCACCTTGATTGGGTTCAGTATCGTCCTCTTTTTCCTGTTCATGGCCATCTTTGGCCCATGGGTAGCCCCGTATGGTTACGCCGAGCAGATACCGGCCGACCGGTTGCAGACGCCGTCGTCCAAACACTGGTTGGGAACCGATCAGTATGGCCGCGATATCCTGAGTCGGATTCTGGTTGGGAGTCGCGATGTGTACCTGGTGGCTGGCTCTGGCTCTGCCCTGGCGGTTCTGATGGGGCTGACTGTGGGGCTCTTTTCTGGCTACCTTGGTGGATTGTTGGATGAGATTGTGATGCGGCTGCTGGATGTGTTGTTGGCCATACCGCCGTTGTTGCTGGCCATGGTGATGCTGGGCACGGTTGGTCCTTCAAGGCTCAATATTGTGCTCATTGTCGGTTTTCTCCGCTTCCCGTCGGTTGCTCGTGTCGTGCGCAGCGTAGTATTGGATCTAAAGACGCGCGAGTTTGTAGAGGCGGCCAAGCTCAGGGGAGAGACCACTCTGTACGTTTTGTTTCGTGAGATATTACCCAACGTGCTGCCCCCATTGGCCGTTGAAGCTTCGATGCGATTCTCCTACGCCATTTTCCTGGTTGCTTCATTAGGATTCCTGGGATTGGGGGTACAGCCGCCCTCGCCCGATTGGGGCCTGATGGTAGGCGAGGCGCGGGATTGGTTCGCACAGGCACGCTGGATACTCCTCTTTCCAGCCGGCGCCGTCGCCGTGCTCGTCATCGGTGTGGGTTTTGTGAGCGACGGGCTACGACGGGTATTGCAACGAGGCGGGATTAGTGAGTAGATAAGATGGATAGACCAAATCCCAACAACAGCGATACGCCTGTTTTAGAGATCTCCAACCTGAATATATCCTATGCCATTGAGACAGGCTACCTCGATGCGGTCCGTAACGTATCATTGCGCATTGGCCAGGGGGAAAGCTACGGACTGGTCGGTGAGTCAGGCTCGGGTAAGACCACCCTGGCACGGGGTGTGGTGCGTTACCTGCCTAGCAACGGGCACATCCGGGGAGGCCGCATTGTGCTGAATGGTACGAATCTTTTCGACCTGTCTGAGGCGGAGATGCGGCACGTATGGGGTGCCAAGATCGGCATGGTGCATCAAAGCCCCTCTACATCTGTTAACCCCGCTATCGTGGTCGGCGAGCAGATTGCAGAGGTCGCTCGGATGCACCTGGGCATGCCCAAAGCCGAGGCATGGCGCAAGGCTCTCGAGATGTTGATCCAGGTCGGTATGCCTGACCCGGAGGCCGTTGCTAAGCGCTATGCGCATCAACTAAGCGGCGGGATGCTCCAGCGCGTGCTGATCGCGACGACCCTGACCACCAACCCACAGCTCCTCATCATGGATGAGCCCACCACCGATCTGGATGTCACGACCGAGGCGGTGATCCTGGATCTCATCCAGGAGTTGATGCGCCAGTACCATTCTGCTGTCTTGTATATCACGCACAATCTGGGGGTCGTTGCTCGCATTTGTGATCGCGTTGGGGTTATGTACGCCGGGGAGTTGATGGAAGAAGGGCCGATTCGGGAGGTGTTTAAGCAGGCCTTGCACCCGTATACCCTGGGTCTGTTAGGTTGCGTGCCACGTATTGATGCCGGCAAGCATGAGATCGAACTCCATACGATTCCCGGCTACATACCTCGACTGGATGAACTGCCTGAAGGATGTGTTTTCGCGCCGCGTTGCGCTGTGGCGGAAGAGAAATGCCGTCGTGAGCGTCCGCCCCTGATAGAAGTCGCTCCAGGGCACCTGACTGCCTGCTGGAAGTGGGCCGATTTGCAGCGACCTCCGAGTGCTTTGGTCTCTCAGCGGCAGGCAATACCCCGCGTCGTCGCACCAGATGAGGAAGCCCCCTTGCTGGAAGCAACGGACGTCAAGAAGTATTTTAGAGCCTTCGGTCGCGAGATTCCGTTTCTGTCAGGGCGAAGGACCTCCGTCGTCAGGGCCGTAGATGATATCTCCATAGGCGTGAGAAAAGGCTTCACCCTGGGCATTGTGGGTGAGAGCGGTTGTGGCAAAACCACGCTGGCTCGCTGTATATGTGGGCTGGAAGAGCCCACGGCAGGGGAGATTAGACTGGAGGGCCAGAAACTGTCTCCCATGGTTACAAAGCGGCCACGCTCGATGCTTAAGAATCTCCAGATGGTGTTCCAGAATCCGGATGCCTCGCTCAACCCTCAACACACTGTGGCCGGGATTGTTGGACGGCCACTGTTGCTCCTGAGCGGTGTCCGGAAAGGGGAAATCGTGGAGCGTGTGATTGAGTTGCTCCGATCTGTTCATTTGCCAGAGAGCTACCTCAATCGCTTGCCTCACGAACTGAGCGGGGGAGAGAAACAGCGCGTAGCGATTGCCAGGGCTTTCGCGGTTGACCCCATGCTGATGGTGTGCGACGAGCCGATATCCTCACTCGATGTCTCGGTCCAGGCATCCTTGATGAATCTCTTGGTCGAACTGCAGAGGTCGAAAGGCGCTGCCTACCTGTTCATTTCGCACGACCTGGCAGCAGTGCGATACATATCGGACTGGATCGCCGTCGTATATCTGGGGCGACTGTGGGAAGTGGGGTCGGCAAAGGACGTGTTCGCACCACCCTACCATCCGTACACGGAGGCACTCCTCTCGGCCATTCCGATTCCCGATCCAGATGTACGCCAGGAGCGGATTCGCCTGAAGGGGAGCGTGCCGAGTGCTGTCAACATCCCGACAGGGTGTCGGTTCCATACCCGTTGTCCGCGCAAGATAGGGCCAATCTGTGAGACTGAGGAACCACCCTGGCAGTATAGCGGTCCCAATCACCGTATCCGTTGCCATATCCCACTGGATACTCTATCGGAGTTACAAAAGACAGTGCTGGAATCGTCCAAGTAATGGGTTGAGAACGGAGGGCGCAAGTGCTACAGTATATACTGCGTCGGCTAGGCTTTATTCTGCTTACCGTGTTGTTGGCATCCATAATCATCTTTGCCGCAACCCAACTCCTGCCCGGAGACGTGGCCCAGATGATCTTGGGGCGCTGGGCCACCGAGGAGGCTTTAGCGAATTTGCGCGATGAACTCGGCTTGAATCGGCCCATCTACATTCAGTACCTGGACTGGATGAGGGGGGTTATCAGTGGGAATTGGGGCAAGAGCGTGACAACCGGTGTCTGGATCCAGCCCTTGGTTATGCAGCGGCTTCGCAATTCCGCGATGCTTGCAGGCCTGTCGTTGGTCTTTTACGTTCCGCTTGGCGTCTTTTTGGGCGTGATTGCGGCACTGAAGCGTGACCAGCTCGGCGACGAATTGATCTCCGCCGTTTCAATGGCCTTTGTCGGGCTGCCGGAGTTTGTCACGGGCTTGCTGTTGATCGCTTTCTTTGCACTCGCTCTGGATTTGTTACCGGCGAATTCCTCCATAGAGCCAGGTGCCGATTTCCTGGAGGCGCTGCCCCAACTAATTCTGCCTGCTATAACGGTTAGCCTGACCAGCCTGGGTTACATCAGCCGTATGACGCGCTCCAGCACGATAGATGTGCTCAAGACCGACTATGTCCGAGCCGCCGATCTCAAGGGCCTACCACGGGCGCAGGTGTTGGTCAAGCATGTATTGCGCAATGCACTCCTGCCGACTGTGACCGTCGTCGCTATGGGCATTGGTTGGCTAATCGGCGGCTTGATCGTGACCGAGTCCGTGTTCGGCTATCCAGGCCTGGGACGGCTACTCGTGTTTGGCATTCAGCGCCATGACATGCCGCTGATCCAGGCGTCTAGCATGCTTATCGTCGCGATTTATGGCGTGTCGAATCTATTGGCGGACGTTCTGTACGCTGTATTGAATCCGCGTATCCGCCTGGGCTAGGTCAGCCCGCTGAACACGTATGTCGTCGGGTCATTGGGCTGTGTGTGGTGGGGGGGGAAGCGAATAGAGAGGCCATGAACAATGGACGGGAACGATAGGGTAGCCGAGTTTGTCTTGGATGTGACGTGGGAGAGTGTGCCGGAGGGGGTGCGACGCCGAGCCAGGATGTGCCTGCTCGACAATCTGGGAGCGGTTCTGGGTGGTACACTGACGCCTGTCAGTCGCATCGCTGCTGACTATGCCTCGGAAACGTGGCGTGGTGACGAGGCGACCATTCTACTCCATCACAAGCGCGCTCAGGCTGCTGGTGCTGCGTTCGCCAACGCTTGTGCGGGCAACGGGCTTGACATTGATGACGATGCCATCTATACACGTGGACATCCAGGGGCACAGC
>Ga0315541_1001320_pt1 | contig 23408 bp, 19 predicted proteins | sample SalMarSW160190MG_FD_203095 | JGI IMG/M metagenome (GOLD analysis project Ga0315541, IMG submission 203095) | Salt marsh sediment microbial communities from the Plum Island Ecosystem LTER, Massachusetts, United States - Salt Marsh Sediment SW1601-190 ...
CCGGAGTTCAAGATCAGCCATTCCTACTTTATCCCCAGGGAAACAGGAGTGAACTTTGAGCAAACCGGCAGGTATATTTTACAAGACTCGGGAACAGGCAAGGCTCCCGACTCGTGGAAGAAGGGAGATGAACTGTTTGTTCCCATGCTCGGCATGGAAGGTTCAACAGAGAGCTATCTTTCTGTAGATACGCCGGTTAACGGGAAAAGGCCTGACGAGGAGACTATTCTTTACCTCGAAGATATCGTGGATATCGTTGCCCGTCAAATCCACGAGATTCAAAACATCAACGCCCTGCGTGAATCCGAGGAGCGCTACCGCGCCTTAACCGAGGAGGCGTTGGTTGGTGTCTATATTACCAGCCAGCGCAGGTTCCTTTTCGCCAACCCGTCTATGGAGAAGATTACCGGCTACTCGCGGGATGAGTTGCTCGAGATGGATATTTACTCTATTATCCTTCCCCAGGATGTGGAGGCGATTAAGGAACGCAAGAAACAACGTAAAACTGGCCAATCGGATCAGTACACCATGAGGATTAAACGTAAAGACGGGGAGATTGCTATACTTGAGGTTAGAATTCGTCCGATTACCTACCAGGGGGAAAGCGCATACCTCGGTAACTGTATTGATATTACCAAAAGTATCCGCCAGAGAAAGCAGATTGAGCAGGCTAAACAGGAGTGGGAGCGGACATTCGATGCGATTCCTGATCTGGTGATGATCCTCGCTCCTGATCGTCGTGTCCTGAGGGCCAACCGGGCGGTGGCCGAATACACCGGCTTGAGCTTCAACGAATTGGTGGGAGAAAGTTACCTTAAGGTTTTCCACCTGGAAAACCAGAAGGGACCTTTGAACGAGGATATTTCTGCTGTTGAATTCGGAATCGCCGAATACATCGAAATCATCGATCCCAAAACCAAGAGGATGTTTTCGGTATCGGTATCATCTCTACTCGATTCCAAGGGTGAGATAATAGCCACAGTGAATGTGGCTCGAGATGTTACCCAGATGCGTGAGTTTGAACAAGCCCTGATGGAGTCTGAGATGCAGTTCAGGGTGCTTGCAGAGAGCGCCAAGGATATCATCTTTAACGTGGACGGCGACGGAAGCATCCTCTATCTGAGTCCGGCTTTTAAGGAGATTCTGGGTTATAATCCGGCTGAGTGCGTAGGTGTAAACATCCAAGACCTTTGCGATTCGTTGGGGTTGAATGCTGAGGCAAAGGAAAAGTCGTGGGGGTTATTCCAGCAGCCCAGGGAAAATGCTTGCATTCCTCTTCTCGAGGTCAAGGTAAGAGATACCAAAGGGCGCCAACATGTCCTGGAAATTTCAGCCCGGTTTTTGTCCGGTCAGTTCATTGGGATCGCTCGTGACGTTACGGAGCGCAAGCGGATGGAGCAACAGTTGTTACGTGCATCAAAGCTTGCCTCGATCGGTGTACTTGCCGCCGGGCTTGGACATCAGCTAAATAATCCACTTGCCTCAATACTTGCTACCTCTACCGTTCTGAAGGAGATGCTTTCCAGCAGCGAGGAGGTACCGGAGCAACTCCGCAAGAAGGCTGCCGGATATCTGACCACCATGGAGCAGCAGCTGGATAGAGCACACCAGATTGTCTCCAGTCTCCTTAAGTTTGCCAAAGAGAACCGGATGGATGTAGGGTTCCACAACGTCAATCATATTGTACGCGAGGCACTGCAATTCCTCTCCCAGCACCTCTCCTTTAAGGATATCTCGCTTGAGCTGCGCCTTGATGAAAATCTGCCCTTTGCATCCGTAGATCATGAGGTCTTGCAACAGGTGATCGTAAACGTTATACAGAATGCCTATGAAGCAATGGAGGGTTCCGGAAGGCTTGTTATTCGTACTGAAAAAGAGAAGGAGGATACTATCAGTATCGCTATAAGCAACGACGGGCCGCCCATCCCTAAGGGGATTCAGGAGGAGATATTTGAGCTTCTCTTTACTACCAAGACCGCCCGGAAGGGTACCGGTCTTGGGCTTCCTGTGAGCGTCATGCTTCTTGAACATTTCCGCGGCCGCATATATCTGGAGGATAGTAGAGATGAAGAGACCGTCTTTGTTATCGAGGTTCCTGCCTACCTAAGGAGGAAAAGATGAGTTCTGAGACCTCAAACGATTCTATTCGGGTCCTACTGATTGATGACGAAGAGATATTCCGGGAGATGACGGCTCAGACCCTAAATACCAAAGGGTTTAAGGTGGTAACCGCAGCCAGCGGTGAGGAAGGTCTGGAAAAATTGGATTCCCAGTTCTTCGATGTGGTGCTGCTGGATATTCTTATGCCAGGTATGGACGGCTTGGAACTTTTAAGAAAGTTGAGTGCCGAGCGTCCCACCCAGCAGGTGGTGATGCTTACCGGTCACGCTTCAATCTCCACCGCGATTGAGGCTATGAAACTCGGTGCGTTCGATTTCCTGATCAAACCAGCCAAGCTGGAAGATCTTATGATAACCATCCAGCGTGCCGCAGAACGTGGACAGATGCAGAGACGTACCTTAGTACTCGAGACAGAACTTCAACGCAGCAAGGGCTCAGGCCGTATCGTGGGCGAGAGTGGGGTGATAAAAAAGGTATTTTTATTCATTGAGAAGGCGGCGTTGACCGACCTTCCTGTTCTCATAACCGGCGAAAGCGGAACCGGTAAGGAACTGGTAGCACGAGCGATCCATGCTAAAAGCAAGCGGGCTTCACATTCTCTAGTCGTTGTGGATGGCTCTACGCTTCATGAGCAACTGTTGGCTTCTGAACTCTTCGGCCACGAAAAGGGCGCTTTCACCGGTGCGGTTAGCAAAAAGGTAGGGCTTTTTGAAGTAGCTGACAGAGGCAGCCTGTTTTTGGATGAAATCGGGGATCTCTCCCCCCCTAACCAGGTTGCCTTGCTTAGGGTTATAGAGTACGGTACCTTCAGGCCTTTGGGAACTACAAAAGAACTTCACACCGATGTGCGAATTATAGCGGCCACAAACAAAGACATTGATAAGGCCGTTGAATCGGGTGAGCTCCGAGAGGATCTCTACTACCGTCTTAAAGGCTTAACGATTGATGTCCCTCCGCTGCGAGAGCGCCGCACGGATATACCCCTTCTTGCCGAATATTTCCTTAAACAGGCTATAGCTTCTGTGAAAACTCCCGTAAAACTCTCAAAGGAAGCTTTGCAAGCCCTTGTGTCTTACAATTGGCCAGGCAACATCCGCGAGTTGAGTCATGTCATACAGTTGGCTGCGTTGTTTGCGATAGAGGAAGGAGAGATCAAGCTTCGTCATCTCCCGGAGGAGATCAGAAAAAAGAAGCAAGGTAAATCTTCTAGGGATGGGAATCTCCCGCAAGGTTCTATACAGAAGGATTCCAACCATAACGAAGAAAACGGCTTACCTCAGGGGGAATCCGGTACGACTCTGGAAAGCCTTAATGAGTTCCGTGGACGGTGCGAGCATGGCTATATAAAAAAGGTGTTGGGGCAGTTCGACGGGAACAAATCGCAAGCTTCGAAGGCCCTGGGCATCAGCCGGGCGCTTCTCTACAAGAAACTTCGTCTACTAGGACTTGATTAGGCTTTGACAGCTCCGATCCTCCCTATCCTCCCCTCCCTGTCTGGAGATATATCCAGGGTTGTCATAACTGTATACGAGCGTAGACACTTTCCCCGGTTTGATCTAATAGACTGTTTAGAAATGTGACACCTTGCCTTATCTATTTTTTTCTCTCTCTAAGGATAAACCAAGTAAATACGCACCTTATTCTCAAAGGCAAGGTTGGCACTTTAATTGCTCCATTACAAAGCAGATGATTAAATGAGCTCTGAGAAAATCAGCGAGTACTTGGACGCAAAGCGGTACAGGAAAAGGTGGAGAGTTTGAGGAAGGGGGATGACATCGAGAGACTCATTTAGCCTCCACTTCTAGGTCCAAGTGCCCCGCGAGTGCGAGATGTAACCACCCGGAGAGTTTACGTCTGAGTGGTTTGATCCCTCCTTGGCTTGAGTGGGCTTTCATTATCTCAGCACTTGCGGGGCACTTGGTTAACCGAGAGGGTAAGAAAATCTGAACCCGCCCCCGTTTTAAACCCACCCAATCCGTTTGAGAAAGCTTCCTTGGCTGCTCATGGATAAATCCAGGCGATTATGGAACCAATCGAGGAAACCGGTTTAGGTATGCGAGGAGATGTCACGGAATTAAACAGCCTTTACCAGTTTCCTGTTTTACCTGTCTTAACATATGGCGGTTCCATTACTACAGGCGGTTCTTGTTTCGTTTGTAAGGTGTGTTTATACGAGGCTTACTTTAAGGGAAATGGTGTGGCACGCTAATTGCTCTCTTAGATATCATGAGTATTTCAGATTGGCAAGAGAAATTCAACTCAAGCTTCCCTAGAGGGAAGGGAAACGAGATATTCGCCTCCTCCTATCAATCCTTGAGTGATCATCGGATTCCGAGGTATCCCGGAAGGTTTAATATTTATCGTTGTCAATGCTCTCCTTTAACAGGGGTAGATTGGGATGGACGAGGTGTATTCAGCCTCCTCCTACTCCTTTCGGGATACCTCGTACTGAAATTAGAAAGCCATGGAAATGTTGCGCTTATACAACTTCTGTCCGAAGATTCGGACATACCTGGGCTGACTTTGTCTCCTGAGATGAGGTGCGGTACAGGAGGAACTGTAGAAAGATCTCTTCTAGTCCCGTACATTTTTGCTGCAGCGCGGCGTATTGATAAACACGCTGTCGCGGCCAAATATTTTGAAGATGAGATTCTGGATACGTGGATTTGCGTGTCTACGGCGTTGGCGGCAGAAGCTTGGGGTTTTACTACAGTTCATGTTCAGAGGGGCTATGACGCGCAAAAAATACTTTTTGGTGGTTTTCCCATGCTGCGGAACTTTTTGCGCGTCAAAACCAGCCAAGGGTAGTGAGGGAAGGAACGGTGCGTAGAGGGTGAAAGGTTGAGGTGGGTTGTAAACTGAGGAGTGGTAGAGAAAAACAAAACAAACAGCCTTAATGGCTACAGGAGATAACATGTTGAGAAAACTCTCATTACTCATCGTGATTGCAGCATCAATCGGTTGGGCGGCTCGCAACATTCCTGTAGACGATGCTAAGTGCTACCCTGCCTTAAAGGGCTTGATGGGCGACACTACTCCCGGGACTGGCGACATCTCTGTAGACAATGCTAGGTGTTACCCTACGCCTGCGGTTTTAGGTGAAGAAAACAGCATTATCGCAACACTCTCTAACAACGACCGTGTCGATCACGAAAACGTTCCAATCCATGGAAGGATTGACAGTCTTGCTGCTAATACTGTCTTGCTCTCCGAGGATTTCGAGGGCGAGACCTTCCCACCTACAGGTTGGACTCAGGTAGTTAGCAATCCGGACACGCTTGATTCCCTCTGCACCTGGTCCCGGGCTGATATGGGGCTGGAGTATCAGCACGACGACTGGGGAGCTTATGTGTTCCCGAGCGACACTAGTTCCTCAGACGAGTGGTTGATTACTCCCGAGATTGACCTGAGCGACGTGGTGGAGACAGATGTCACGCTGCGCTGCTACAGCTCATTTTTTAAAAGGCCAGAGGAAGGAAACATCATCCACACCTACGTTTGTATCTCCACCGACGGAGGTCAAACCTGGAAAGATACCCTTACCGATCTTCGACTTACGTCAGAGGGCCCTGATATTGGGTGGATCTACATTGACGATCCTCCCAATCCGTACGAGTTCGATCTCTCAGCCTACATCGGAGACACTGTTCTCATTGGATTCAACTACGTCTCGGAAGGCGGCGCTGAGGTGATCCACAGCATGCAGAGTCTGGATGACGTCACGGTGTTTGTTAAGAACCACGAGGTGGTATGGACAGCAGACGAGGTAGTTCCTGTTATATACTATGTGCCCGAGGGTCTACCGCCCCGTCCCAATTCTTACACCTTTGAAGAGCCCTGGGTACCCAGAGTGGCAGGACTTTATCGCCTGAGGGTGTGGACCTCCTTTGCTGGTGACGAATTCCCTGGGAACGATACCTTCATCACAAGCGTTACTGCTGGAGAGACAATAGACCTCGAACTCGCAATGATTATCCGCCCGAAAGCCAAGGAGACTCCGAACGAGTACTTCATCCCTCAATGTATAGTGGGAAACAACTCCGACGAACCTGGCGTGGCGTTAGTAAAATGCACAATCTCTTCCATAGGGCCTATATCCTACAATGACAGTACAGTTCTTTCTATCCCAGCAGACACCGCCCTTACAGTTGAATTCAACGCATTCAGAGTCGGTGATTTGGGCACGACTTACCTGGCGTCTTTCGAGGTGTTGCACCCTCTGGATTCGGATCCCACTAATAACCGGGCGAGCAGGAATTTCATAGCAGGATATCCTCACTCTATAGTACCTGTAGAAGCCATAGAACCAGTCGAGGGTGAGACGTACGCTTGCGGTAGTACGCTCACTCCCAGTGCGGTCTATGAGAATCAGGGTACTGAGATCGAGAACAACTGGTATGCTGTTATGCACCTGGTGAAGCCGGCCGACGGCCATGTCTGGGATGATACTGTACACGTTACTGAAAGTCTCACGCCCGAAGCTGAAATGGCCGTTGCCTTCGACCCGATCGATTTGCCTGAAAGCTCGGGTGACTTTATCTGCACCTTCTCATGCTACGTGAACGTTGAAGACTTCGGCTCGTCCGACCTTGACGTCTCGTTTAACACAGAGGAAACAGGAGTAACAGAAGAAGGTATCATGCCAAAGCAATACGCACTCGGTGTTTCGAGCAACGTCGTCAGTCGCGATTTGATGATTAAGTACGCGATACCCAAAGCAGGACCCCTGAGCCTCAGGCTGTACGACGTAAGCGGTAAGCTGGTAAAGACCTTCGTTAGTAAATCGGTCTCTACAGGTTACGGCATCGTTAACTGGAATACACAAGAGGTACCCACTGGACTCTACTTCTTGCGTATGGAAGCTGACGAATTTTCAGCAACACGGAAACTCGTACTCATTCGTTAATCAATCCACATAACCTTACCCTGCACGGGCGGTCGAAAGGCCGCCCGTCTTTTATTTGCAGCTTGTTCCCTCAATCCTCTCAGGTAACTTAATCGATCCTTGGCTCGCGTCGTCACGCAGGCCTCCTATTTCCATCCTAATTAGCTATTTTTTACAAACCGCTCCCTGGGCCTGTCATTCCTCACATCTGCGCAACTATCAATTTGAAAAGGTCTCTGAGGAGGCAGATTTGCTCTAGATGTATCTGAGCTAGTTGTAGTCGCTTGATTAAATCAATAACAGGGTTAAAAGAAACACACCACTCGGAGGTGGTGTGTTCTCTACCTCAAAATACCTCAAATCTGATCTGGAGGCATTCAAGATTTCATCTATCCCCATACACGGATCGGTCTTTAGGGACGCTACCTACGTTTATTATTTTAGCAATTCACGTACCAACCACATCCTGCTCAACAAGTCTCGCATAAACGTGACCTGGCTAGCACAAGAGGTATCCAAGGAGCAATGGGGTGTCACATCTCAAGACAATAACAACGGGAAAACGCTAAGATTGTTTAATCCCGTAACGGTAGACCTTGACATACGGGTAAAGTCTTCTATAATCACGTAGAAGACAACCTGGAGGACATCATGAAGGGGCGCTACCTACACGCCTTTAAGGATGCATCCAGGGTAGCAGTTATGTGGATTAGCTTGGTTCTCGCAACCGTAGCGTGGGGGTCAATAGAAAGCGGGAGGGATTCCCTCACCGAGGAGGGGTTCATAGTAAAGGTCTCTGATCCTGAAGGGCTAGAGGAATTTGCTTCTCGTCTCGGTGTGAACGTTAATCCATTGATTACCTACCCCAATCCTTCCCAAGAGGTTCTTCGGGTATTTGGGAACTATTATGTAGTAAGCACCACGGACAAGCAACAATCCGAGAGAGACCGCATGCTTGACCTCCTGAAGAATCTCCCCTATGTTGAACATCTTGAACCAAATACAACGGTAAGAGTTGAGCCTGAGTTGGAATCCGCGGGACCTGACTGGACACTCCACGAACTGGATTTGTTTCCCTATACCCCGAACGATCCGTTCTTCCCGTACCAGTGGGACAAGGTAATTACGGAAACAAACTGGGCCTGGAGTCTTTCAACCGGCAGCCCTGATGTGACGATTGCCTTACTTGATTCCGGAGTTGATCCGGATCACCCAGACCTTGAAGCCAATCTCGTAGCAGGATATAATTTTCTCGATAACAATGCGAACTCTGCCGACGATAATGGACACGGGACTAAGATCGCCGGGAGTGCAGCGGCAAAGATCGATAATGCCACTGGGATCGCCGGAGTAGCGGGAAACACGTCCATTATGCCTCTGAAGGTCGTGAACAGCATGGGAAGTATGGCGAGAAGCGAGGAGATAAACGCCATCCTTTACGCCGCAGACAATGGGGCGCAGGTAATCAACATTAGTGCAAGGTTTAGCGGCCCTAGCACAGCAGAAAAGGCATCCGTAGAGTACGCCTGGAATAAGGGTCTGTTCTTGTGCGCTTCCGCCGGAAACGATGGGTGCTATGACCCTAATCATTACCCCTCCGCTTACGAACACGTTATGTCTGCAGGGGCCTCTACGCAGGAGGATACCCGAGCTTCTTTCTCAAACTATGGATCAAATGTTGACGTGTATGCACCGGGTAAGAGCGTGTGGTTGACCTTGATGGATGGCGGATATGGAACCGGAACCGGGACTTCGTATGCTTCGCCTCAGATTGCAGGTTTGGCCGCGTTGATCTGGAGCGCTTATCCGGAGTACACAAACCGCGAGGTGTGGGATGCGATAATCCTTGGCGCGGATACGATAGACAGCGATGAAGGTAAGATCCTCAGGATGAACGCAAGGAAGGCGCTTGGTAGAGAACATGAGGAGCCTGGTTACGTCGCCGAAGCGCAAGATGATTTCTTCAGGGCCTCCGCCTCCGGCCGGCAAGTGGGGGTGATGAGATTTACCTACGAAGTTTCCCAACCGACTGACTATATCTTAAGGATTTTTGATGTTGCTGGCAGAACGGTCTACGTGCAGGAAGGTGGAACGGTTACGCAGGGACAAATCGAGTGTGATCCTCAATTGCCCCCGAGTGTATATTTCTGGCTTTTTAAGACCGAGTTTGGTGTGGATTCAGGAAAGATTATTTTTGTGGAGTAAGTTTTGAGAAAAAGCCCCTGATAAAAAGGGTATGGGATAAACCAACTCGCTAAAGATCGCTGTTCTGGAATCACCTTTAACGACTCTGAGGGTTTCAGAGACAGGAAAGACAATTTTTAAACACCTAGAATTTCCCTGCCAAGAGAATACACTTCTCCACACTCAAACTGTGCCAAAAAGTGTGTCAACTTTTGTGCCAAACCATGGAATCAGTGGGAACAATGGACTCTATGGAAAAGATGCAATTATCCCTTAAGTCCCAAAAACACGCTGGTTATGGCTTAAGTCGACTGTTCTCGATACTTACGGGAAAAGGTATCAAAAAGGCTCGGATAGAATTAGAAATCCGATGCTCTTTCCATCTGAACTACAGGCGCAAACTGAAACCATCGGCGGTAAACCGTCCGATGCTCTGTCCGGCTGAGCTGCAGGCGTGTTATCAATACGCAACTTACGAGATTGCCCGTCAAGGCCTTCTTCGGATTGCACCACTTTTGCACCAATTTGGTCTACAGCGGCCCGAATGTGAGCCTGTGAGAGGTGCATATACCTCTGAGCTGTACTATGCGGCCAAATGCGTCTCACTTTGGCCTTCTTCTAGCTTAGGTTGTCTTAGTATAGACAACTTCTGATGGGGTGTCAAGTATCCGATTCCTCCGTGAGGGCGAAGATGGTTGTAGGCATACAACATCCTTTCTGCATGAGCTAAGTAATCGTCCCATGAGAGGAATTTCTGAGTCCACACGTACCGCATCCATATCTTCCAGAACGCTTCAGCCTTCCCATTGGTTTGAGGACAGCGGGGGCGAGTGTAACGATGCTTAATCCCTGTCAAAGCCAGCGCTATCTCAAAGGCATGTAACGCACGCGCAGGGCGAATATGGGTAGTAAACTCCTTTCATGCTCCTTTTCTGCTGCGCAGAAAAGATCGCAGAGCTGCTAACGGAACGAAGTTCCGTTAGCAGCTTCGGGGTCCCCGCACGAACGCGTAGCGGACGTGTGGGGTAGAAAGCTCGCGATAAGCCAGTCCGGTAGCATCGTCCACCAGCACCATCTCATAACGCTTGTCCCTGGGGTTTTCGCCCTTGATATTGGGTAACTTTTTCATGTTCATGTGCCCCAACTCGCCTGGGTTCTTCTTCTCATACCGCACCATATCCTTCTTGTCTGGCTTACGGGGCCAGGGATAGCGCTTAAGCACGTCGTAGCAGGAACGTTGGGATAGAGGACGGCCTGTGGAAGGGTTGAGAATGTTATGGGTCTTCAGGTAAGTAGCTATCAGGGGAGCCGACCAACCCAGACGACGACGCATCTTCACTATCATCCGTTCGTAATACTTGGGCGGCTTGCCGTAAGGAAGTCCCTTCGGACCACGGCGGCGATGAAGCAAACCTTACCTCCTACGACCGCTCTCAAGCCAACGGTTACGCATACGGTAAAGCGTGCGGCGCGAAAAACCTGAATCCCGCGCTAACTCCGTTACTGTCCTGAACCGCTTGCTCTTACCTCTCATCACATTCTCCATCTCTTCCATCAAACGCTCTCGCTGTTTTATAAAAGACTCTCGCTCAGGTAAAGTCATTCGTTCAATCTCCTTTTCTTAACTATACCCGAGACGCATTTCGTCGCAACCTACACTTTAATCCAAGTAGACGGCCCGCCGATAGGCGGAAATTAGTGTTACAAACGTGGACAGTTTCCCTTGGTTCAGGCGGAAACTGTTTAGGGACGTGATGACTCCTTTCATCTAACCCCATCTTTCTTGACGATAAGCCAAGTAAAAGCGTGGCTTATCTTCCAATGCTGCTTGGCACACTAATTGCTTTCACTAACATTACGTGCGGGTTCGCGTTTAGGCAGGGTTCCAGTGTGATACGGAATAGCTAGTTGTATAGAGACTAGCGAGGAGTAGGCCAACTTAATGAGTCTACCCGTTAAGAGGACTCACCCGCAGGGTGGGCAAAACACAATCTACAACCATAAAGGAGTAAGAGATGGCAACTCAAAGACCTACCAACAGCGAGATTATCACCTCGCTTAAAACCCTGGGTTTTAGCGTTACTCAGGGAAAGGACAACCAGACGACGCTCACTAAAGGCGATCGCTCTGTAAGCATTCCGCAGGGCTCGATTCCTGACGACAGGGAGCGCCAGCTCCGTCAGGAACTGGAACCGATCTTTTCCGATCCTGAGCACGAGGAGCGTGCAAGCGCTTCTTCGAGCGAAGTCGTGAGTCGTGTAAGGGATTGGCTTAGAGAGTCAAGCAGATAACCCTCTTTTGCCTTTCTGTTCTGATTCTTAATAAATTAGGGGCCGGGTTGCTGGCCCCTAACATTTTTCCCCCACCCCAACCCTCCACCGATCCCAAAGGTTATTGACATTAGCGATGTCTAAGTGTATATTCTCAAAACCCAAGGAGGATAGATGCCTTTAATCCAGGTAGACGGCCCGCCGATTGATATCGAAAAGAAAAGGCGGCTGGTCAAAGAACTAACTGACGTCGCTGTCAAGATTTACGAGATAGAGCACATCACCGTTCTCATCCGCGAGAATCCGGCGGAGAACGTGGGTTCCAACGGCCAACTTATCGCCGACAAGCACCGGGGAGAATAATCCGCAGATTATATCCCCCTCCCTGGTGGAGGGGGATTGAGAGGGAGGGGGTGGAGAGAGGGGTTTGACAAAAGAGTCTTTAAGCGCTCATATTATATACCAAAAACCCGTAACTCAGGGTATCGCCTCCGTAAACCCGCGCCAGCGCTGCGTCTGAGAGGGCTTGACACAACAGATTTATAGCTTATGCTTCCTTAAAGCAACAGGAGAAATCCTTAACCGCTTGAAAGAAAGGAGAATAAAATGAAAAAATCGCTTTTAATCCTTATGGCTTTAGTAACCATAGGAATGGGTGGGGTTTTTATGGTCGAGGACTATACTGAGGATAAGGTTGGCATTCAAGAATCTGGTAACCACAGACTGGCTAGTGTTACATTCGAGCTGCCGCAGATAGGTATAATGTTTGCAGCAGCAGGGGCGTTGACATGGGGAGGCAGCAGCTCTCGTTTTTGGCTAACCCTTAACGAAGACTCCTTAGGCATGTCAACACAGCCAGATCCTCCCAACTTCATGAGAAATCTCGAAGCTGGCGCATACGCTTTGGACTTTCTGGTTAATGCTCATATGTTTGATACAATAGTCAACCCAAGGCTGCAAGTGTTAGTCCTCTACAACGAAATTCCCAGCGTCTCAGAAAACCCGCCTGGAGTTACACCAACTGAAAATAGGTCTGTACTATCTTCTGGTGCCGCTGTAATTGTCCCAGGATGCACAGAGGTAATTGACCTTAGTGGAAGGGTAGTCAGTTCCAACCCTCCACAAGGACGAATTGAACTAAGCAACCTTTCAGCCGGGACTTATCTTGCCAGAACTCAAAACGGTCGAACTATCAAGATAGTTAAGCTGTAGTAGAGCTACAAGAAAATGTGAAGTAGTGCAATTGTTGTTATTCTTATCTTTGCTAAGGATATCCATAAAAGGGCGTACCTTCAGGTCGGCCCGGATAAGATAAAACCATAAGGAGGCGAAATGCCTGACATTAACGCTGAAGAGCTGCTTAGAAAAGCTTGGGGGGAATTTTGCGGGGATTACGATAAAAAGGTACGGGAATATTCTAAGTCTGAGTTCGTACGCAGTAGGGAGCAAGCTAAGGATGAGCATTGGATATTATGGAATGAACACGATTTAATGGTACAGTTTGGAAGGTTCTTTTATGAACAATTAGCTAAGAATTCACTGTCGGGTATTGAAATGCACATCGATATAAAATTAAAATACTCAAGTTTTAAAGGTTATAAATTTAGGCCTAGATTAAAAGACTTAAGAAAAGAACTTGGAAAAGTTCCTGAAGTAGATTTAATAATTGCTCAGGAAGACAGCCCGGAAAAGTTCTTATTATGTGCGGAGGCAAAATGCTTTCACTATTCAGGTGATCGTTATGAAAGAACTGCGAAGGGTGACATTGAGAAGGACCTTAAAAGATTGGTGACTATTAGAGACCTAGAAATATCCGAAAGCGTGATTTTCATACTGTTTGATGACTATTATTGGATCCAGAATGAGGACATTGAGAGTATGGCAGAGAAAGCCTGCAAGGAACATAACATCACTCTACTAAAGCACAATTCAAAAGCAAAACTCGAACGTTGGAAATGACCAATAATCGGGCCGACCTAAAGGTCGGCCCTGAAGATATTTATGCTAGACGAATCATCTGTTCTTAACCAATCGAAAACGCATAATGGAACCTTTGTTTACGGTATAGGCTTTGATGGGTTTTGGGCTTGGTTTCCTTGTTGGAACCTGAGCAATCCTAACAATATACCTCCTCGATTATTTTCACCGGACTTCGTTGTACTTATGGAAACCGCTAGAGGTACTGAAATAAAGCATACAAGTCTTCGGGATGTAGAAATTTCCAAGTTGAAAGAAGGAATTGGTGGAACAGGTATGATTACCCCGCGAGCAACTCATTTAATTGTGGCAGCCAGAATTAAGAAGGGGCAGTTTGAAGAAATGGGGGCTGACATATTACGTTGGGTTGAAAAAGATAAAGATAATATATTAAAGACCGCCAAAGTAGAATTAAGGTTTGAGGAAGTACGAAGGATGATAGCACCTGAAGCAGCGAGTCGGTTGTGTTGCCTGTATCTTGCAGAAGACAATAAAGCTGGGAGAAGCCTTGTTAAGTCTATGTTAGGCAGGCAAGTAAAAATATTAAAAGTTCGAATCCCTGCTTACATAAGATTAACCAAAGCTGATCCAAAATGGTTTGAAAGATATTGGAACGAGGAAAACGATGAGTATATCAAGAATTATTGGCTTGGCGAGCCTTCGGGTTCAAATACTCCAGCTTGGGAGTATTTAGTGGAGGGAATGATTGAAGTTGATGACCCTAAGATGAAGACAATCACACAATCTGGTCCTCACCGAAAATACCTCAACAAAAGAGGGAAATAAGTCAAGGCCGCACTTCTGGCGGCCTCCTTAATCTCAATGCTCCTTTTTGCTCACGCAAAAAGATCGCAGTCCCCCTCCTTGGTGGACGTGTGTCCCCGTCGGGTAGGGGGATAAAGTGTCCGCGACTATGCAAAATGGAAGTCAGTTCCGCACGAACACTATGCAATTTGAGGGTGTTGTCAAGGCGAAAAGGTTACATGAGGAAGGCAGCTAGGGAGGCCTAATTTGTCCTCAAAAAGGTTACAAGGAAGGTTGTCTAGAAGGTGGTCGGTGTGGGATCGAAAAGGTCTTGCCGAGCAGGTTTCGTCCTTCAAAAAAGGTTACAAGCTCCGACGGCCAGATAGAGTTTAAGGAGCCCGGGATTCTGCTCGTCTGAGCCTTCGGGAACAGCTCTCTAAGTGTTTTATACTCCTCCCAGGACATCCCCTGACACTCTCCAGGCGGGCGATAGAGGATCTCTTCTATCATCTGCCGCTCGCGGTGCTTGGCAACCTTTAAGGCGTTCTCAGAATAGTCCTTGCTGTCCTCTATGGAGATCACAAGCCGAGCGTCATCCGGGGATAGCCCGTAGCGGCCTCGCAGAGCCTCATAGCGCCACTTCAGTCCCGCGCCGCGAGGGAAGAGTAGTGTTGAGAGAGACAAAGAGGGGCTTAGAACGACCATAGCTACGATTCTGGAGGTAGACATAAAGGCGTGATCGTGTACTCCCAGAGTCATCTGCGGATACCGGGTCAGGCGGCATAGCCCAGACCCCGCCATCCCAGTAGGTCTGGGGAAGGATAATCCGTTCGCCGAACTTATAGGGGGGTTTTGACTGGTCAGGTACATCTCTGCGCGTAGTCCGGGCTAGTTTACCTTCGTGAATGCGCCGCGCCAGGGCATACCAGACCCAAAAAGGGATGTCCTTCATCCCTTTAGTATCAACGTTTTCCGCGAGTTGTCAACTTTTGGAGAGGACTGGTTAAGGGGGCGCTTCTTCTAGGATCTCCTTCTCCAAGTCTTTCAGAGGTTCCTTTTCCCTGGTCTTCTTATTAAACAAGAAAGTGTACCTGAGCTTCTCCGTCGTGGGGTGATTGGCTTAAGGGGGTGTCAATGGGGGGAATTACCTATCGAAAACCGCTTCCAGGAACACCCTTATTTCATCGCAGTCAAATATGTCTGTGATTTTTCCCTCTAAACCAAGACGTTCACTCAGTTCGTAAATCTTATCGAGACTTAGCTTTTCTTTAGGTGCAAGGAAATTTGAATCTGTGCAGAATCCCTCGATTTCTCTGCTTAAAATACAAACTCCTTTTTTTCTGAGAGATTCTAGAATGCCGCATAATTCATCGTTTGCGAATTCCTCTACAGACTTAGCTGTGTAGAATTGCTTTTCAAATTTTTGTTTTAACTTTGTTCTTAAGCTCTGAAGCTTACCAAATACCTCCTCACCACCTTCTCCGAGTATACAGAATTGCATGAAAAATTCCTTACCTAGACTTGCAATAGATTCATGAGCCTTGACTTTATCCTTTTCTGTATCGTATTTCTTACGGTCGTCAGATTTGTCTCTAAGAAGATAATCAAAATCAGCAAGGATGAAACATTTAATACCCAACTGAAGAATAAGCTTAACCAAACCGCTGATCCTATCCTTTCCCCCTACCGAAATGATGGAGACATTTTGTTCATCTAAACGCTTCGGGAATAGTTCTTGAGCTATATACCTAACTAGATAGTTGTCATAACCTTCGCAGACTATAACCTTATCTGCGAAAAACAGTTCATTTTGGTTATCATCTATCAGGAGTTTATTAAATTGTCGCAGATGAATTGGTGCACATTTTGTACCTTCCTTATCTTTCCGTACGAGAATCAAGTTTAAGCTTCCGGAGGTGGGCTTAATGAACTCAACGCTGTGGGTTGAAAGAATTACCTGATTCTTATTGTTGCCCAAAAAGTCATCAAGACGATTGCCAATCACTCGACGCCCATGGGGGTGCAAATATATCTCGGGTTCCTCAATACATAATAATGCAGAAGTAACTGTATTAACATGCTGGGTGTAGTAAGAAAATAAACCGATAATCACTGCACTTTGAATTCCGGAGCCTTTTTCTATAAGGGGTGACTTAAAACCATCATCAACGTAAATCGAACAACTTTTATATAAATCTTTTTTCTCTGTGGTAAATTGAAATTCAAGAATGGTGTCGGGAAATAAAACATCAAGGGACGATTTAGATATGTCTTCTCTTATGTGTTTAAAAATTCCATCTGCGATTTCTTTAACCTTAGCAAATGCATCTTGTAGATCCTCAGATTTTTCATGTTCTGCGGTTAAATATTTCATCAATTTACCGTACCAAGTGTAATGCGCAAGCCTTAATTGATTTTGTGGATCTCTGAAAGACGGAATAATTGCACTTTGAAGTAATTGGTTTCTCACCGAAGCCCTAAAAGCAAGCACCCAGTCAGATTCTTCATTCTCTCGATAAAGGAACCTCATATCCTTCGAGATATTTCCTTCCTCATCCTTAATTGCATGAAACGCATACGCAAAATGATATTTGTCATCAAATTCCTGTTCAAAGGTCATTTGATTGCGTAACTTTGGATTGACGTAGGTTTTATAAACTTTATCCTCATCTATTTCAAAAATCACGCTTGCATTAGATGGAAAGTCCTTTTCAGGCATTCTACGTGCAGGTCCATATTTTTCCTGAGCCAATATGTAAAAACCGTAGCATTTATATAATTCATCATAGTTAAGTTGCTCACCTTCGTCCCTTAATAACTCACAGCAAATGATTATTTCTTCAGCAGGGTAGATTTTCACTTCACCATTTTCTTCTTTCTTCCGAGAATAGAAGTCATCCTCAGTAATGTTTTGCGATCTACCCCAAGTCGGACTGGTTTCACCTAGAACAATGTCCAGAGCTTTAATTATATTGCTCTTTCCGCTGTTGTTTCTCCCGATGAGTACGTTTTTCCCTTTGTCAAATTGTAAGTCTAGTTCCTTGATTGATCGGTAATTCTTAATGTAAAGTCGCGCTAAATACATCTCTCCCCTTCAACAATCTCATTCAATTTAGCAAGGAAGTTTTGTGTTGCCTGCCTTCCCATTTCCTTCGCCATATCATCGAATTTCTTAATAACATCTTGAGGTGTCATTTTCTCAATTTCTCCAATGTTAATTTCAATTCTAGCTTGTATTGGTTCTGGTTCCGAATCATCTATTGAACCGTCTTCTCTCACCAGAATTCCTTTCCTACCCTCAAATAACTTCACCATTGGAACCCTTGCCATAAAGGATGAATATCGAGCTTGAGCTTCCATCAAGTATTCTTGGAGTTTCGCCATAACCCGTTCTTTAAACTTCGGGAAATCAGGAAGCACAATATAAAACTATAACCTAAACCACAGCCTTGTCAACCCCTCTCTCACCCTTGACATCGCCTTGGGGGTATAGTAGGGGTAATGGAGGTTGTATGGAACTGCGTACCTCTAAACATATCCTTGTCACCGACGTCCAAGCCTCTACCTCAGCCACCCCAGCCCGCATTCGATTAAGCGTCCTACGGCAAGTTTACGTAACGGGGTGTCATAGTCCTATGGCCCATAACAACGTTATACCCAAAAGAACGGGCATAGGCGTATCCAACCCTACGGGAACTTTCCTTGGGTTAGTGCTATACTTCTGAAAGCAAGGAGGGGTGAAGACCCTACCCCTAACGCAGGCTTGACAAGCTCTCTGTGCGGGGGTATAGTTCGCTATGACGGCGGAGAGCTTTCGCGTTTACCTCAAAGACATTCGCAAGAACCTTGAGGCCGGTGATTCCACCGAGCACACACACCGGCCTGCGTTAAAGACGTTCATCGAATCCCTACAGCCTAAGATCATCGCCACAAATGAACCAACTCATATCGCAGTCGGCGCTCCGGACTTTAATGTTCGTCGAGATTCCTTACTGATTGGTAATATCGAATGCAAGGATGTAGGAACTCCTCTTGAAAACGAACTCAAGAAAGAGCAGCTTAAACGTTATCTGGAGAATCTGCCCAATCTTTTATTTACTGACTATATTAAATTCATCTGGTTCAAGGAAGGTAAGGAGATAGACCACGCGCATCTGGCAAGGCTCGACTCCAAGGATCGGCTCAAGCTTGATATCGACGAGCTTCCAAAACTCGAACAGCTTCTCATCAACTTCCTCAAAGTCGAGCCAGCCGAAATAGCCGATCCGCGCAAGCTTGCTGAGGAGATGGCTCGGCCTGCACGAATGATACGCAATACCATTCGTGAGATATTCAAGCAGGAGGAAGAGGAAGGGCCGCTTCACGCTCAGCTTGCGGCCTTCAAAAAAGTGCTGCTGCCAGAGCTTGACCCGCACGACTTTGCTGATATGTACGCGCAGACAATCGCATACGGCCTCTTTACTGCCTTGACAGACCCGGACCTTGACGTACCGCAAGACAGGTTTGACCGGCATAGTGCGGCCCATCACCTTCCAAAAACAAATCCGTTCCTTCGCTGGCTTTTTGCCGAGATAATGAGTCCAAGTAATGAAGAAGATCGTATTATTGAATGGGTAGATCAACTGGTGGCTCTTCTTTCAAGATGTGATATAAACGCTGTTGTCGAAAGTTTCGGGAAGCTCACTAAGCGCGAAGACCCTGTTGTTCATTTCTATGAAACCTTTTTAGGCGAGTATGACCCAGCAATGAAGCAGGCAAGAGGAGTTTACTACACCCCTGAGTCTGTTGTATCCTTTATTGTCGATTCCATCAATTATCTCTTAGATAAGAAATTCAAGAAGAAGCCGGGCTTGGCCGATAAAAGCGTATACATCCTTGATCCCGCTTGCGGCACTGCGTCATTTCTCCTTGAGGTGGTGAAAACTATCCATGAAAGCGTCTGCAAAAAAGGAAGCAATGCCGGATGGTCAGATTACGTTCGCCGCTATCTTCTACCAAGGCTTTTTGGCTTTGAGCTTCTGGTTGCCCCATATACGATAGCACATCTTAAGCTTGGGCTTTACCTGCACAGCAGAACCGATTACACGTTCAAAGAAAAGGAGCGTCTTGGCATTTATCTTACTAATACCCTTGAACCCGAAGTGCCGGAGATCAAGGAGGTTCTTAAGCTACCCTTCGGTCGACCAATTGCCAAGGAGGGTGAGGAAGCGCAAAGCATAAAGCAGGAAAAGCCTATAATGGTGGTGCTCGGCAACCCGCCCTACAAAGGACATTCGGCAAACAAGGGGGAGTGGATTGAAGGGCTTGTAAGGGATTACTATTTCGTGGATGGTGAGCCTTTGGGTGAACGCAACCCCAAATACCTGCTTGACGATTACGTTAAATTCCTGCGCTTCGCTCAGTGGAGAATTGAACAGACAGGACATGGCATCGTGGGAATGATTACCAATCATGGGTATCTTGACAATCCCACCTTCAGAGGGATGCGTCAGCAGTTGATGAAGGCCTATAGCGAGATTTACGTTCTCGACCTGCACGGCAACTCCAAGAAAAAGGAGGTCTGCCCGGACGGTTCAAAGGACGAGAACGTTTTTGATATTCAGCAAGGGGTTGCGATAGGTTTATTTATCCGCAAAGAAGGCAAGAAGGGGCTTGCAAAGGTTCACCATGCTGACCTTTGGGGCTTGCGGGACAAGAAATATGAGTACCTTGCGGGAGCCAATGTAAAGTCCGTCGAGTGGAAAAAACTTGAGCCTGCCCCGCCTTTCTACCTTTTCACACCGCAGGATGTGTCCTTAAAGCCTGAGTACGAGCAGGGCTGGAAGATTACGGACATAATGCCCCTGAACTCCACAGGCGTCAAAACCCACCGCGACCACTTCGTTATGGATTTTGAATTGTCGTCGCTTACGAAACGCATTGAGGAATTCCGAAATCTAAGCATACCTGATGAGGATATAGCTGAACTATATAATCTTAGAGATACCGGAACATGGAAATTGTCATCAAGTAGACAGGCTTTATCCAAGGAACCTGATTGGAGGGCTTACTTTACTCAATGCCTCTATCGCCCCTTTGATTTGCAATACTACTATTCACATAACTCTCTCGTTGATCGCCCCAGGCAAGAGGTGATGCGCCATATGCTTTCAAGTAAGAATCTAGCACTCTTGACTTGTCGTCAGCAAGCTATCACCGGATTTCGCCATGTTCTGTGCTCAAATTCTGTTACAGAATGTTGCGCGGTATCCTTGAAAACACGAGAGGCTACAACTGTTTTTCCTCTTTATCTCTATTCTGGTGAAACAAACGGACGGACGCCAAACCTTTCTGCTGGGTTCATTGAGGAGCTTTGCAAAAAGCTCGGCATGGAGTTCAACCACTCGCCTCAGCCTATACAAAAGGGCAACGGCAACCTGTTCGCCCCGCAGATGCCATCAGGCATCACGCCGGAGGACGTTTTCTACTACATCTACGCGGTGCTGCACTCGCCCACCTACCGCACCCGCTACGCAGATTTTCTGAAGATTGACTTTCCCCGTATTCCCTTGACCTCCAATCTTTCGCTATTCAAAGCCCTTGCCGCGAAAGGAAAGGAACTCGTCAAGCTTCACATCATGGAATCCGATAAGCTCGACCCAGTGCGCTCAAACGTCCGCCTTGAACCGCATAAGGAACTTCAAAACGAAGTAGTAAAGGTTTCATACGACGACAGACACAAGCGAGTCTATATTAACAAGTTCCAGTACTTTGAAAAGGTCGAGTCTGCGGTTTGGGAGTTTCACGTTGGCGGCTACCAGGTCTGCGAAAAGTGGCTAAAAGACCGCAAGGGACGCAAGCTCAACTACGACGACATCACCCATTACCAGAAGATAGTCCTTGCCCTGCGCGAAACCATCCGGTTGATGGGTGAGATTGACGAAGCTATCCCAGAGTGGCCGATAGGGTAAGATAGACCATATTGACAGACCTCTTGCTCTCCCTATACTATCCTCATGCAAAAGACAACCCGGAGGGACGAGATGAAAACCTTTACCGCCTATGTGGAATGGGACGCTGAGACAAAGCTTTACGTAGGGGTATTCCCTGGCATCCCAGGCGCACACACCCAGGGGGCTAGCCTTGACGAGCTTCAGAAGAACCTCAAGGAGGTGCTGGAGCTTTGCCTTGAGGAATACGGGGAGGCAACCCAAGACCTGCCCAAGTTTGTGGGACTTCAGCAGATTGAGGTTTCGGTATGAACCGACTGCCCATTGTCAACTTCAGGACAATGGAGAAGATACTTATCGGCATGGGGTTTGAGCGGGTGAGGCAGAAGGGCAGCCACGTATTCTACCGTCACCCTGACGGAAGGGTAACAACCCTGCCGAATCATCCCGGAAGAGACCTTGCCCGCCCGTTTATAAGGGAGATACTGAGGGAGATCGAATTGACCCCTGACGGATTCAGAGAGCGGCTTGAGAAGGTATAAACCCCTGCACCAAAATTGCACCACTTTTGCACCAATTCCTTGATTTTGGGCGAGTTAGAGATACCACTGGCGCTATAAAAGCCACCCCCCCATACTTTGGAGCAAAGACGTACCTATGCCCTAAGCATAGGAAACACGGCGCTTATCGGTTTGTGAGGTCCGTGCTACTTTTACAGGAAAAGGCTTAAATAGTCTCGCATCGGATTATGATTCCGCTGCTCTAACCAACTGAGCTACACCGCCATACTGCCCCACAAATCCACTTCGTGTCTTTGCGGGGACCCCGCAAAGGGGAGTTCAAATTCTAATCGGACAATGTGGTTTGTCAACACCGGAATGTAGATTGTCCAGTACATCATTACCAGGGTGGGGTAGTTTTGAGAGTTTGGCTACACTGACTATCCGCCTAATACACCCACATACTCAGGAAACTGGTATCTAACTGACAGCAGCCCCTCAGAGCTTACTGGAGGCGGCACCAGCTCCGGCAAGAGGGCGTACCCCGAGGATTAAGTAACCTAACCTATGCAGGAGGGAGGCTTGCCCCCTCCTCTTTTTTGGCCTTGACATTGCCCAAGAATCGGCTTATACTGAGACAAAAGGAGGCAGCAATGCTTAATATAAGTCTTTTGGCTTTAACCCTGTGGGGTGGGGTGCTTGTAGAACCCTTTCGCATTGCAGAGGCTGAGCCAGGTCATCATCAGGTTTACCTTCGCACAGCAATGGCCTCTGACGGACGTTTTGCCGTAGCATGGACAGACTACCCGCATATTTCGTATGAGCAGAGGGATCTATATATACGTTTCTTCGACCCCGACGGCAACCCCTTAACCGATGCCTACAAGATAACCAAGGTTGCGGACACCCACCATATAGGCGGTTCCCATCTTGACATGGATTCGGCAGGCAACGCCGTCCTGCTCTGGACAGAGCATCCTGATCCGAATCCTGATGAGGCGTTTTTGCGTTTACAGCTTTTTGACACGAGCGGCAATCCCCTGGGTTCCCCTCAGACAGGCTATCAGGGATACGTTAACAGCTACAACAGATCGGTTGCGGTGAGTCTTAACGACCAGGGCGAGTTTGCCATAGCCTGGAATGGTGATACGATTTACGCAAGACGTTATTCTTTCGAGGACGGTCCGCAGGGTGATCCATTCAGGGTTCACGGCGATCTCACAGATGATGTCGGTTTCGACTTGCCTGGTGTGGCTTTGAACGATGCAGGCGACCTGGTGGTAACCTGGCATGAGCGTCGCCTTCCTCCGAATGCAATATCTTATCCCAGGTTTCAGGTGTTTGATGCCGAGGATGAGTCAATCCTGCCCTGGGAGCCGATGGGGCATCTGGTGGAAGAGGATAGCTCTGGCGCCTGCCGGGTTGAGTCCTACTGGCTGGATAACGACCGCTTCGTGATGTTCTGGAAAGATCCGAGTTGTTATCCGCTTATTGTAGGTCGGGTGTTCAGTGATCGTGGCCTGACGCGCCATCCCATACGCGGGCTGATATGGCAAGATACCTTGTGGGGTGCACATGGCGGTTCAAGAGGTTGGTATTCCACGGCCGTTGCCCCTAACGACAGCTTTGCCTACACGCACATAAGAACCCGCTGTGACTATCCTGATGGAGAACTGCGTACCTGGGATCATGGTGGAGGGATACTGGGATACATACAAGATAACGAGCCGATACGCCGAACCACCCTGTTCGAGTATACCCCACCCTGGGGAGCGGATACCGTGAACTGTTGGACCCA
>Ga0315541_1001322_pt1 | contig 23379 bp, 28 predicted proteins | sample SalMarSW160190MG_FD_203095 | JGI IMG/M metagenome (GOLD analysis project Ga0315541, IMG submission 203095) | Salt marsh sediment microbial communities from the Plum Island Ecosystem LTER, Massachusetts, United States - Salt Marsh Sediment SW1601-190 ...
GGTAGAGAAATAACATAGAAGAGGGGGGAAGTTCGAGGAAGGGATTACCTACAAAGCACATTACGCTGAGAGGAGGCTACAGGTAGGATATACCGGACCGGTTCAACCTGATTGGTTGTTAATAGATGATGAAGATAATACCGAAGTCGAGCGCATCGATAAAGGGGTACCCACCACTACCAGGCACTATTTTACCGACCAGAAATTGCCCTCGAGAGTTAGTAGCACGAGTGGAGGGGTTATACATTGAGGATTAGGATTCAACTCAGCCAAAATTGTGCCTTCATATAATGGGTCACGCTATATAATAATAAACACTCTTTCTAACAGACGGCTAATTAAATGTTATTCATACCCTCAAGATACGAAGATTTGGCTCTTGAATTCCGCGATCGACTAAGGCCAATCCCAGAGCTCTTGGAACTAGTGAAAAGGGCATACAGCAGCATTGTAGTAAGCGGCGGTATAAGATTTTTGCCTATTTTTGGTGAAAGCGGTTCAGGGAAAAGTTGTGCCACACTCCAAATCGAACGTCATATGCCAAATTGTCGGGTTCGATTAGTTCCCACAGAAGTAGTTGATAACCGTAATCTACTAGAGAAATACATTTCGACGGAACAAAGAGGACTAGATTCCTCTAATATGCTGATTCTTGTCATCGATCAATACGAAGAACAGGTAGCGACGCGTCTCCAGACTCCATCACGATTTGTTGAACAATTGAGCCTACTTGACCGTGGAGACCTTAGACATATCCCAACCTTGGTCATTTGGTTAACCACCAGCTTGGAATTCCAAGCACAATTGGTTGAAGCCACTTCTCGAAATCGTCGAATATTGATAGAGACAGAATTCAAGCTCAACGGTCCTGGCAGAGATGCATGGCCAGAAATCATCGAAGAAACATTTCAATTTCATAACACTGGCCAATCATTAGCCGACTATAACATATTAACCGAAGATCTATTTGCTGTATCAATAGAGTGCGATACACTGGGAAGCGCCATCGAATCTATAGGGGTAAAAGCAAGAAGCATTAACTCGGAGTTGCCTGATCTATCTGAATATATTGTCGTTATACTTTGGCCTGTAACGAACAGTCATAGATGCGCCTTGGTCAATCACTTTTCAGATAACCGAAACGGCTATTTGCTGGATTGGAATGCCTGGTTCAATTCACTGAACAAAGATGATCGTGCCAGATATGATGTTCACCAATTAAACCGAACGAGATTGTACTTTAATTTCAGACTTATCCCTATTCCCGCTGCGAGTATCCAACACTTATGCAATTCTTTAGAAGAAGACCAAACGGTGTTCTCTAAGTCTCACTTAGTCACTTTCAGACAATCTCATTTTTATTCAATCGTTGACAACTCTTGGAAACCGGAGCGATACGTTCCAATCCAAATAGGTGATTCAAAACGAGCGCATGAAGCTGCAACTTGGTATTCCGGCATTACGACCAAACCAACGCAATTAGGCAACCGATTAGCTCAAGTGCTTAAGAGTTGTGGAAAGGACGCCCAACACGAATTCACGTTAAGGGCTCGCCATTCGACCATTCGAACAGACATTCACGTTGGTGGTCACCCCAAGTTTCTTATTGAATTAAAGGTGTTTTCACAATATAATACAACTAGCTCAAGAATCGCCAATGCGGTCGGGACAACCCTACGCAAGTATGCTCAGTTTGCTGGATTTGCTTGAATTAAGCAAGGTTAGAGCCTGGAGCAAGAATGGCTATTAAATTAGCTTTGATAAACATGAAAGGTGGCGTTGGAAAATCCACGCTTACCATTAACATCGCTTGGCATTTTGCTGCATATACCAAGTGGAACAAACGAGTTCTCGTAGCCGATCTGGATCCACAATTCAATGCTAGTCAATACCTGCTAGGCATTCATAAATATGAATCCTTACTCAATAATAAACGCCCAACGATGTGGGACGTTTTTGAGCAGCATCGGACCACGCCTTCAGGAGCTTCTAAACGATTAGTACCAAAAGAAGCAACTTTTAGAGCAGTTACATTCTCTGAAGACAATTATGTTGATATAATTCCTTCCCGCTTAGAGTTATCGTTTTCCGTCAAGAGCGGGGAAAGCCCCATGGAACATTACTTGGATAGGCTGTTAAAGAAACTTGACAAATCCTATGATTTGGTGGTTATTGACTGTGCTCCAACAGAATCAATTCTCACGATTGCAGCATATTTAGCTAGCGATTTTATCCTTATTCCGGTGAAGCCAGAGTTTTTATCCACTATCGGCCTTCCTTTGCTGGCTCAATCTCTTGACAATTTCTCCGAAAAATACGATAGGCCTCCAGTTGATATCGCAGGGATTGTATTTAATGGAACAACCAACTATTCACCTGAAGAAATCACTGCAAAGAGAGAAGTGAAAAGGCTAGCTGACAATAATGGCTGGTACGTTTTCAAGAGCGAAATTCCTTATTCTCGGTCTTATCCCAAGGGTGCTCGTGAGGGAGAACCTATTTTCAGAACCTCATATGCCCGTTCTGACCAGGCTTCATCGTTCAGTAAATTCGCCAATGAACTTGCTAGTAGGATCGGGCTATGAAAAAGAAAAGCATAGAATTATTTGAAGAATTGGTAAGACTCTGGGGAAAATACGGAAAAGCTTCATTTTCTGAGCTATCAGATTTGTTGAAAGAAGAAGACTTTATTAAAATAAACATCGACATATTAAGTCGACTCCCCAGAACCATGAAAAGCAGGAAGATATCTAGATCAGTCCAGGGGAAAAACACTGCCGAGAGATTGACTCAGAGGATAGATTCAATCCAGATCAAAAACCCCGAGAAAGCTGAAATATTAACATTTCTCTATCAACGTTTGTTAAGTAAGGAGATACTTCCAACGTTGAAGCAACTAAATAACTATATGTTTGATCACCATTTTTCTAATGTGATATCTTCAAGAAGAGACCAAGCTATAACCCGGTTAATGAATGTTTTACTCGATATGGATGTATACGAGCTGCAAAAAATCAGGGATGCAATTCCTCAGACTCCAATAGATGACCAACAAAGTCTTGAAAAATGGAGTAACATCATTACTCGAAAAGATAACGACGATAGACTCCGATAAGTTTAAAATAATAGGTTTCGAAAATGCAGGAACTAATAGAGGTATTTACTATACAAAGATATACGCTCATCCCGGTATCGAATACTCATAGCTCCATTGTTAGCTCAATTCTCAACTGGTTTGATTTTTACTCGTATTGATACATATGTTCAACCCAATTCAATTCGACCAGCCCAGAAAACCGTAAGTCTTCGCTGAGATACCAAGAAGGTTTTTCACCTTAAAGCCTTCTCCTTCTCATAATGAATTGCTTCCAGCGCGCAGTAATTAATAATACTATAAAAAACTGCGACTAGAATATATCTGGCTTTACAAATAATGCCAGATATATTTAAATTCACGGGGAGTAGGGCGTTCTATGTCTATACCTAGAGCAATACTTGGCAGATGGAGCCACCATTGGTCTGGCGAAGCCTCCGCCAGAACTCACACGGCAATACGTGAGGTGTTATCAAGCCATTACGGACATTCGCCCGCCATTACATATGAAACGTTTCTGCAAGGCTCCTACAAGAATAATACCAATCTTCAACGTGACAGTGATGTTGATCTAGTCGTCCAGCTTTCTACAAGGATACGGCCGCGTGTTGCAGCGCTGAGAGGGAACCGACTAGAACAGAATTTATCACACATTGAAATACACCGAAAGTGGCAATCATTTCGCGATCAGACCTTGAAAGCTCTTTTCCAAGCATTTGGGAGTGATTCGGTGAGTTCCGGTCGAAAGTCCCTCAAAATAGCCCGAGGAAGGCTTCCTGCTACCGCAGATGTCGTTGTTACGATCCGTCATGAGGATGGATTGGCGTTTTTCCTTCCTGATGAACGCCGATGGGTGGTCAGTTACCCGAACCAGCATTACGATAGAGGGTGCCGTAAGGAGGAGGCCACGAACAACCGATATAAACGTACAATCCGTATGTTTAAAGCCGCTCGGAATCACTTGGTTCAGCATGATTTGATTCAAGCTGATAAGGCCCCATCGTATTTCATCGAGTGTTTGTTGTCTAATGTTCCGAATCAACTCTTTCATCAGAGATTGGACGATTCCTATGTGAATATTCTCGAGTATCTCCAAGATTCTGACTTAAGGCAATTTCAATGTCAAAATGGAAAGAGAGAACTGTTTGGTTCATCCCCCGACATATGGAGCCTAAACAAAGCGAGGCAGTTCGTCCGAGCACTAGCACGATTATGGGATCAATGGCCTAAGCCTCCCTGATTTCGGTATAGTACGCGAGTTAATACCGAATCACACAAGATATCAGGGGTACATTATCAAACTCCCAAGGGTACCTGCTATACTTGATGCTACTGACGCCAACTAGGACATGCTTCCGGATCAAAGCTGGCTAAATCCTCGCTGGTGCATCCGTTTTAAACATGATTAGGAGATCGAGTAAAGTAAATGATAACAAACTGATTTTGGTCCGTTGACCGCAAAAAAGAATGACTAACCCCTTTCGAGATGAACCTTATTCAGCAGACTTCCGCTCGTTCCTTTTACCAAGAGAACGGGAGTTGAAAACTTTGGACCACTATTACTCATCTAGTAACCTCCAAGAAACTACGAACAGCCGATTCTCTCACAATGCCGACCAGCCTTTCCCTTCTTGACTATACCTGCATAACAGTATTTGGTTCATGCTTGATGTGCCGGAAAGCTAGTGGCGCGCGACCGAAGAAAGTTCAATTCGGACACGATGTATTCTAGGCAACCAGAAAGCCAAGAAAGCATCGTCTTTGATTCTAATTCGATCTGATGGTTTCCGTTGATCTGCCATTGTGATGCCATAGCAAAGTGGAAGTGTGAGATTTCGTTCTGTTTCAGGAAGGACGTCGTGCCTGGCTCTGCGACTGCACCCAGTTCCATGTCCAATTGTGTCTGAAAGCCTTGCCGCCCTGTGGTCTGTTCTGAATCAATTTCGGCCTGATAAATGTGCCAGTGTGGTTGGGCATGAGACCATCCTCCAATCTGATCAGGTGGGGCCCATTCGGCCCTTAACAAGGCTGACTTCTTTCTGTCTGTAGCAATACCCCTGAAAACCAGAAGACTAGCGTTTATCAGAAATGACGCACCTTTGTAGTATTCGAATGACCAAGAAGCAGCCAACCAGAAGTTATCCAGACCTGGAATAGGGATCACTTGATATTGTTTTTCGGTCTCCGCTACGCTGAAACCGACAAGGGAATACACTTCTTGGTGTTTTGCTGCCGTGTGAGCCTCGAATGTGATCCTATGAGGAATCCCCAATGCAGTTTGTATGTTTCGGCAACATTTCTGTACGAGGGCTCTTGGTTCTTCTTTACCGGATACACGGGACGACGTTACTCTTGTCACGGTGGTTATACATCCCAATCGAATCTGTATGCCAGCTTCATTAGATCGTTCAGGATCGCATCAGGCACTATGTCCCCTCGACAAATGCAAGCACCTGCGTCTGTTAATCTGGATAGCAATTGCGGATCAAATCCACTGCTGTTCAGATCCGGAATCGCAACCTTATTAACAAATCGCGCCGATAGGTCCCATTGCCCACCACCAACATTGTTGGAGACGGCAGACAGTAATTCCGAAAACATTGGGCTATTGAGCAATGCGATGTATGCTAAACCAACCTTGGATGTTAGGGGTTTGCTTCTTGGAAGCCAAGCCCACCCTTGCACAACGAGAAAAGTTCCCGTTACGTCCCAAGCAAAAGAACCCGCGCGCCCGAAATATGTTGATACTATTTTAGGTTCAACTCTCGTCTGCCAATCCTCGCGCGGCCTGTTCAATTCCCACCACTTTTCTGGAGCCACGTCAGGTCGCTTCATAAGCCGACTTTGATACCGCTGTAATCGGTTAAAGAAATTGGGTACCTTCTTCAAAAGGTCATCCTCGCTAAGGATACGATACTTTCCATATGGATAAAAGCAGAAGATGACATCAGACAAGAACCCGTCGCGTATTGATTTGTTGACGATAGCGTTACGGAAGAAGCCACGCTCATTATCCGGCAAATTCAGCCATGACTCCTTTGTTATCAAGAATGCATCATTTAGCCCGGTACGAACGCCGTAGGTTACTTCGAATAAATCACGAACTCTCGGCAAATCTGCCAACGATTGAAGCAACTTGAACGAAGAATAGGGCCTGGGAGCCCAACTGCCGCTGCTGTGTCCTAATTCTTTGTTTGCATAGATGCTGTATCCTTCGGCTACAGCTGGACCAAAATCCGTTCCCTTTGCTTGCTGTCTGATCTTGCGGAGGACCCGCAGACCTCTGGAATTGGAGTTCAGGTGATAATCCGCCCAGAAGGCGATCGCCGAAACCGCCGCGGAATCACCCTTCTTCGCTACGTACAAACCTACGTCTGTCATGGCTCCTGAAAACAGTACTTGACTTCCTAATCTGGCAATCAGGCACGGGGACATTTGCATAGCAACTTGCTCTCTTAGTTTCATCGCGGCTTGCGTATCAAGCGAAGAAGCCGGCAAGACGGTGCCTATCACGCCTCCGGGGCGCAAAGATTCAATTGATTTCCAAAGAAAAGCGTGAGATAGGTCAGACCTACCCGTTAGCATTCGGCCTAGCACCGTTCGCATATATGTTTTGCTCATCTCATCGAGCGCGTGCCATGACATAAACGGAGGGTTCATCAGCACTAAGTCCAAATCCTTAGGCCACTCCCCTTCAGGAGCTAAAGAGTCGACTTGACAAACCTCAATCGTAATTCCTTTCAGTCCTGGATTATCCCGCAATTCACATTTTAATATGAAGCGAGCCATCGCACAGGCCGGTTCCGATACATCCCATCCAATGAGCTTTATCGTTCCCCGATAGCCTCTAAGGTTTAATTGTCTTAAAGCCTCCCTGAGGAATTCACCAGACCCGCATGCTGGGTCGAAAATAGTCATGGTATCTGGAAGTGGATCAAGTGACGCTATCGCTTGTTCCACCAAGGTCCGAACAAGCCAGGCGGGCGTGAAATGTACCCCCACGTTTGGAGTGGTCTTATGAATTGACGGGACAGGAGGCAAAAACCCGTCGAAAGTCAACTGGGGATCGAGAATAGCCACATAATGAGCCTCTTCGAAGAGTTGTCCTGATGCATGCCTAAGGATTAGTGTCAAATCGGGCTTCAAGCTGTCAACCGGACTACCGTTTACCATTTCTTTTAGAAGACTCGTCCAATTAGCTTCACTGATGCTAAGGGCTATTGTCCTCGCTCTAGGGTCGATACCCCATTGGTCCAGGGCAAGGGAACCTCGATCTATATTGCCCTTGCTGCAAGCCAGTAAGTAGAGAAAAGCTTGCAGTGAAGATGGCCCGTCGCTTTCTCGCCCTAGTATCGCCCTCAGTCTTCTGAATACCCGAATTGAGTGTGATACAACTGACATATCTTGTTTGGGAGAATTTGCTTCCAAGTAGGAGTGAAATGACTCGAGCGACCGATACACATTATCAAGGTCATATCTCTCGATTGAAGCATTCGATCTGTCCCATCTTTGGACTTCAATTTTGCCACGTCCGACCGATAGGTAATGTCCGACATTTGAGGACCACGCACGACTTCGAGTCTCCTCTCCTAATTCAGAACCCTGAAGGTCTAAGCAGAAATTGCCGCGTGTCCCGTTTAAAAGAATAAACTCTTGTTTTGGGTCACTGCCCGAATAGAGCGGGACTGGTAGGAGACCAAGCTCGGTTGCCCAATAGTCTACACCACGATCAGGAGACTTCATTATCATACCTTCACCGCTCATCCACTGGTGGTCGGTCATTAAGCTTTCTTCGAGCGTACTTTGAGCGGCCGATCCCAGTTCGGACTTTTACACTTTGGACATTGTCTAGGTTTGTCCTCACCCCGTGACAGCCATTCGTGACCGCATCGACATCGACAACCAGTTAGCGAAACGATGCCAATAGGTTTAACATTAGTAGTATTCATTATTAATGCCTCAAATGTAGCTATTAATAGTATACACCATTAGTCAATATATCATTAGTATATACTACTGGTAGGTCTTATTCGCTAGCTACATTTCACAAGCAATTGCGCATAACGAAATAGTATTAAATGACGATCGAAGAAACATGCGGTAGGTACTGCTTCTGATCAGGTTGACGCAGTATTCAAATTGCACCTTCAACAGCAAGCCTGTCAGCTATAGAACGTCCAACCGGACCACCGCTTGACGGGAAAATCATATCCTCTCCATAGTAGACATCGAATCCGCCTACCCTGCTATCAGCACGAACTTCCACCACAGCCCGGTAATGGTAGGTCTTAGCCGGGTCAAGGGCCGAGAGATTGGCGCTGAAGGCGCCAGTTATTCCCATCTGGTATGCGGTATTGTTTCCGTAGGCCATAGTCTCGCCCCACTCAAATCTCACCCTAAGCAGGTTATCCCCCAACGGGGTATAAGGATCAAGGAATGTTCCCTCCGTATTGGTTATCGCGCCATGAAGCGTTACCACGGTTCCAGTGTAAGCGGTAGCCTTGTCGGTGCGGACCGACGCATTTTCATAGACGATGGAAAGATAATACCAGTAGCTCCCGACTCTGGATGGGATACCCGAGTCGAAATGATACTCTCCAGCGAGTAATGCGTCAATCTCGTCGAGTGTCCATGGGTTGCCTGTAATTGGATTCGAGGTCAGAGTGTAATACTCGCTTCCCGGCGCCTGGTAGCCCGCCCAAGTGTTCTGAGGTCCTTTGTACAGAGTACCGTTCGTGTATACCGCGAACTTTCCCCAAGCCAGGGGATTATTTCGAAAGCCGACTACAAAGAACCTGACCTTCTTGACATCGGGTTTTTCTCTCTGAACCGGATTGTCGAAAGACCACAGGTCACCGACCTCAAAAGCCCGATCCCAGTAAACGTTCGAACTGGTCGTCTGCGCTCTCACCTTGTCGTAGTGAGAGGATGGAGAAGCCGGATAGGTTTTAAGTGATTTCGTTCCTGTATCTCCATTCGGGAGGATGTATTCCCAATCGACGATACCTATCCTGGTAATGGTGATAGTATAGGTTTTAGTTTCATAGCCGGCCTTCTCAACCGTGATTGTGACCACGTTCGCCCCGAGAGCCAGGGGAATGGTCTCGCCAACACCGGAAGGTACTTCCTTGTCGATTACACCGCCATAGGAATACCTTATCGTCGCTCCATCCAGCGTGGCCGTCAGGGTTATATCATCCTCACTATTAGAAGCGTTCAGCGAATAGTCATAGACCGGCTGAGGATATCCCCTGAAAACAGGGTTCAAATCATCAAACAGGTTTTCGGTCAGGCTGTCGAAAACCAACGGTGGAACGAAGTCCGTGGTCCCGATTCCCTTGACACTGAGGATACGCCCGTAACTGAACAGCGAAAACGAAGCTTCATCACCCGGGTCGGCATATTCACCCGATATATAGCGGGCGCCCGGCCCTCCGGAGTCGGTTCTTGCCAGCGTTCCGCCCTGATGCCAGAATCCAATGTAGTCGCCAGACCTGACTTCCATGACCAGGCCGTCGATCATCTGTAAACCGGATGATATGCCCTCAACGGTAACACTGTTCCGGCATCGCCAGGTTGAGCCGCTTACCAGGTAAAAAAGTCCGACCTTGAATATCGAAGGAGCAGTATGAAAATATGCCTGGAAAGCCGTAATCCAGCCATCTAGCGTAGCCGGATTGGCCATGTAGATATAGGTATACCCGGACGGTGACGAGCTGGGGCGGGATATTGGATCAGATCCAAGAATGATATCAGCCAAAACTTACCTTCCTGTTTGGATTTCCGGGTCGCATTCTGCCAGTCAGTCCGGCCGTTTCATATGGCTGGGGCCGACTTCGGGATATAATGTGAAGAGCGGATTCGACCATTGCTCATCCCCGGCTTCGATACCCTTTTCCGTCAGACGATAGTAAGTCCGCTCCGGGGCCGGCGGATAGTTGCCTTGAATACTGGATGTCTCGCTTTGCCCGGTTACTTCCACCCATCCAAGCCGCTTGAGCACGCCGAAGTACATCAGGAAGGAATGATACCGCATGTGGGTAAACTTACGGGACACTCTTTTCAGTTCACGTTCGTAAATCCTGGCCGCCTGCTCTTCGGTAACGTCGGTACCGCCTACAACCATGCGGCTGATGATTCGCTCGGCACGCTCCCTGGCGGTAGCCCTGGCCAGCGCTTCCTTGTACTCGAAGTTGATATCAGCCTGGGCGGCACCACGTTCCGGGTCAATGACACGTGATCCCTCCGGGCCATTACCCAGGAGATACTCCCGGATAAACCAGCCACATCCGAATGGCCTTAAAAATCCTCCCCTGTTTGGTCTAAGTTCCAATGCCATATTTCCTAAACCGGCATCCTCGTTTTTACTTCTTCCAGGGCTTCGATAATCGTGGTCGAGACCTTGCGGATAGCGCCGAGATTGTTCTCCAGGACCTTCTTATCCTTTGCCCATAGTGCCACATAAGGGAATGACCTCACCCCGGTGTCAAAGCCAAAGTGGGTGCCCACGACAAAGGCAGCACTCTCGGCGATGGTTTCTGCGTCTGCCCTCGGTATATGGAACACTCCCTCCGAGTAATAGTGGGCTATCTCATGAAGCAAGGTCTTGAGTTGCTGGGCTCTCGGCTCCTCAGGACGGACCCATATGCCGATATGACTGTAGAAACCCTTGATGCCGGGATCCATGTGCGGCCTGGAATCGAATTCCACGTGGACACCTCGCCGTTTCATGTGGGAAAGCAAATCAGCAAATAATTCCTCGTTGGTCTCACCGGTGAGCACCGGTACCTCGAACTCCGGTAGATCCTCGCCTTCGGTCTGGCTCAGATCAAATACGTGCACAACGCGAAAATAGCGCGGCTGCTCCGTGTCAATGCCCGAGGTTGTTTCCAGGCCGTGTCCGCATTCCGGGCAATACCTGGCTTTCTGTGACACTTCGGCACCGCAGCCGGGGCACGTCGCTTTAGACCGCGGCGGCATGACCGGCGCCAGGATAGCGATACCTTTCTCGCCCTTCTTCACCCACCGCCCCAGATCCTTCCAGGTATTGAAACCGGCCACACGGACTGCCTCCGGCTTCTGAAGCATGATGAGTATCTGGTTACCGATCGAGTAGTCATGGAACTTCGACATGGTGGTCAGAAACATCCGAAACTGGTAACTGTCCTGTATGCCCTCGACGCCAGCTTTAAGCTGCTTCATGACCAGGTCGATCTTCTTCTCACCTTCCACTTCCACCGCCGGAAGCCATGCCAGCAGGCTGTACTCCGGAAGGGGGTCTCGCAGGAAACCGATGATATCCTTGTATTTCGCCGGCACCATTTCTCCACCCTCGATGAGCACCTGGGGCTGTAACCTTACCTCATCCTTTCCTCCCGATTTGTGCTCCAACTCGATATGCCTTCTCAGGGCGTCGGTCCTCGTGGTACGGCCATATTCCGGAATCTCAATCTCCCTGCCGCAGATGGGACACGTTACGGTGACAGCCCTGGATACTTTCTTAAGCTGGGGCAGCAGCTGCGGCGAGCTGTCATTCTCGGGCTCCTGCAAGCCGGACACCAAGGACTTCAAGAAACCAAAGATCAGAAGGATCCCTAGAAGGGAAGTGCCGAAAGCAAAAGTGTCATTTACCTCTTGTTGAAGCGGTCTCTGATACATCACCAAGTCACCTCCTTGAGGAGTTCATCAAACTTGCCGCCGGCCGTTTCCTTCACCACCCGCGAAGCGACGTTGGTCATGGCGTCGGCATGGGCCTGCTCCAGATCCTCGGCCCCGGACGTATGGTGAGCGATCTCGTGAACAACAGTATCTATAGTGCTCCTGGCACTTTCCAGCTGGTCGGATGCAATGTAGATCTCGCCGGTGGTGCGGCTGTACATGCCGGCTGTTCTGACCCGGTCGCTGGCGGGCGGGATGATGGCCGCGTGCACCGCGGAGACTCTGCGAATGCGGCAAATCTCGTCCGTTATCGCCCGGGCAAGCTTCAGATTGATGCGCTGCCGGTGCGACAGCCTCTCGGGGGGGATGACCTCGACTTCCCGTAGCCGCTCCTGCGATGCCTTGACCAGGTCCTTGTCGGTCATGATAGCCCTGGCCAAGGTATCCCTTACGTTCCATTGGACGTTCACCGGTATATAGCCGAGGTGTTTTACGGTGCCGTCCCAGCGGTCGTCGGTGCGGATGACGGCATTATCGCCGCAAACACGGCGCCAGGCCTCTTTCCACACCGAGGCTTTCTCCTGTATGAAGTCAGCGTAGTCCTTGCCGGTTACCGGCTCGCGTCCCATGTCCCAGGAGCCCATGTTGATGCTGTGACTCTCGTCGGTCTCAACAAGCGGCGGCATCCGGACCATCTGCAGGAACTCCTGGAGCAGTTCCACCCGGGTGACGCAGCTCCAGAGTCGGCCCATGTCCGTCCATATATCCTGCTCTTCCTTCGCACCGTGGCGGTCAGGCGCCATGTCAAAGCCCCACAGGTTGTAGGAAAATGGACTCTTGATATCCCTCATATAGATGTCGCGGGCAAATATTCTCGCTACCCCGGATCCCTTCTCGTACCAGCCTGATGATTCCGTTACCGGGAACTGGTAACGTATAAGCTGGTTGAATCGCCTGACCGGCTGGGTCACCGGGCTGGGGCCCTCGGCAACGACAGCGGTGCGGGGTAAATTCACGGCAAACCTGTCCTCAAAGCCAGGACCGGTGTAACCGATGATGTGAAACACCGTGCCGCTTCTCCGGCTGTAAGGCCTCCAGAAGGCCGCCAGCGTCTGGGCATGGCCGTTGGTCTTCTGCTCCAGGAAGACAATCCAGAGCTCCCTTGACGCCGTTTCAACGCGAACCGGGTAACCCTTGCGGAGCAGGGCCAGGGCGGCGATCTTCATTCCTTCGCCGTATTTGCCGCGGGCATAGTCGGGTTTGAGCTTCGGCGGACCGAGCAGGAAGTCGGCGACAGCTATACCCTTACCGGCGTCGCGAATATAAAGGCCTTCGCTGTCATAGCCCCAGGTGTAATGTTCGCACTCATCGAGAGCATTCTGGACGATATCCCTGATTGCTTCCCACTCGCCCCAATCTTGCCGCCAGGTGGAAGTCGGCCCGATGATGATGAGCTGCCAGCCCTGGGGCTTCCAGTCTCTTTCGTAATCGCCCATGGTGAGGACTATTGGGGGTTTGGTGACTACTGCCATTACTCAAGCCCCCTTGCCCTCGATATCGCCTGCCGGAAAGCCGAATCGATTATCTCCCGAAACCCGATATCATCGATGGTGTATGCCAGGAACTCCGGACTGTCGGGTAGAAGCTCCAGATCATCGTGTCGCTCTGGCCGTCGTTTATGCTCGGGAATGACAGCCGGAGATTCATCCTTAAGATACCGATGGCGCTCTTCCTCAGTCCAGGGACCGAAATGCTTGGCTCGCGCCACTATGATGGCCGCTTCCTCAGGGGTATATCGGCTCTCTTCAACCGGGGCGAAGGAGTCTCTGAATCCCAGGTTCGTGAAATACCGGCCGGTCTGCGGCTCCCAGATAAAATCTGAATTAGTCTGAACCCAGGCATGCCCGATCCGGCGGTTGTCGCTGTAGACTGTGCCGTGTACCAGTTTTCCTTCGCCTTCTTTGATCAGGAACCTCCAGGCGTCGGCATAGCAGGTGCCGGCCGGTTTACCTTTGTCGTTAGCTGTGGCTGGTGATGAGTGCTTGGGCACGAAGGTTTTACGGAAGATGGTCCCGTCTCGCAATGCGATGACATCTATCTCTTTCAACCTGCCGTCAATCACGTCGGCAACGGCAATGCGGTCGGCATGCCACAGTTTGGTCGTCAAGCCGAGGTATCCATCCAGTGCAGCGAAGATTTTAAGCCCCTGGTTAATCTGGGCCTTGCCGTTGCGCTCGAAGGTAGTTCCGTCCCTGAGCTCAAGCCAGGTAAGCTCACCGGCCCGTTTCTCGACTCTATGGGCAACAACCTCCGCGATCTGCCGGATCTGGCCCGCCGGTAGATCGGTTCTCTTGCCAAGTTCGCTTTCAATGCCGGAGGCGATCTCTACCCACAAGTCGACTTTCTGGGAAGTATGCGCCAGAAGTTTTTCGCCTCTGGGGCCGTAAAGCAGCGGCTTTTTCTCCGGCTCCTTAAGTGCCTCCGCGGTCAGATCCCGTACGATACCTATCATGAATACTCCCATCACCATGAGCCCCATGAATCCGAACATCGCAGAGGTCCAGTTCGAAGCCGCGGCAGCGTTCTCAATAGACAACAGGGTTACTTCCGCTTGGCTGCCATCCTCGATATCAGCCAACTCGCCGGCGTTGACCTCGAGGAAATACCTAGCCGGAAGCTGCGAGGTCACGATGTATCCCGGCTCTACCTCTCGATACAGCTCGGTCAACGTCAGATCATCCGAAAAGAAAGCGATATCAATGGGGAAAAGCATCGGCACCGTGGTTACTTCAATAATCTGTTCCCATCCCAGGTCGAAGAGCATACCGGTACCCGCCGGAAGCCCTGAGAGGCCTCCCAGGCCCTGTGAAAGCTCCCAGGGATGCGTGGCAACGTCCACGAGCCATTCCCTGTCTCCAATCTTGACTGTCGTTTGTCCTGACATCACGGCCTCCCCGGGACACGTTTGACGCCGTTCAGCTTGCTTTCCAGGCTCATCTGCCCCGTTGCGAAGTCCTTGCTCTCGATGTCGGAGCCGCCAAACATGGCGACGTCGAAGTTGCGGTGCCATCTGGCCGAGGCTTTAAAGTCGGACTTCTCCTCGAATTTCTTACCGCGACTGACTCTGGGTTTCATTCCGGGAGGAGTTATCGCCGTCATTCCGTTGAGAAAAGACTCGCTCGTCGTGTCTTCCCGGTAGTTAATCGGGGCGTTGACCCCGAACTCTTCATGATTCGCGTATTTACCCATCTTGTTTTCCTCCATTCCACAGCTTCTTGTACCACTCCTTCTGCTCTTCTCCCGATACTTTGCGGTACCGCATGGTGGTGGTAATGCTCTGGTGCCCCAAATGTTCCTGGAGCAGCCTGATACCATCGCCCGAGTCATTCTGCTTGACCGCCATTACGGCGAAGGCGTCCCTGAGGCGGTGGGGACTGACGTTGTGCACCTTGCCGCTTTCGGAGTTGACCAGTCGAGGCAGCCGGGCCTTTTCGGAGCATTCCTTCACTATCTGCCAGGCCCGGTGACGGCTTAAATCAAATATCAGCTTTGTTTTGGCATCGGCTCCGCCACGTCCCAGGTACTCTTTCAGCATTCCCATGGTCTCCTCGTCCAACGGCAGTACACGGAATTTGCGGTGCTCTTTTTCATCGGCAACCGCCTTCTCTACCTTACGGCCGCAGACCGGGCAGAACTTATGCCCTTTCCCTAACCTGGCACTGCACTCCGGGCAGGAGAGCTTGACGCGCTGTTTCAGGTGCTGGATAGTCACCAGCCCCTGTTTGAAGTCAACGTCGCCTGCCTTGATTCCCAGCGCCTCCGATACGCGGCAGCCAAGGTGAAAGAGCAGGCGGATAAGCAGCCTGTCACGCAGGTACTCAGCGGCCTGCTCCAGCCTTTCAACCTCGTCTGGTTCCAGGTAAGCCCTGCTCATTATTCCTCCGCTCCTTCGGTAACCATCGGCATTACCATCCCGAGCATCATGAGCGGCATCATCATGCCGAGCATGCCCGTCAGGTCAGAGCCGCCGCTCTCTCCGGCGATGTCGATGACGTTATCTATTTCAGCCATGACCTCCGGCTTTTCTTCTATCTTCACATAGAGGTCATAGTCGTTCCCGCCTGATATGCCTCCGATGCCGGCAATGCCAGCGCCGATGATCTCGATATCCACCTCTCCATTCACCGTGGTGTAATTCTCCGGCGAATCCGGGCAGGAGAGCTGCGCCCTGGCACTGAGTATCTCGTCAAAGCCGAAGAGACCTCTCTGTCCGATACTGCCGTACAGGGTGAACTCATACGCTGGCCCTCGATAGGGAACGGCGACACTCACCCTGAGGACATCGCCGGCCATCAAGGTCAGCCTGTCCTCAAGCGGCACCAGCCACCCGGTACCCGGCCTGTATACATCCAAACCGCTGATCATATCCTTTTACACCTTTGTATAGCCGGTAATGCTGATCTCACCGAACTGGGAATCTGGTGTTTGAGCCAGCATTTCCACGACATCCAGCAGGGTCGGCGAAATCACCTTGGGTATCGTGCCGCCGATCTTGGCGTAGAGGTCATAGACACCTGCCGAAAGAGCCGTGGTAATGTTGACGTCCACGTAGTCCTCGCGGTAGTTCCAGCTGGCGTCCTCGGGCACACTGATGGTCTTCGAGGCGTGCAGCACCTCGTCGAAACCGGCCCACCCGGAATTGCCGATGGCGGCGTAGAGCGTCTGGCTTTCCGCCTTGCCCAAGTGGGAGTACCGGCAGGTGATCCGGAGACTGTCACCGGCCTTTACCTGGACGTTGGCCAGCGGCAGCAGCAGGAGACCGTACTGCGATGGTAAATAGACTGCGCCCATATTAACTTACCTCCTTTGATAGCTCGTTATTTCGATAGAGCCGAACTGCGATGCCGGGACGGCAACAACGTTTATGACCTTGGTCATCTCGTCGTCGAAGTGCCAGGAGCCGTCAGCCCCGTAGTAGTAGCTGTAAGTATGAATCGTCACTTTCTTATCTGGCATAATGAAGTACCCGGCGAAGGAATGCGTGGCTCCCCCACTGACATTAGTGCTCGGCTCGGCAAAGCTGATACCCGGCCAGGGAGAAACGCCATACTCCAGAGCTCCGCCAACCATGATGCCGATAGCGGCAGAGTAAGTGTTCTTAATTTTGACCGTAATATCGACATGGCTGCCGGCCTGAGCCTCGCTTGGCGCCACTATTTCGATGATGTCAGCGTATTGTGCCACTCAGGGTCTCCTTACTACTTATCTTCATCATCCCAGCTGCGCTTGACACACTTGGCGAAGATCATGCTGCCGAAAGTAACCAGGAGCGCCCCGCCGGTGATAACGGCGTAACCATAGTCAGCCCCGGTAGCCCACTCGGTAACAATGCCGGCTAGGGTGATACAGCACCCCACGGTCTCCAGGGCTATTGCCAGGTTTCTAGTCAGTTTCATTGTTTTCGCCTTCCTCTAGCTGCTGGCTTTTATCTGCCGCCGCTCCCTCCCGCAGGGTAGAGCCTGTCGAGTAGAGCCCGCTGGCAGCCATGCCGGCGATAATGCCGTTGAACAGGGCGGTTACCCAGTCCGACGATGCACTCGCTCCCAGCGCCCAGCCGGCGACGAGGTTGATGGCCAGACCGAAGGCCAGCGCTACCAGGGGATAGAAACGCGTGTCAGTGATGAAGGGCTTAAAAAGCTGGACCAAGCCCAGTATCAAGGGAACACCGCCCAGTGCCACTATGGATGTGATGAATTCATTACCGTCCATTTAGAAACCTCCTGTCATCCCGCTCATCATGGTCATCATCATGAGCATGTTCATAGCCGAAGTCATGTCATCAGCCGGAGCCGATGTTTGTGCCACCTGCCCCAGCATGGTGCCCATGGCCGGCAGCCCGAATCCGTAGGTGTTATCCTTCTTGACCGGGGCGTCCACCGGCTTGGTGGAGAAGTAAGGGGCAAACTGGCGGGCTTCGGTCCAGCGGAACGGCCAGGACTCACCGTAGGCTCTCCGCCCGCTTTCCCAGAGCAGTCCGGTCAGACCGGCAAGCATGGGCGCGGCAAAGCTGGTGCCGGATTTGACCACATACTCCTCATCGTTCTTATTGCTGGCCATCTCCAGGCTGGTACCCCAGATGACGAAGTCGGGCTTGGTCTCGCCCTGAACCGTCGGCCCTCGGGACGATTTCTCCCAGACGATGACCTCGTCATTGGTCTCTATCGCCCCGACGGCAATCACCTCCGGCTCACAGGCGGGAAGCATCATGGTGGTCATCTTCGGTCCGGAATTACCCGCCGCGGCAATGACATCGAGACCGTAGTCCAGGCTCGCCTGACGGCAGGCTATCCGTACCGGATTATCTTCATCGCCATCGTCTTCCCCGCCGAGGCTGAGATTTATGACATTGGGATACATGTCGTCGGTCGGCCACAGTCCATTCTTGCGGGCTGCCTCGGCCAGGTCGCAGACCTTATCGATCCCCAGTATGATGCTCTCGTCACTGCCAATTCCCTCGTCGCTTATTACCTTGATATTCATAATTGAAGCCCCCGGGGAGACGCCGGCCTTTTCACCCAGGGCATGCATGCCCCCGGCGACAACAAAAGCCACCTGAGTACCGTGCCCGAAAACATCATCCGGCGATGGCGAGTCAGTGAAATTAGCTTCATAGACGATTTTGTTCAACAGCGACCGGTGCGTCTTCCTGACGCCGCTGTCCAGCACGGCCACGGTGAGTCCGGTGCCGGTAAGCGGCGGACTGAAGTAAGAGCGCAGCAGGTAGAAGACGTCTGATACCGTCTCTACCGGCGGCACCTCTGCCATTACCTGGTCGGTCTTGTACTCCTTGAGAGGCTTAATCTTCAGGCCAGGTACGCCGGATAACTTCTCAACCTGCGCTCCGTCAAGATCACAGAACACGCCACTTAAAAGCTTTGCCCTGGTGATGTTCCGGGCGCCGGCTTTTTCCGCCTCGGCGATAACCTGTTCGGTAGTCATTTCTTTGGTAACAATCGAATATCTCATCTCTTCCCATCCTTTAATTCGAGATTCATATTGCCCTGTCCGCTGCCAGTTTGTTGGGCATATTGGCACCCTTGATTTTTATCGCCAGCGGCGGTCCCGGCAGCGTGGTAAACGACTTATAAGCAGAGGAACCGTGACCGTAATCCGACCCCATAGGATTAGCGGCCACCGCTCTGAAGTAATAGAGAGTGTTAGGCTTTAGCCCGGCGACGTCGGTAGTGAAATAGCCCTGGTTTATCGAGGGATTTTCTTCCATCACCAGCTGCCAATCGCTGACCTGACCGAACGAGAGCGTCTCACCATATTCAAACCTGCCCTGACAGACCAGCCCACCGTCGAGCATGAGCCGGCCCCTCAACCGGGCGGAGTAGATATCAACATTCTGGGCATCGTACGTACCCGCTAGGGGAGATGATTCATAGTCAATCTCAAGCAAAGCCTTCCGGGCAGTGTAATTAAAACAGGAAAGCACGGGGCCGCAGCCCTGGTACAGGCCGCCGTCAGGATTCTCATGTTCTACACCAGCCACATCAAAGTTGGCATTACGGATGCCGATGCTGACCAGGTTGCTGAAATCAAGATAAGCTAGGCCGGTGTTATTGAGCTCGAAATCATTACGGGCGCCAACCACCAGGTCATCATAATCAACATCGACATTACAGAACGGCGTCGAGCCGAAATTGACAAAGTCGGCGGCCACGATATCTCCTGGCGTATTGGGAGTGAAGGCGTATACATTGAACGTCGGCCTGGTGCCCCAGGAGGTCTTGGAGTTTACCCAGACCTTGACCCTGCCCCCTACGGCAACGGCGCCGGGCGGCATTCCGTTGTAATCCCCCGCATCATAGTCGGTTCGCGGGTCCCAGATGGCACCGAACCGTCTGAGCCAGTCCCAGGGATTGTTGGCCGGCAAATGAGAAGCCGAACCGGCAAACTGGAGACCCACGTAGTCGGTTCCCGTATACCCTTCATAATGGGTGCCGGCTCCGGTTATCAGGTCCTCCCAGGTTGCGTAAGGGGAAGCCGTTACCCAGCGCCGGGGCATGCCTGCCTTGACGAAGAGACATTTGTCGATCCAGTTTTCACGTGTCGTCCTGCTCATGTTATCCCTTAACCCGGTGGCACCGAATACCACACGCGGATGCCCATCTGCACGTCGCAGAAGAGCATGTAGTTTAACAGCGGTCTGGCCAGCAGCCACTGGAACTCGTAAACGCCGTTCCCGTCGACGATGTCCGAGATATCGATAGTCCCGAAACAAACGTCCCCGCCTTCCCTGGTTTCGCCTTCGATGGCGTACTGAGTGTCAACGAAGTTGATCGCATCGCCCCAGTCACCCGGTGTATCGTCGCGGACCTGTATTACCTGGCTCGTTTCCGGTACGGTACCGCCGTTCAGCCTGTTAGCGCCGGCATTGGTATTGCCGAGCATCCTGAACTTGAACATGGCCACCGCCCGCAGCACCGAGGCTCCCGACGGTATTTTCTCGATTGTTACGGCGGGCAGTTCCTTGGTCTCGCCGGCGGCGTCGATCTCCACTTCGGCCTCATCGACCGTTTCGCTCCAGAAGTCGGCGCAGGAAAGCTGCACACCGGTTGTTATTACTATCGAGGTAACGTCACTCTGTATCTGGGTGACGCTCGTCTGTATTTGCGAGATGATATTCCTGATATCGTTAATATCAAGGGACTCTTTCTTCCCTTCTACGTAGAAGCCACCAGGCATTACTCTACCCTCCCCGGCGGCAGTAGCTTGACCGTTTCTTTCTTAGTAACCGCCTCTTTCTTCTCTTTTTCCGAAGTCGTTGCCGCTCCTATCATGCCGACCATCATTATCGGCAGCATCATCGCCATCATCATGCTCCAGTCCGTGGACGTACCAGTAGAAGTTCCCGTTCCTGGCCAGGACGGCGGCAGGGCGCTGGCATTGCTCGGAGACACCAGCACGGTGACCACTGAATCAGTTATTTCCTCGGTCTCACGCTCAATCAGGAGGATAGCCAGCTCGCTGTCACTCTCATCGAAGCGCAAGGCTCCCCGCAGCCTGGCAAAATCGCCGGGTGCCACCTTGAACCAGGTGTAGCCGAAGACCGGCAGCACCTCTTCGCTCAGCACTGCCCCGCTTCTGGACAGTCTGGCCATCAGGGTGTATTCCTTCTCCACATCACCCGGATTTGCAACGTAGATGCTGCAGCCCAGGTCGTAGCCGGGCTCGTAGGTTATCCACGGCGCCAGGTCCCAGAAGATATCCCCCATCTCGCTACCCATTACCGTCATTCCATTCGTCATCGCAGTTCCACCTCCTCGCCCCTGAAAGCTTTCTTCACCAGGGATAAGGCCCAGGCTCCTAGGGCGATCATGATGACGATATCGATGGCCCCGGCGACGAGCGCCTGCCAGAACTGCGGCTGGTACGACCCGGCCGGGTAGTAGCTGTAATACTGCTGCGGTTGATAGTTCATCCGGCAGCCTCCTTTACCTGCTTCGGTTTTTCTTTCGCCGGAGCCATCAGCGGCTTCATCAAGCTCGTCATGAGCCACATCATAAGCAGCATCATGCCCATGTTGACCAAGCTGGAAATCAGGCTCTTGATGGAATCGGGCAGGATGAGCCAGATTCCGGCGGTCAGGAGCGGGGGCAGCACTGTCATAGCCAGCAGGCCGACGATGATGGGCAACCAGGCGAATTCCTTCTGCCAGACCAGGTAGACCGAGTTCGAGCCGGTGTTGGCGTAAACGTAATAGGGACTGCCCGGCCAGGGCTCTACGCCGGCATCACGGCAGGCCTGCTCGATGCTGCCCAGGACTTCTTCCGAAACCTCTTCGGTAAAATCAAGCCGTACCAAGACAAGGGCACCTTCTTCCGCACTGTCCTCAAGCGGGCTGAAGGTGCCCAGATCCTGAATATCCTGAGCCTGTCCGATAAGGACAGCCCTGTATCCCGGTGGGACGAAAGCACAGGGCATAGTTCACCTCCCTGCGCTTTATTCGACCAGTCTCTTCCCTCTGAGCCCCCATACCGTCAGGTCGACGCTAACCGCGCCGCCGGCAATCGCTGCCGTTTCGCCCGTGGCGACCAGCGTGAGCTTATCCCCGCCGATAAGCCTCAGGGCATTGCCCAGCTCGTCCGGGTCGGCAAAGTCCCGGATGACATCCCGGTAGACCTTGACCTCCACTTCGGCATCAGGTTCCCAATATGCCCCAACCAGCAGTTGTTCGTGGTCGTAGATATCGCCGGCGGCAATCAGCGCCTGGGTAGCCGTGAGCCGGTCAGCCGTGCTGTAGAACAGCTTGGCGACGTCGTCCGATGTCGGGAAGCGGGAGACCCGGAAGTTGCAGATGAGGTCGCCGTCGGTCAGGGTCGCCTGCTGGTGGACCCGGATCTCGTGGCCCCTCAGGAACCATATCTCGTCCTCGGGTACCTCTATCTCTCCGGTCACCGAAGCGCCGACCGCCGTGCCTATGGGCACGGTGATGCTGACCTGTCCGTTCCTGGGGTCGATCCGGTCCAGCGCATGCTGTTTCTCCGCCAGGACGAGCTGCTCGCTTAATACCTGAAGCGGCAGCCCCACCCAGAAGCCGGATACGTTGTCATAGACGCCCAGGAGACTCAGCCACTGGTCCAGCGGAGGCACCCATCCCTTGGGAGGCCGTGTGCCAGGATAGCCCGCGTACTGCTGCGGAATCATTTTGTTTACCATCTACTTATACCTCCTTAAAGATTTCACCTCCGGCTAGGACTTGCTGGTGCCGGTGACACCCTTCATCATGGGCATCAGGATGGCCATCATCATGATCATCATGATCATCGGCATCATGGACGAAAACATGCTGGACATCTGGTCGGTCTGGGTCGGGTAGTAGCCCGAGACCGTGCCGTACTGGTACTGTTGCGGCCGGGCCTGCTGCCCGCCAAACTGCTGTGTGTTATACATTGTTGATTCCCTCCTTAAACCTGGTGGTTTTATTTGGTTCGTTCTTCTGGTTACTCTTTGGCGGTAACGCCCTTCATCATGGGCATCAGCATCGCCATCATCATGACCATCATGATCATCGGCATCATAGCGGTGAACATCCCGGATGTCGGGTCTGTCGTCTGCGTGGGGTAATAGGCCGAGGGGCCGCTTACCTGCATGGCGCCGTACTGCCCGGGAGCTACCGGGCCGGTTACCTGCTGTGCTGTGAACATGCTTACTACCTCCTCGTTCGTCTTTTGCCTGAAGCTTCCTTATGCCCGATGTCATTCCTGGAAAGAGGCCCGATTTACCGCCGCCGCGACGGCGGCAAATCGATTAAAGGCGGTACCCTCAGGATGACGCCAGGCGGTGAGGACGCTATTCAAACATGGCGCGCTTGTAGCCGGCGACCACGACTTCACCCTTGCCATCGACACCGTCGCGGTAGTGGTTGACGCGGCCTTCCTTGACCTTCATCCCGTTGGGGGCAATGCCGTTCATTCCCGTGCGGAAAGCCTCGGGAGTGGCTCTCTCCTGGTAGGTGACGGGAACATTCCTCTCGAATTCAGACCAGCTTGCGTACTTACCCATATGGGCACCTCCTCGTTAATTCTTTACCCGGTCGCGGCCGGGTCTTAAGGGGTGAA
>Ga0315541_1001325_pt1 | contig 23365 bp, 13 predicted proteins | sample SalMarSW160190MG_FD_203095 | JGI IMG/M metagenome (GOLD analysis project Ga0315541, IMG submission 203095) | Salt marsh sediment microbial communities from the Plum Island Ecosystem LTER, Massachusetts, United States - Salt Marsh Sediment SW1601-190 ...
GCTGACCCAGCTTTACGAGAACCTGCTCTCAAACGCATTGAAATTCACAAAGGCCGACCGGCCACTGATCCATTTGACGTCTGAGCGAATCGACGGTCGACTCATTCTTGGGGTGAAAGACAACGGCATTGGTGTCGATGCGAGATACGCCGACCAAATCTTCGCACCTTTCAAACGCTTGCACGGACGCGGCGAGTATCAGGGCACCGGGATTGGTCTGGCCATCTGCGCCAAGACAGTTGAACGCCACGGGGGCAAGATTTGGGTGGAATCAGAAATAGGAGGGGGCGCACACTTCAAATTCACCCTGGGGGAAATGTCGTTTGACAAAAAGGAGGAGGTAACATGGGACAATTCGACGGAAAGCCTGCAGTCATACTGCTTGCCGAAGATGACCCCGGCGATCAAGAGCTGACGCGGCGGGCTTTGGAACAGAGCAGAATCCGTAACGAGCTTTACATCGTTGAGGACGGGGAGGAAGCCTTGGATTATCTGCATCGCCGTGGTAGATACCATGACCCGCTTTCGTCCCCCAAGCCGGACCTGATGCTGCTGGATCTGAACATGCCTAAGATGGATGGCAAGCAGCTACTGGAGCAGATGCGGGCCGATCCCAGCCTGCGACGGATCCCCGTCGTGGCATTGACTACATCGAAGCAGGAGAGCGACATCATCCGTACCTACGACCTGGGAGCGAATTCTTACATCGTTAAGCCGGTAGACATGGATCAATTCGTAAACGCCATTAAGGTTCTGAAAGATTATTGGTTTCAAATCGTGGTGCTGCCGCCGCGAGGAGAGTGAATTATGGGACGCATAAGAGTCACAGTTCTCGCAATTGAGGACGACCCTGGAGACGTTCAACTTCTGCGCCGTTACCTTGAAGATATTCCAGAGTGGGAGGTCACGCTTCTTGCCTTCACAGAACCAGCCGAGGGCCTAGCTCAACTTGTCGATCATGCCCCAGACATTGTCCTTCTCGACTATCTTTTAGGAGCTACAACAGGTCTTGAGGTGCTGAAAAGGATCCAGCGTTGCGGCTGTCCGTATCCGGTGGTGATTCTGACCGGGTGCGGCACCGAGGAACTTGCTGCCGAACTAATGCGATACGGGGCAGCGGATTATTTGACAAAGAACCGGTTGTCGGCCAACAGCCTCAAGCGTGTCATCTCCAATGCCATAGCAAAGTACAAATTGCAGGAAGCACTGGAGGAACATCGCCGACGACTGCAAGAGATGAACCAAGACCTTTTACGCAAAAATGAGGAAATCCGGAATTTCTACCACATGGTTTCCCATGAGTTCAGCTCACCTTTGACATCGGCACGGGAGTACGTAACCATGGTACTGAACGAAACGGCCGGTCCGCTGAACGATGAACAGCGCAAGTTCTTGGAAATCGCCAGGGAAAGTTGCGATCAGATGTGTGTGTACGTCGGAGACCTCCTTGACGTGACCAGGCTGCAGACCGAGAAATTCGCAGTCTTCCCCTCACGCGTTTCTATTGACAGATTGGTGCATCAGGTTGTGGCTTCAGTCTTTCCTGCCGCCCAGGAGAAAGGCGTTCATCTGAAGCATATCATAGAGCCAGGCCTCCCGGAGGTGAACATCGACGAAGCGAGGATTAGTCAGGTTATCTCGAACCTATTGAGAAATGCCCTCAAGTTTACGCCGGAAGGCGGTCAGATAATGGTTCAATTGGCCGATAACCCGGCTGCTTCAGAATTCCTGATTGTCTCTGTCACTGACACCGGACGGGGCATCGAGCGGGATAAGTTGCCTTACATATTTGATCGATTCTATCAGGCCACGAGCAAAGATTGGACGACCCATCGCGGCATGGGGCTTGGTTTGTATATTTGCCGGGAATTGGTCAGGCTGCACGGAGGAGAGATCTGGGTTAGAAGTGAACCGGGCAAAGGCAGCACTTTCTCATTCACCATCCCCAAATGTACGCCAGAAGAAACCTCGGATACTGTAACGGTGTTGGAAAGGGAGGATGCGCTTCAAGAAGAGCCTCCTGAATGAGGACCGTAGGATGATGAGAGAACGCCACCCTTGCTCCCCTAGCACAAGTGTGGAGGAGATATCTGTAGGGTTCGAGTAAATCTCCCGTTCCAGTAAGTTCATTTGAATGCCTGAAAATCCTCGGCGTAGTCGGCTCTAAGCTCTTTGAGAGCTCTTTCGAGGCTTTTGGGAATAAGCCTTGCCCAGGGCCAATAGTTCTGAATTGCCACCACCATCTTGTCGCGGTTTTTCCTAACCAGTCGCCTGATCCCGTCTGCCATCATTCCTCGCCTGAGTGCACCCCAGTAGAAATAGTTGGCTCCACGTTCAAATGTCTCCTCGATAGACTTGGCAGGAGCCCCATAGGCAGCACTGATCCCAATGCGCCCAACTCTCAGTCCGGTTCTGCCTAAGATGGTCGGATTGAATCCCATAGCCTCTATTTTGGATCAGGTTGTCCTTTATCCGATCTCAAAAAGCTTTTGGTCGAGGGTGGGGGCACCCTCGACCAACGAGTAACGACTTTTGGATTTCAAAAAATCGCAAAAGCCCCGCGAAGCGGGATCTCCGCTTTGCTGCGACAAGCTTTTGTACTCCCAGAAAAGCCAACTCTTCAACCTGCCCTCCCTTACTCCCACCCAAAAGCATAGCGTTAAGTGTTAGGCGACCCTTTACCAACCAGGGGAGATTTCTATTTTGTCACCACGTCCGCAGACGCGCCGCATTTGTCGCACTTTTTATCCTTGATTCCTTTGATTGAGGTAGAATATCCATCTCTTTGGATTAGGAGGTTATTGCAGTTGGGGCAGTAGGTGTTGGAGGTGTTAGGAATGTGAGCATTGCCAACGTAAACATATTTTAGTTTTCTCTTGGCTAGGAGAAAAGCTTTCTGCAAAGTCTGAAGAGGAGTGGCGGGGATGTTCATCTTATATGCGGGAAAATACCGGGAAAAATGAAGCGGTATTCTGTCGCTTAGGCTCGCAACGAAATCAACTAACGCTTGGATTTGCTCATCAGAGTCGTTCAGGCCGGGAATTATCAAATTGGTGATCTCAATGTGGGTGCCATGTTTGTAAGAGAGCTCAATTGCCTTTAGGACGAAAGGAAGTTTAGCCTTGCAGTTGGTCTTGTAAAAATCCTCATCCATGGATTTCAGATCTACGTTCATGGCATCGATATACGGCAAGAGTTCGAGAAGAGGTTGTTCGTGAATGTATCCATTAGTTACCAGCACATTGGCCAAGTTTTTCTCCCTGGCTATCCTGGCGGTGTCTTTCACGTACTCATACCAGATCAAAGGTTCGGTATAGGTGTAAGCAATTCCCACCGAGTTTTGTCCGGCAGCGACCTTCACCAGATCCTCGGGCGAGACAAAGTCGGTTGGGCACTCCTCCTGTGATATGCTCCAGTTCTGGCAATTCTGGCAGTTCATGTTGCATCCATTGGGACCGGTGGAGAAGATGTTCGCCCCTGGATGAAAATGATACAAAGGCTTTTTCTCGATTGGATCGATAGCCAGAGAAACTAATCGACCATAGTTTATTGCATAAAGCACTCCTTGCTCGTTTTTCCTGCCCATGCACACGCCGATCTTCCCATCGGCGATCAGGCACCCTACCGGACAGAGGAGACATTGAATTCTCCCGTCGTCTTTCTTCTCCCAAAAGAGCGCTTTTTTATTCATTGAGTTATTCCCCAATATGTTAATTCAACGTCGGGAGAGGGGTTGTACCCCTATTCCTCTCTTTGCGGGCAGGAGTACAACTCGTGCCCAATCATCTGGTGCGCATTTCGGTCCCAGAAATTAGATCTTCAATTTTTCCAGAATCTTTGGAATGTCAAGAAATGTTTTGGCGATATGTGCGCCGGCTTCCTCCAGGGCTTTCATTTTGGTCTGCGCGGTACCCATCTCCCCTTCGACTATTGCCCCAGCATGTCCCATTCGCTTTCCCGGAGGTGCAAATAGACCACCAACCATGCCGATGACGGGTTTTTTCATCTTTTGGATGGCCGACCTTGCCATCTCCTCGTAGACTCCGCCGATTTCGCCCACTAAAACCACCGCCTTGGTCCTTTCGTCTTTTTCAAAGAGTTCTAATATCTCATTAAAGGTGGAACCCAATACTGGATCGCCGCCCAAACCAACGCAGGTGGTCTCTCCATATCCGGTTCGAGACAGGGTGTCGGCTACGTAGTAGGTCAAAGAGCCTGATCGGGAAACGGTTCCCACCCGGCCGGGTTTGAAGGCAATGTCCGGCATGATCCCCAAATTGGCCTCGCCAGGAGTAATGATTCCGGCAGTGTTTCCTCCTAAAACTATGGTTCCATGCTTCTTTGCCTCTTTCCGGACGGCCATCATATCCAGGATGGGAATATGCTCAGGTACAACCACAATGAATCCTATTCCAGCATAGATTGCCTCGATAGCCGCCTCCATCACGAATCGTGCAGGCAGGAAAATCACCGAGGTATCGGCCCCATGATTTTTGACGCATTCTTCCACCGTATCGTAGACGGGCACCTCGAAGACCTTTTCTCCACCCTTTCCCGGCGATGTTCCGGCAACTATGTTGGTGCCGTACGCTAACATTCGCTCGGTGTGAAACCTTCCCGCACTGCCGGTGATACCCTGCACAATCACCTTGCTATGTTTATCTGCCAAGATCGCCACTTTCTTCTCCAGTTCAGGAAATTTGCATATCCGAGTAATACGTCAACGCGAGACAAGTCTCGCTACTCCAGAGCGGCACAGCTTGCTCTGCGCTCCAGAATGCTGCCGGTGATACCCTGTACAATCACCTTGCTATGTTTATCTGCCAAAATCGCCATTGGATTCTCCATTTTGAAAAAACCCGGAGGGATGAACCCTCCGCTACGCTAGAAGACGCGTAGCAGAGCCTTTATGGCTCTGGTATTTTATCAATGAGCTTCAGAAGGATGTCAAGCACCTCGTTTGTCCATTTGGATCCATAGGAAGCCAAATGCCTCTGGCCTTCAGAACGCTCTGTCTTAAAGTGGTAAAAGCGCAAAAGCCCCGCAAAGCGGGATCTCCACTTCGCTGCGACAAGCTTTTGCACTCCAAAGAAAACTGCAGGCGGGGACAAGCCCCGCCCCTACGCGTTCCGCATCGTTATATCTTGGCTAACTTCACGGCTCTTTTGGCGATTTCTTCTATGGGCGTTTCGATGCCGTGGATTTCGATGCTTTTGAATATCTCCGGGTTTTCCTTTTTCTCCTTCTGAAATATTCTTACCCCCTCCTCCCACATATTTCCGGTCATCCTCAGAACCATGGGTTTTGAGAGTCCATGTTCCTTCAGAAACATCACTACCCCTTTGGCGAAATCGTCGCAGCGGGAAATGCCTCCGAATCTTGCTCCAAAGATGGCTTTGACGCTGGGATTCTCATCCAAGAGGATGAGCATCTTTGCTAGTCTTTCTGGAGTTGGTCCTCCTCCTGAGTCCATGAAGTTGGCAGGCTTTCCGCCAAAATGATGGATAAAATCATTTCCCATTATGCCGAAGCCGGCGCCACCGGGGAACATGCCGATATTCCCGTCCAAATCCAGATAGGGAATCCCCCATTCCCGAGCGGTCTTTTCCCTTTCGGTCATCTCTCCCTCTTCGTGTCTTTTTTCTATGCCCATCTCGGAGAGTTCAGGATGGCGGAACAGGGCATCATCATCGATGCTCATGCGGGCGTCGGCGGCAATGAATTTATCCTCCTTGGTCAGAATCAATGGGTTTATTTCCACCAGCTTTGCATCATATTGCTTGAAGAGTTTGAATAGGGAGACTGCAATGCCTCCCACAACTTTGAGATTATTGCCCTTTGCTCCAAGCCATTTGGCCAGAGCCAAAGCCTGAAAAGGATAGAAAGTCTCATCGATATCTAGGTCTATCTTTTTTATCTTCTTCGGGTCTTTTCGGGCAACTTCCTCTATCTCTACCCCACCTTCGGAACTTGCCAGGATCACCAGTTTGTAATTGACCCGATCGATGGTGACTCCTAGATAAAACTCCTTTTCAACCTCTAGCTTTTCGTCCACCAGAATCTTGTCCACGGCAAAGCCTTTGATCCTGGCGGCGAAGAGTTCTTCTGCTTTCTTTTGCGCTTCCTCCGGGGTGTTGGCAAACTTGACTCCGCCAGCCTTACCCCTCCCCCCGGAGAGAATCTGGGCTTTCAGAATCACGGGTTTACGGAGCTTTTCGGAAAAAAGCTTTGCGTCGGCAGGAGATTGGATCACCTCCCCTGAGGTTATGGGGATGCCGGACTTCGCAAATAGCTTTTTGGCCTCGAATTCGTAAAGTCTCAAGACTTGCTCCTCTGGCTAAACTCCTTAGTCCACGGTCCTTCGACTTCGCTCAGGACAAGTCCGCTGTCCGCCGACCGCAGCAACCCCCGCTCGCCCGTTGACAAATAAATTTATCTTCTCTTTTTTGACTGAACTTTTTTCACTGCCTTTTCAAAAATGTCTAAAGCCTGATCTACAGTGTGTTGACTGATGATCAAGGGCGGTATAAACCTGACTACGCTCTTTCCGCAGGTCAGAAGCATGAGCCCGTTTCGGAAACATTCATTCGCCACATCTGTAGAGAGATCGGCGGCGGGCTCTTTGGTCTTTTTGCTCTTCACGAACTCAATTCCGATCATCAATCCTATGCCCCGGACGTCGCCGATGATCTCGTACTTGTTTTTCATTTTTCTCAGATGCTTCATAATGTAGTTGCCCATCAGTGTAGCATTCCGCATCAAACCGTTCTCCAGAAGCTCGATGGTCGCCAGAGCCGCGGCACAGGCTATGGGATTTCCGCCAAAGGTGGTGGAATGAGAGCCAGGTTCCCAGGACATAAGTTCTTTAGAGGCAATGCAAGCGCCCAGAGGCACACCGGAAGCTAAGGCTTTGGCAACCACCACTATGTCGGCGGTCACGTTCCAGTGTTCCATGGCAAACATCTTTCCGGTTTTCCCCATTCCCGACTGTATCTCGTCCATGATGAGAAGGATTTTGTATTTTTCGGCCAGCTTCTTGAGTCTGGAAAGATAGCCGGGGGGAGGAACAACATATCCGCCTTCCCCCTGGATTGGCTCCACTACGATGGCCGCTACCTCGTCTGCCGGAGCCACGTTGTTCAGGATCTCCTCCTCGATGAACCTGACACACTCAAAATTGCATTTGGGATAGGTTAGATTGAAAACACAGCGATAACAATAAGCGTACGGAACATGGGTGGTCTCCGGCACCAACGGGGCGAAATATCTTCTCTGGGTCAATTTGCTGCTGGTTAGGGAGAGAGATCCCATGGTTCTGCCGTGAAAGCCTCCGATGAAGGCGATGGTTCGGGGTTTTCTTTTGTTATATCGAGCCAGCTTGAAAGCGGTCTCCACCGCTTCCGTTCCGGAGTTGGAGAAGAAGGTTTTCTTACCGCCTTTTCCCGGGACTATCCGAGACAGCTTTTCGGCCAGTTTTCCCACCGGCTGGTGATAGAAATCGGCGGAGGGAATATGAATCGCTTTCTCCGCCTGCTTCTTGATTGCTTCCACCACTTCGGGATGGCAATTACCGGTGGAACAGACGCCGATTCCGGTGTGGAAATCGATGTAGCAGTTCCCGTCCACGTCCCAGAGATAAGCTCCCTGGCCATGATCGATCACCGCAGGATACATCCGGGTATAGGATCCAGAGACGTGTCTTTCATCTTTGGAGATCAGTTTCTTGCTTTTTGGACCGGGCAGTTTGGTCATGATTTTGGGACATCTGTAAGAAACCATTTTGTCTCCCTTCTGTTCTTGGTTTTTCTAGCTAAAAGGAAACCTGTTGCGGTCGGAATTGGGGCTGTGCGCGGAGCGAACCGTCAGACTTTTATTTCACCTTAGCTACTTTCAAAATTTCGGAATGATCATTAATGTCAACCTTAAGCAGATAGATTCCGCTGCTCACGATTCTTCCCTTGTCGTTTTTTCCATCCCAGGTCTTGTGAAAGGCCTCCTCGCCGTCTGGTTGAGGGAACCGGTAGACTAACTCTCCGGCTGCCGTAAAGATGGAGATGTCAACCTTGTCGGCGGTATGGAGTTCGTCTACAAACACGGTTATGCTGTCAGTGAAAGGGTTGGGGAATGCGACTATGTTTGCTGCGGCATGTATGGTTACGTTTAACTCAGCGCTGCGGGGGAAATCCATGGCGGCAGTTGCCGCTACCTTTATGGTGTCCTGGTAAATGCCTGGGGCCAGGTGTGAAGGATCGAACAAGACCGTGCAGGTACAAGGGGTGGCCCCGGAGTCAGGCTGGATCGTCGCCCAATTCGGATTCTGAACAAGTTTCCAGTCCAGGGGCTGGGCCTTGGTTGAGGTGATGATGAGCGTATCCACCAGAGTATGCGTGTCTCCCAAAACCGTTTCGAAATTGAACTCCTCTGGGGATAGCTCCAGGAAATTCAAGCCGCTGGCCTTGGCAGCATTGACGATCCCATAGCCGTAAAGGTTATCCGGATGGTCGGCTCGACTGGCGGTGGTCCACAAAGCTTCCCTGACTTCAATGGGGGTCCAATCCGGATGAATTTCCAAAAGTAGGGCACAGACTCCCGCCACCAAGGGCGCGGACAAAGAGGTGCCGCTTACTCCGCCATATCCTCCATTTGCCCAGGCGCAATAAGTCTGAACCCCACGGGCAACGACATCCGGCTTTGTTCTGCCGTCGTAGGTTGGACCTGCGGAGCTGAAGGAAGCCAACTGACCCTGCGCATCCACTGCCCCCACGGCTATCACACTGTCTCCGTCAGCCGGAGCGATAATATAATACCACGACGTATCATTCCTTTCGTTTCCGGCGGAATTGACCACCACTATCCCTTTGGAGACGGCCCAATCCGCAGCTTTGGTGCATTCGGTGGTGTTGCCATCCATATCTTCATAAGTATAGCCGGTGCCATCATCCCACCTGGAATAACCCAGGGAGGAAGAGATTACGTCTGCTCCTATGCTGTCCGCCCATTCCGCGGCAGCGACCCAATTAAGCTCCTCTATCTGGATTTCAGTCTGATTGAGCGATATTTCCGTCTTAGCCAAGGCGAAGTCCGCGCCGAAGGCCGGGCCGATCAAGGTATCATTTACGAATCCCCCCACGGCAGACCAAGTGTAGGTTCCATGGTTTCTCTGGTCGTCGGGACCATCCTCAACATCCTCATCACCATTGATAAAATCCCAGGTGGCGATAAGTCTTCCTTCATCAAGAATACTTTGGAAAGCTTCATGATGAAGGAAATAGCCGGTGTCCAGCATGGTTATAAGAACCCCTTTGCCGCTGTAACCTAAATAGTGTAGCTCCGGCACGTGAATCTGTGCCAGTTGGGCGTAAGATTCTCCATATCCGAGAACTTGGTCTTGTGGTGCTTCGTAGAATTTTCCTAGCTTCTCCTCCGAGGGAGAAGGTTTTTTTCGGTAAAAGGTGGCAACCTTTTCTATGGTTCTGACAAATGATAGCTTCTCAATCTCCTGGACCTGGCTTTCATTTGCCATTACGCTCGCCGCATTTAACCATTTGGAGACGGTCCTCACTTTCACACCGAAGCCTCTCAACTCATCCACATATTCCTTTTTCACCGGAATATCCGTGAAATCGAATAGAGGTCTTTTGCCTCTTTTTTCTCTTCTCTTCACCGATCTTTCGGACAGTTGGTGGCTGCACTCCCGAATGGCTTTTTTGTATTCGCCATCAGTCTTTATCCCCTTGTCAGTGAAGAAGACCCATACCGCTATTGCAGAGTCTGAAGGCAATTTGTCCAACAGGTCTTTGGTTCTAAGATCAATCTTGGGATTGTCGACCGGACGTTTAAGAATGATCTTATCGCCGGGGATTTGCTCAGAAACAACGGTGCGAGGAAAAATCAGCAAAGACAGAAAGAGCAAAAACAGCAGAAGCTTGAATTTGGAGTTCTTGTCAGACGCCATATCGTTCCTTTGCGAAAAGCAGCTTGCGCTCAATTGCCTAACCCATCAATTTAAGAAAACGAGGACAACAGTCAACCGTTTTCTTGGGACTCTCTGAAAAAGTTCCGTGATTTTGATTGCTCGATCTGTCGAGCAGAAGTCTGCCCAAGGTATTGGGCAACCAAAGGATACGTCGGGCAACTACAAAAGAGGCGACGCCGCTTGTGGCGGCATCGCCTCTTTATAAACCATCATACACTGCGGTATAATTACTTTCCTTTGGATTCTTCTTCTTGTTTTTTCAATTCCTCCGCCGTGGGCTTGTGATGCTCCACCAGCTTCACAGCGTCTTTGTACTTAAATTCCTTGTAGGTGGGGCTCTTCTTGTTGTGGCATTTCACGCAAAGTTCTTTGGAGAGTTCTTCTGTCGGCATCATCAGTCCATCGGCAGCTGCCTGTTTCTTGTTGTCCTTCTTGATGTGGGAGGTAATGTAATCGCCGGCGGGTCCGTGGCATACTTCACAGGTTACGCCTTCCTCCATGCTGTACTTTTCCCCTTTAAGCTTTGCGGGGGCTTCGTATCCGGCGACATGGCAGACTAAACACTTGTCACTCTTCTGGGCATCCGCAATCTTCATCTCCTTGGCAATGGCTTGTGACTCTTTGCTTGCCAGGGTTGCGTAAGCGGTAGCATGCTTGGTGGCTGCCCACTTGTCGTAAATCTTGCCCCATTTCTTGGTGTTGTGACACATCTTACATCTGCTTATGCCTGTATAAGCATGCTCTTTTTTCTTGAGCGTGTCGGCCTTCGCTGGCTTGGCTGTATCCTTTTCAGCTGAAGTAGGGAGGGTGGACGGTTTGGGCTTCTCCTGCGAGACGGCAAATCCCCATACAAAAAGTGAAGTGGCAAACACCGCAATCAGAATCCAAGCGAGTTTCTTCATTTCTTTTCTTCACCTCCTCCTTATTGTTTTACGACCTTAACGTTCGTTCTGCTTAACTTAAATTATTACGTCACATCTGTCAAGGAAAAAAAGCTCCAAAGAGAGCGATTTCTGCGGGACTAGGAGCCCTTCCCTCGGGGTAAGTCCTCGGGACGAAGTGGGGGCAAGACCCTCCCTTCGACATTGAGTCTTCCTTCGACCCTGAGGCCTTCCTTCGACACTGAGTCTCAGGACGAAGTGCGGGACCGAAGGGCAGGACAAAATGCAGGGTAAACCCCGCCTGCGCGGGTGTGCACCTCGCAAATACCGTAGGTTACCTCCTCTTCCTTTCTTCCATTATGCGCTCGATGGCATGATCGTATAAGTCGACCAGTCTGCTCACCGGCAGATCTATTAGGGTGTTTTCACCCGAATTACTGGAGATTTTCAATGTCTGCCCTCCCACCCTGCCAATCTCAGAAAAGGGAATTTTGTGCTGTGAAACCATCTTTCTTAGAGCGGGTAAATCTTTTGCCTGGGTGGTTACAACGATTCGGGATTGCGACTCTCCGAACAGCAAAGCGTCCGGTCGCATGTTTGCCTCCCCGCCTTTGGTCTTCGACCCTGAGGGCTCAGACCGAAGGGCGGGATTTCCAAGAAGCTTTACGTTTGCTCCTGTCAGGTCGGGCGAGGAGATACAACATTCTGCCAGAGCCACCGCCAAACCACCCTCAGAACAATCATGCGCAGATCTGATTAAGCCTCTCTGGATCATCTCAAGGGCTGCATCCTGAATCTGTTTTTCCCGTTCCAGATTCAGGTCTGGCGCATCACCTTTGACCAGATCGTGGATCACTTTTAAGTATTCGCTTGCCCCCAATTCCTCCTTGGTTTCGCCTAAAAGTAGGATGACATCACCCTGGTTCTTGAACCACTGGGTAGTTGCATGCTTAATGTCCTCGATCAAGCCCACCATTCCCACCACCGGCGTAGGATAGACTATTCTCTGAGGATCCTCATTATAGAAGCTTACGTTTCCACCGGTGACGGGCGTATCGAAGGTGCGGCAGGCTTCGGCCATTCCGGTCACGCACTCGGCAAAGGTCCAGTAAACTTCCGGATCATAGGGATCGCCGAAGTTCAGGCAGTTGGTGATGGCCAGAGGTTTGGCACCGGAGCAGACCAGATTCCGCGCTGCCTCTGCCACCGCGATTCTTCCGCCCGCTCGGGGATTCAAATAGCAATAACGACCATTACAGTCAGTGCTGGCGGCTATGGCCTTGTTGGTTTTTCTCAGTCGAATAACCGCGGCGTCTGAACCGGGCCCCACCGTGGTTCCGGTTCTGACCATGGTATCATACTGTTCATACACCCACCTTTTGCTGGCAATGTTTGGGGAAGCCAAAAGCTTCAAAAGAACATCATTAAAATCTGTTGGAATTTCGACTTCCGAGAGATTAAGTTTGCTTGTTTCGTCCAAATATTTAGGTTTCGTTCTTTCCCTCATATATACCGGGGCTCCGCCTCCCAGTACCAGGCAATCTGCCGGAATCTCGGCAACCACCTTTCCCTCATTTTTCACCCGGAGCATCTTGTCGTCGGTCACCTTTCCGATGATCTTCGAGTTCAACCCCCATTTGGTGAAAATCTCCTGCACCCTCTTCTCATATCCCTTTTTGGCGATCACCAGCATTCTCTCTTGGGATTCGGACAGCATGATCTCATAGGGGGTCATGTTCTCTTCTCTTGCCGGGACCAGCGAAACGTCTATCTCCATTCCGCTTTTTCCTCTGGCGGCGGTTTCGGAGGTGGAACAGGAGATGCCCGCCCCTCCCATGTCCTGAATCCCTACTATCAGATCCTCCTTGATGATTTCTAAAGTTGCCTCTAAAAGGAGCTTCTCCATGAATGGGTCGCCGATCTGGACCGATGGTCGCCTCTCTTCTGATTTTTCTGATATCTCCTCTGAGGCAAAGGTGACCCCATGAATTCCATCCCTTCCGGTGGAAGCTCCCACGATCAAAACCGGGCTGCCTGGGTCTTTCGCGGTTGCGGTGGCAATCTGATCCACCTTGACTATCCCGATAGCCATGGGATTGCACAATGGATTCCCGGTATACGAGTCATCGAAATATATCTCACCGCCCACGGTGGGAACGCCAAAGCAATTGCCGTAATCCCCCACGCCCCGTACCACCCCGTCGAACAGATAGCGGACCCTGGGGGATTTCAGGTTGCCAAAGCGCAGGGAATCGACACAGGCAATGGGCCTTGCTCCCATGGTGAAGATGTCCCGCATTATCCCCCCCACTCCGGTGGCTGCACCCTGATAGGGTTCCACAGCGCAGGGATGGTTATGGCTTTCTATTTTGAAGATGACGGCCAAACCATCGCCTATGTCCACTGCCCCGGCATTTTCCTCTCCGGCCTTGGCCAAAAGGCTTTTTCCTTCCCGAGGAAAGGTCTTCAGCATCGCTATTGAGTTCTTATAGCTGCAATGCTCAGACCACATCACCGAGAAGATGCCCAATTCAGTATAGGTGAGCTCTCGGCCCAGAATCTCCACTATCTTTTTGTGTTCCTCCTCGGAGAGTCCATGTTCTTTGACCAATTCAGGGGTGACTTCCGGTTCGGTAAAGGATTTCGTTTTTGTGCTCATATTACCGGCGAGGTTAGAAGTTTAGTGTTTTGTCAAGATCAGTCTTCAGAAGAATATATTGTTGTCTGAGTGTGAAGTCAACAAAAAGATTTGGGTTTATTTGCGGTTCGGGGTGAGGGCACCTGGAACCAACGGACGACAAGGATATCCCCCTCACCCCCGCGTCCGGTGGTTCGACTTCGCTCACCACCCTGAGCCTGTCGAAGGGCGGGATTTCCAACCTAGCCCTCTCCCCCATGGGTGAGGAGACCTTTCGCTACGAGAAGGGGCGTGGGTATCCCTTGAGATTGCTTCGTCGTCCCCCGCCGATGGCGGGGGACTCCTCGCAACGACAACAGGTCGGGATTGGGATGTTTCCAGAGGTCTGATATTAGTGAGTATGACAGGAAGATAAAAAAAGACCCCCGCTTTTCAAGACGGGGGTCTTTTTGTCTGAACTACGATGTATCTTCCCGAAGGAACTACCGATCACAGCAGCGCGGTGCAGAGGTTCCGGCGAACACATAGTTAATCAGACGGACGATATCGGCCACGTCTATGATTCCATCACAGTTACAGTCTCCCGAGTAATACGGAGTAGGAGCAGATGCGCCCAGGAAGACATGGTTGATCAGGAAGACTATGTCTGCTGCGTCAATAACTCCATCTCCGCCGGGGACGTTGACGTCACCGCGATAATCCCAGGGGCTGATGTGCACGCAGTACTCCACCTCAGTGAAGATGGCTGAAACTTCGCTCCAGGGTGCAGTCACGGGCATGAATTCCACCGGGACGTTCTGGTTGAAGAAGTTCCAGCTCCAGTATAAGGGATCTGCCATGATTGGATATTCAGGAAGACCCCAGAGTCCGCCGGGGCTGGGTGAAGGCACAGCCGCGTACATGTCATGGCACACGTTCCCCTCATCGTTGTGGATTGTGGGATCATGAGAGCCATGCGGATGAGGAATGAGGTATCCATCGCCTACCCTGCCCGGAGCGAAGCCCATTTCGAAAGCATCGATAAACGGATCAGAGAAGGCTATCATGGACTGCTCTGAGTTCACGCCTGCGACGGTCACATAGTGTCCGCCAACTCTCCACCACTCTCCGCTTCCCGGAGGATCCTCATACCAGAAGCCCAGAAGCAGAATCACGTCCTCACACCTCTCCACCAGTGACTCCACGTAGGTGAAGGTGGGTCTGGGAGTGGTCATCTCGCACAGCGTATCAAACAAGCTGCTGCCGTCTGAGAAGGTCTCGCTTCTAAGCCAGGCATCTATTCCTGCCTGCATATCCATGACATTCGTTCCCGTAAACTCACAGTATCCGGTCTGGATTCCGTCAGTATTAAAGTACCAGGCCAATCTCTCAACCAGCTCACCCCATGGAGGCATTCCTGGAGGCTGGGGGCCCGGAACGAAAGGCTGAGGAACAGTGGGAGGAGGTGGCCCAATAGCGGGATTCCAAGCTGTAGCAGGATGGTCCACATTCCAAGGATCGTGGTCGTCATACGGACCGACCATTCCGCCGAGCGCATCGATATATTGTCTTACCAGCGGGAACTGATCCACACCGTCTCCGGGAATACCTGGAGGAACGTTATACTTGGAGTCGAACCACTTGAAGCAATTGGCCACAGCGCAAGGTCCACAGAAGCTCCACTGCTCGGTATCGTACTTCAGCCAGGTATCCTGTCTCTGATCGATATCCGGCATGCCGTTGGGCGCATAATCTGGATAGGGATCCTTCCAGTACCAGCCTGTTTGTGGCTTTTCGATTATGTGCACCAAGGTGGTGCAATAACCGGTGGCGCCACGCTCGTCTGTCAGATCATGAATAACCAGGTGCGTATCGCAAACGGTGCAGCCGTCGGTGTACCAGGTCACCTGCCAGGTGCCGGATGAGGTTCCGTGGCCTGAGGTTCTGGTTATGGAGTAGCTGCCGCAGCCGGGTTGGATGTCTATGGAGGCTGAGTCCAGAATAACGTCTCCATCCGGATCATCGCCGGTAATATCATACTCTAAGACGCTGTCCACATACCCTTCGAGGAAATCGGGCTGTCCGATCTCAGGCGGATTGTTGGGCTCTTCTTCGCCGGTGATGACAAAGGCCATATCCATGGATGTCTGCACGCATTCGTGCCAGATCCACCCCACGATTACGACGTCGGTCGCGCGAAAATCTATGGATATCCACTCCGGATTCCAAGGGATTATGTCCTCAATGTAATTGGGGCCGGGATAGACCGGATATTCGATCCGCCCTATATAGAGATCCTCGTTTCCGTCTTCTGGCAGAGGCGGCCTGCCCATTCCCAGCATATCCCACTCTGGAGTCGTGTAGTTAATGGCAAACTCGACATAGGGCGCAGCACCCTCTTCGTAGACCGTGAAATCAAGCCAGAAATGTTTTTCCTGATCGGGATTGTAGGGGTTATCGTAAAACCACATGTTCCACCAGTAGTACCACTCGTAGAAGTACCATCCCTGGCCATAATAGTTAGTCGATCCCTGGTCATAAGGGAATCCCGTTGGGTCGAAATAGACGTTAAACCAGTTAGCTCTTGGCGGCTCGTACATCTCATACCAGGGTCCGTCAGGAGGATTATCCGTGTACACGGCGTCATCCATGAAATGATCCCGGGAAGTCTTCCAACCCCACTGGTAGGGGGGGTCGATGTACATCGCGGAGACGTTCAGCCAGTAGATGGTGTCCTGGTACTGGTAAAATGGCTCTGCTGGCGGAGAGGCTTGATCGAAGAAGAAGTCGTACCGCCAGTAGGGGACGTGGTCATTGTAGAGGACTTCGCCCGTGTTTGGATCAAACCAGTGCTCCATGGCGGGCGGCTCGAACGGCGTGCCCGGGACCTCTCCTTCCCACATCCACAGCAGGTCGCCTGGAATGCTATAGGGGAAGGGATTGTCGGGATGACCAACGGGCAGATTCGAGTGGATGCTGAGGTTAAAGAATGGCATGGGAGTCTGAAAGTTGTCGGTCCAGGGATCGCCATCTGTGTCCTTCCAGGAGCCCCAGAAGTGGATGTCGGTGATCTCTCCAGTCTCCGAACACTGCCAGTCATCAGCCAATGTCTTGGGGAAGATCGCAAACACGTCCCAACCTTCCAGATCCGGCAACTGCGGGAAGTGCATCTTGTGGTTGGGCCACTCTTCTACTTCTCCGCAAATTAGACGGCCGTAGTAGCAGGGTTCGTTATAAGTAGTTGCATAGTATTGGCTTGGCCATTCACCGTTGTAGGAACCGGTTCCTTGGTCCATACAATACATGTAGAATCCGAGTGATTCGGGTGGCATGGTCAGGTCCAAATACTCATCTGTTGCCCCATAAGGTATCATCACCTCGTAGTCGACATTCCCGGTCGGTCCAATACCGATGCCAAAACATGTTGGGAACCAGTCAGCAACAGTAACTACGTTATCGTAAACGCACACATAATTAGGCGGAAAGCCGCAGTCGTAGTCTTGCCAGTAGCGCCATCGCACGAAGTTACCCGCCGCACTGTATACCAACCAGTTGTTACCTTCAGTCGTAGCGGAAGGATGCCAGCATCCATCATAGTCATCGTCGAAGTAGAGACCACACTGATCGTATTCATCCAGTACCTGATCGACATTATTCCTGATGGCAAAGTAGACACCATTATCATCCTGTTTCAGCCAGAGTGTGACCGAGCCCAACGGATCCGGCAAACCGTCGCTCTGACCTGTAGTATCGGAGACGTCGTACATATAGGCATCTGCCCATTCTGTGGGGTCAATGTATCCATCGCAGCTGGGAACGATCATTAACGGCGCCACATACATCTCACTTCCAGCGGGATTATGGATGGGCTCCATCTGAGTCGGTGTTCTCTCAGCGACCCTGGATGGATCCAGGAGAAGAGCATTACCCGCATTCTTCTGTTCATCCGCTGTGTATGCCGTTATGGCTACTGAGGATGCCATCAGCAGAGCCAAGGCGAACGACAGAACCAAGAATATTGCTGTTTTCTTTGACATGTTTTCTTTCCTCCAAAACTCAAGGGTTTTAAAACCGACGCTTTAGATTTGATAGATTCTTTAAGAGATCACCTCCTTCGATTGGATGAAATAAATTAATTGTTTTGTTTAAGTATTGAGATTAAGACTTCAAGCCCCGATCAGTGAACGGTTGATTCACCTCCTTTGTTTCATCGGGGTAAATCAGAGATTCTTTAAGGGTGGAATTTGACCTATCATCTCTGGCCATAGAATGTTAGAATCAGAGCCTTTTCTTCTCTGTTTTACTTCTCTCGATTGAAAGAGATGTGCGGAACAGAAATAGTAATCCTCTCGTTTTGCAGGTTTTTCTTGCAAAACTAACCATGTAACCAAAAATGAGCAGTTAAATGCGGAAAAGAGGAAGTCTTCGTCCCCACCACCTTGGAGGTGGCGATATGTATGGCAATCCTTTGCCCGAAAGGATCTGGACTTCTTCTTTTCCCCCTTCCGTATCTAAAGATAACCCCTTAGTCGATTTTGTCAAGCAAAAAGTAACCGATCCTTGTCTTTTTTGAGGGTCCGGAGTCCTGTCTACCCTGAGATGAGATGTGCTCAGATCACCTGAGAAACGGTTCAAAGAACACTTAAGACAAGAGGGGTGGATTCAGTCCGCTCAGAGTTCGTCCAAGCTTCTTCGGCGGCGAAAACAGGTTCAAGAAGAGGGGGCGCCTCTCAAAACGCGTTGTCAGGTAATTTGCTGGCAAACAAAAAAGCCGCCCTGAAGACTTCCCCAAGGCGGCTTTGCTTTGAGATAAGGGTTCCTACTTAGATGCAACCTTTCTCAATTTGGCGCTTTGCGCGATATTCTCTTTGAAGACATTGCCCAATCTCTTTATCCCTTCTATGATCATCTCCGGTGACGCGTTGGAGAAATTGAGCCTTAAGGTGTTATCCTTATCCTCGTACGGGTAGAAAGGTTTTCCGGGAACGTAGGCCACCTTTTGCTCTAGGGCTTGCTGCAGCAGGGCTGTGGAGGAGATTCCTGGCGGGAGTTCCACCCAAAGGAAAAGCCCACCTTCCGGCTCGGTCCATTTCACATTTTCCGGGAAATACTCGGTCATCGCCTTTATCATCACCCCTCTTCTCTCTCCGTAGGCAGCTTTGATCTCCTCGATATGTTTGTCCAGGCGGCCATCTTTAACATATTCGGCAACCACATATTGAGCAAAGGTGTTGGTATGCAGGTCTGCTCCCTGTTTTAACCGCTCGAACATGGTCATCACTTGTGTGGAAGCAACGATCCAGGCGATTCTCAGTCCCGGGGATATGATCTTGGAGATGGTGCCCAATTGGATAACCAAATCTCCGCCCAGACTCTTAAGTGACGGAACGTCTTCCCCAGCATATCTTAGCTCTCCGTAGGGATTGTCATCGATGATGGGAACATAATACTCCTTGGCCAACTTGACCAGATGTTCTCTTCTTTGGTAGCTTAAGGTAATCCCCGAAGGATTCTGGAAATTGGGAACCACATAGATCAAGCGAGGCTTATATTTCTTAATGTTCTCCTCCACCTGATCGGTCATCATTCCGCTCTCGTCCATCTCGACGGTAACATAATGGGGATTGTAAACGTTGAAAGCTTGAATGGCTCCGAGATAGGTAGGACTCTCACAGATCACCACGCTTCCCTTATCTAAGAACATCTTTCCCACGATATCCAGACCCTGCTGGGAGCCTCCAGTGACAAGAATGTTATCCTCAGTAATTGCTACTCCCTTTCGGGACAGTCTTTCCGCCAGGAACTTGCGCAAGGGAGGAACCCCCAGGCTCAGGCTGTACTGCAGAGATTTGGGACCGACATTCTCCAGGACCGCTTGGCATGCCCTTTTCAAGTCCTCCACCGGAAAGAGCTCCGGGGCGGGCAGACCGCCGGCGAAAGAGATGATATCCGGCCTTTCGGTTATCTTCAAGATCTCCCGGATGACGGAGCTTTTCATCTCCTGTGCTCCGACGGAAAAAGTCCAGTTCAGATTCAAAACATCCTCCTTTTGGAAAGATTCAAACTCAGCTATTCTTTTTACCTGCCTAATGATAAGCTACATAGAAAGCCCACAAAGTCAAGGAATTTCTAAGAGCTCTCCGAAAAGGTGACATACTTACTCGAAACACGAGATTCTCTACCGTCGGATTCATTATTCTTAAAAGGTGTGACAGAACAGAGAGTTCAGCCCGTCCCCAGTGCGGAAGATCCTTTCAGAGACCTCGAAACGTTGATGAGGAGAGACCTTTTGGCCTGAAAATCCCAAAAACTGCTTGCGAAAATTCCTAATCACAGTATATTGAAGGAAGAAGCAGAAATTATCCCAGTCACTGGTTGAGTAGAATAATGTGAAGTCCGATCACCCAACCTTTTGTCCATTCCTGGGTGCTGCTTTGAGTTATTTGGGATGCCGCAGAGGTATTATCGTTCGAGAAATCTGAGTGAAACCGTTAATCTCTTCAGGAACCCAAAGAGTTAAGGAGGAAAGGGATCATGAAAAAATCGGTGCTTGTTTTGTGGCTGTCGGTGGGCTTGATTTTTCCATCCTTGTCGGCCTATGGAGCTGGCGGGCAGTCTTCGCGTGCCTCAGGCCAGACCATGAGTGAAGGAGAGATCGTTCCTTTTCAATTGGCGCGGTGCGCTGCTACATCTTTTGCTGAGGCGCTCTCCGTGGTGGGGCAGCCTGGCCCGCCTTACACCTATTATGGTTTGGATGGCGAGCCGTCGGTGTATGTTTTCGTTTTCAGCTTAAACCAAACCTCATTTCCCGAGTGGGACGAGATCTTGAGAAAAGTGGCCTGGGGATGGGAGGCTTATCAAAAAAACAGGGAGATCGGCGACGAGGAAGGAGCCACATCGGCCAAGAAGATGATAACCGGGCAGGGTGAGTATTTGACCATCGTGGTTTCGGCCAGATCCGAGCTGGGGCCGGTGGTGGAATATTTTTATGGTCTTCCTATTCACTATACTGCAAGAGAGGGGGCCTTGGAAGTCGCTCTGGGTGAAATGGCAAGAGAGAGAGCCGGGCTCTCCCGGGTGATTTTCTGCTCGCCTTTCGACATCTGGTTTGAATTCAATTCTGGGGGGCAGAGAACCTACGTCTCCCCGTTTCGGTTTACGCTGCACACGGCTGAAGAGGTTTTTATCGCTTATCCGAAGGCAATGACTGAAAAGCAGAGGGAGAAGGTAATGTCCGATTGGGAGAGAATCGAAAGCGGAAAGGGATTTGACGCAAGCTTGGATGAATTCCGCATCACCGGAGTGCCGGATTTCGACTGGTCTTACGGATGCTCTCCCACCGCCGGTGCAGACGTTTTGGGATACTGGGACGCCAACGGGTACGATCTTCTGATAGACCATTATTTTGATCGCTGGGATCCACTGGAATATGAGTGGGATTATAACGTGCCGAACGTTCAGCAGCAGCTCTCCTGGGCAATGAACACCGATTCCTCGACAGGCGGAACCTCTCTTTCCGACATCGGGTCGGGAATTCGGATGGTCTGTAATCACCCGGATTACGGGAACAACTACGGTTTCGAGGACTTCACCGATTACGATCAGCTTTTGGGATATCTGGTGAATGAAGTCACACTGGGGTATCCGGCAGTCTGGAACGTGTTTTCCCATCCCACTTACGGAAACCACAGCATCTGCGCCATGGGCTGGGGTCCACCGGACAGTACTTATATATGCGTGCACGACACCTGGAGCTCCACTCCGGAGGAGAGGTTGGTGAACTGGTACGGCTGGTCAAATGAACGCTATACCGTGGCGGTTCATCCCGGTTCGTCGTCCGTGTACACTTACGACAACATTCACGCCGCCAATGCCTCCATGAATGTCACCAACTACGGAGCCATAGGTGATGAAACCAATCAGGATTTCGTGTGGAACGGGACGGACCAGCTTTTCGACGGCTCCTTGATCTTGGCCTGGGTGACACCCGGGGATACCATGATCGCCATGGACATGTTCACTACCCACGTCAAGGACAGCTGGTATCCCTACCATGCCTTAACCATTGTGGATACCGCTTTCGGGGAATATGGAGGAAGCGCTTTTATCGACACCATTGGATTGGGAGTGGTGGTAGAACAGTATTCGGTCGGTTCGTCTAACCCGTCCTATGGCGATTTTATTCTTCAGCAATATGTGATAAGAAATACCGCGGATACCGCCATGCAAGCTTACATCTCTCTGTCTATGGATTGGGATCTCTTTGATGCTTATGATAATGATTCCCAGGGAGACTCGGCTCACAATCTGGCCTGGCACTGGTGCCCGACTCAGAACCGCCAATTAAAATTCGGGGCACTGCGGGTTCCAACCGACGACGATCCGGTGATAGGCTATGAGGCGGTCAGCCATCAATACTACATCTATCCTCAAGAAGGTTGGAGAGATGATCAGCTCTGGCAGTTGATGACCAGGGGCAGCTGGCAGGACGACTCGTCCGGATACGATATTTCTCTTCTTTTGACGCCGGGCTTGATAAGTTTGGGGCCGGACTCGGCTCATCTGGAATCCTTCATCATCTTTGGCGTGGATACCAGCCAGCATCCGATAGGCCCCGACTGGTGGAGCCCGATGTTGAGGTTTTGTGGTTTTTACCGAGGAGACGTGAACGAGGATGAGGTCATCGATATAGCGGACGTGGTTCTTTTGATCAATTATCTGTACATCAGCGGACCTTCTCCCCTTCCCTTCGTGGACCAGGGGGACGTGAACAATGACGAGGTAGTGGACGTGGCCGACATAATTTTCCTGATAAACCATCTTTTCATTGGAGGGTCCTATCCAAAAGACCAGAACCGTTTCCTGCCTCAACCCTGGAGAGATCAGTTCTTAAGATCAAGTCTTTTCACCAATCCGGACTGGGAGTAATCACGTCGGACCGGGAGACATCGGGGGTAGGGTGCGTCCCAACAAGGGTGTTTAGCTTTGGCCTTGGTTGGGCAGGGCCGTTGCCCTGTCTAAGGTTGAAGAATTCGGATGAAAAGGGTTAGACCATCAAAGAAAGATCAAAATAAGAAGATTCCCGACACTTCCAACTGGATTGAGTTCGGCTTGCCCGTCGGCATCTTCGTCTTAGCTTTTTTGGTGAGGTTTGTTTACCTGATTCAGATTAAATCCTCGCTGCCCTTTTTTCTTGCCCCACAAATGGATGAGCTTTTTCACGACACCTGGGCTCAACAGGTAGCCTCAGGTGAGTGGATAGGAGGAGAACCCTTTTTCCGTGCCCCGCTTTACGTCTATCTCTTGGGGTTGACATACAAGATCTTCGGACACGATCTTTATCTTCCCCGTCTCCTTCAGATCGTGTTGGGATCTTCAAGCTGCGTCCTGACATTTCTGATAGCCAAAAAGCTTTTTAACCGAACCGTGGGGATTCTTTCAGGCGTCATTGCCTCATTTTATGCCATGCTGATTTTCTATGATGGCCAGCTTCTTATCACCTCGCTTGTCGTTTTTCTTGATCTGGTGCTGGTCGGTCTGCTTATTCTCACGGCAGAAAGGCCCAGAGTCTTAAACTGGTTTTTTTGCGGTTTGGTGCTGGGGCTTTCCGCCATCGCCCGCCCTAATCTTTTGGTCTTTGTCCCTTTCATTCTGATCTGGATGTTCTTTAGATTCAAAAACAAGCTCCGGATAAAGACTATCCTGGCTCGCTGGATAATTCTTTGCTTTGCCGTGATGCTGGTGATCCTGCCGGTGACTCTGAGAAACTATATAGTGAGCAAAGACTTTGTTCCCATTGCCTGGCAGGGAGGGTACAACTTTTATCTGGGCAACAATCCCGATGCTTCCGGATGGTCAGCTACCGCACCGGAAATAGATGAGACCTGGTGG
>Ga0315541_1001326_pt1 | contig 23365 bp, 19 predicted proteins | sample SalMarSW160190MG_FD_203095 | JGI IMG/M metagenome (GOLD analysis project Ga0315541, IMG submission 203095) | Salt marsh sediment microbial communities from the Plum Island Ecosystem LTER, Massachusetts, United States - Salt Marsh Sediment SW1601-190 ...
CTCGGCAATTCAACCAAGCCCAGATATATACACCCACAAATCAAAAGATAACAATAGAGGTAGAGAAGCCACCATCTTAGCATTTTCAATGTTTAATTTATTTCCAAAAGGTGGAATCCCTGCTTAACCTCGCCACTCTCGGTTAAGAGAATACTGCCTGCTGCCAAATGAAGGGCATCGGCCTCCAAGACGCTGGTTATTTCGGGGCTCAATACATTCACTCTCGTTGCGGCCCGATACCTCCCGCCTCCCAGCTTCACACAGCTCGTTATCTCCCTGTGCGTGGGATTTGGTGCTGGGCTGGTGGCTAACCTTTGCCCAGACCAGACTTGCACTGGTAAGAACTAATAAGCTTCCTCGGCGCACTCATTCTCCTCCTCCAATTACCATATTCTAACCAGCGGGAGGGCAAAAAGCAAGCCCAAATTGGGGCAGTTTATAAGCTCTATTATCAGGGGATTAAATTGGACTACTCACCACTACACCAGTGGGGATTGGTCTCGCTGAGGGGACTATCCGAGATGATATCACTAGCTGGCTTCATAAGGCAACTTCTTAAAATTTGTGTCAAGTTTTGCAGCCAGCAATTGTAAATTGTTCACCCCGTTAGATGATCTTATATCTAACGGGGCAAGGATTGTAAATTGAAAATATCAAAATGAAAGGCAAGATGTGGGTTTAACAGGGTGGAAACAATAATGATTTTTACTTTTGCACTTTGCATTTTCCAATTTGAAATTCGAGGCTATCTATGGCCCGGAGAGGGAGCCTAAATTAATGATTGGTAGAAATCACGGAAGGGAATCAAGGTTATCAGCAAGTCAACAGCTATCCCCCTAAACCAATACAAAAATCTGGCGGAGAGAGAGGGATTCGAACCCTCGTCCCGACTCACATCGAGAACACGATTTCCAGTCGTGCACCTTCGGCCAACTCGGTCATCTCTCCGCGAGGCCTTTTCTGGCGGAGAGGGAGGGATTTGAACCCCCGGTCCCCTAAGGGACAACGGTTTTCGAGACCGCCCCGTTAAGCCAAACTCCGGCACCTCTCCTAAGTTAGCTTCCTTCGGTCGCTAACTTCCAAGGGGCTATTGCCCCTCTGGCGGATTTCGGTGCTCCGCCAGCTCACACCGAAATCCTGTTACCCCTTGGGGGAAAGCACATCCTTTCCCCCAAACCCCCTGATGGCCGTCTCGGAACTTGTAGAATTTCCGAGAGGCTAAGTTGACTTGGTAGCTTTTCTCAATTTCCGAAAGAATGAACTAAGAAGCAGGGAACATTCATCCTGGAGGACACCACCGACCACAACGGGTTTCTGGTTGAGAGGATAATAGCTTTCCGTTATATTCATCACCGAGCCGCAGGCGCCAAATCTGGGGTCCGGGGCGCCAAAGACCAACCTATCCAATCTGGAAAGGAGAATAGCCCCCACACACATAGGACAGGGTTCAATGGTTACATAGATTGTAGCCCCTTCCAACCTCCAGGAATGGAGGAAACCTGCTGCTGCTCCAATGGCCAGGACCTCGGCATGAGCGGTGGGATCCTGCAGCTCTTCCACCTGATTGTGGCCCCTTCCAATTATCCGCTCCCCATACACAATTACAGCACCGACAGGAACTTCACCCTCCTCATAGGCCCTCTGGGCCTCCTGGAGGGCTGCCCTCATCCACCTAACGGTTTGATCCATCTCTTAGCGCGCCCGAAGGGAGTCGAACCCCCACCCTCCTGATCCGTAGTCAGGCGCTCTATCCAATTGGGCTACGGGCGCAAAAATCCCTGATCCAAATTTAATCAACACCTAAATAGATGTCAAGCCAATTTGGGTGATTAATAAAATAGGGACACTTCCTATTTTTAAGTCATTCTTCTCGCCCTGTCATATAACTTGGGTACCAATCTTCTTTGCCCAGTTTTCACCAACAAGATTCTCACAAATCTGTATCCCCTTGAGACGACTTGTCTTTGAGGGGGATTCTTCCTTGCCGGCGAAAGGGAAGACATGGTGGGAACTGGCGGGAAAAATGAAAAATGGGAAGTGTCCCCATTTTTTTACCAGTGGGTTGTAAAAAGATTGGGCAAGAGGTAAACCTGTCCACAAAGCTAAGAAAGAGCCCAATCTATCGCAGGATTATCATCTTTCTTGCCTGATGGAAATCTCCCGTCGACAGCCTATAAAAATAGACCCCGCTGGAGACATCTTTGCCCAGGTTATCCCGCCCATCCCAGCTAACAGAATAGTAGCCAGAAGCTTGTTCCTTATCCACCAAAGTCTTTACCTCCTCACCCAAGATGTTATAAATCTTTAGGGTGGTGCGGTGCGGCCTGACCTCTGATAGCTGATAACTGATCGCTGTATTTGAGTTAAATGGGTTAGGATGGTTTTGGAACAGGGCAATCTCCCTTGGAATCGGGGATATGTTCCCCTCCTTTATCCCTTCTTTTCCCACCAGCACCGTGACGAACTTTGTGGAATCGATGGCTGAGATCACGGTAAGCGTCTCTCCAAGCACAGCCTTAATTGATAAATCCTCAACACTTATTGAATCTATCCGGGCAGCTCCCCGAAAAATTCCTGAGGTAGTATCTGTCTCCGTGAGGGTCACCTGAATGCCCGTGGTATCGGTAAAGTTGCCTTTAAGGGAAACCGTGGTCTGATCACAGGATAAGGAGTCGCTGTCCAAGCCTTCCAGTTGGATATACATCTCCGCCCCAATCCAAAGGTCGGTGGTCAAATCGCTGGTATAAGTGCTGTCGGATTTTAACCTAAGGGAATAGACTGAAGCAGGGTTACCAATTACCGGAAGGGTAAGGAAAGGATGGAACTGGACCTCTGCCAAGGTTGTGTCATCGTAGTAGTCATAGATCTTTGCCTCAATAGAATCCAGATTTGTTGTTCCCCACCAGTTGTCAAGGGCACTGACATCCTCACCTACCTCGCTTAGGTAAACCTCATACTGGCCTCTATTAACCAAATTGTTCTCATCCATTACCAGCCAAGAGGAATCGGCAGAATAAATCCCACCACAGAGAGAATAAATCCCACCACAGAGGGTTGCCGAATTGTCGGCTATGTTGTTTTGAGTAATGATCAGGGGACGATGATAGTGGGAGACGCCAAAGGTGTATATACCACCTCCGGAGTCAGAGGCGGAGTTGTGGATAATTGAGTTAGAGCTTATAGTTAAGGCTGAGGAGTTACAGAAGAGGCCACCTCCATTTTCGGAGGCAAAATTATGACCAATTATATTGTGAGAGACATCCATCAATAGGGACGAGCTACAATAAATGCCCCCTCCATTGGCAGCTGAATTTCCAATTATCTTGTTTGCATTGATATCCCAGGCCATTGTACCGGACGTATAGATCCCTCCACCCAAGTGAGCAGCGGTGTTCCCCCTAATATCGTTGCCACTGATCAGGGCGGAAGCCTTGGGATAGTAGAGACAACAAATACCTCCTCCCCTTAAGGCCCAATTCCCCTCCACTCGGTTATCCGTAATAATGGGTGAGGACTTCCCATAGCAACAGATTCCTCCCCCATATTTGGCGGAGTTGCCCAAGATAAAATTCTCGGTGATGGTGGGAGATGAGCTACCACAGAAGATACCACCACCGTAGTCCGTCGAGGGGGCCGCGTTCCCCTCTATTCTATTTCCCTCAATCTTCGGTGAGGAACCATAGCAGGAGATACCGGAGAGCGCATTGGAAGCGATGAGGTTCCGATGAATAAAGGGCGAAGCCTGAGCTAAACAGATTCCCTTACCATATTCAATCCGGCATAATTCAATAATGGACCCGCCGAGCCAATTATCCAAGGAGTCAAAGCCAGCATCAACGCTGGTATCGTCGAACTTTATGCCTCCCCAATCACCTGGTTGCGGAGAAGGGGCATTAGAGGTGAAGATGATGCTATCCGTGGGATTTCCCCTAGCTATAAGGGTCCCCGCCACCTGGAGGCTGCAGGGGGGATCAAACTGCACCTTTACTCCGGGCTCAATGGAAAGGGTCACCCCTTCCAGCACCTGTACAGTCCTCACCACAATATAAGGATTTCCGGCAGCCACCCAGGTTGTATTCGTGGAAATAGTTCCTCCCACCTGGGTTTGGGCTGCTGCTGACCCAGAACCAACAACGGTTACAAGCAGCGCCATCCAAAGGTGCTTCATCTTCATCCTTTACCTAACCCCATTAGAAAAACCTCAAAGGAGAAAAATAGCGCCACGGGGAATCGAACCCCGGTCACATGGCTGAGAACCACGTATCCTAGACCTCTAGACGATGGCGCCAATTTATCCCGGATTATGCATTAAACACCGAAAATCACTGAAGTAAAAAGAGACCCGAAGAGAGGATTTTACCTAAAAAATGAAATGCCAATTTTTATAAATCATTTATATTTCGGTAGTTTCGGTGTCATTCGGTGTTTACTCGCATAATTTCAGATTCTGGCTGGGGAGCAGGGATTCGAACCCCGACACCGAGATCCAGAGTCTCGTGTCCTGCCATTAGACGACTCCCCAATTCTATTTAGCTAGTAAGCTGAGGGCATTCTCTAACCTTTTTAAAACCTTCTCCTTCCCCAAAAGTTCCAGCAGGTGAAAGAGGCTGGGCCCACCTTTTCTTCCCGTTGCGGCAACCCGGAGAGGATGAATAAGCTCTGCCGCCTTCACCCCCAGCTCTTTGGCCAGGGTTCTTAAGGCAACTTCGATATTTTCTGCAGAAAAATCCTGCAGCTCGGCAAGCCTCTCCCCCAACAAGACTATCTTCCTCTTTATTCCCGGGCTGCGAAGATGCTCCTCAACCGCCTGCGGATCATACTCTATTTCAGAGGAGAAGAAGTAGTTCCCCAAGTCCACAAAGTCGGTGAGCCTATGGGCCCTCTCCCTAAGGAGCAGAAGAACTCTCATCAACCATTCCCTCTTCTCCCCCGCAAGTTCCCCCCGGAACCATCCCTTCTCCTGGAGAAAGGGAAGGACGAGCCTGAGCAGATCCTCTTCCTCCAACCCCTTTATGTACTGGCTGTTCATCCACTCTAACTTTTGCAGGTCAAAGATCGGATTTGTGGGTCTAACCCTGGCCAGGCTGAAGGCCTTTACCAGCTCCTCATGGCTCATTATCTCCCGATCATCGCCGGGGGACCATCCCAAAAGGGCCAAATAGTTGATCAGAGCCTTGGGAAGGAAACCCATCTTTCTGTATTCAGTGACAGAGACCGCCCCATACCTTTTGGATATCTTGCTGCGGTCCTCGCCCAAGCCCAGGGGAAGGTGAGCGAACCAAGGGAAAGGAACCCCTAAGGCCCTATACATCAAAATCTGTTTGAAGGTATTGGAAAGATGGTCATTACCCCTGATCACATGGGTGATCCCCATCTCCAAGTCGTCCACCACACAGGCTAAATTATAGGTGGGGCGGCCATCTGAGCGCACGATGATGAGGTCCTCAATTTCTGAGTTATCCTTCTCCACCCGGCCACAGACCAAATCCTCAACCACCGTCTTCCCCTCTGGCACTAAGAAACGCAGGGCCTTGGGCTTACCCATCCTACCCAGATTTTGCCTCTCCTCAGGGGTAAGTTTCAGGCAACGACGATCATATTTGCTATCCCTCTTTTCCCTAATGGCCTGTTCCCTCCTCTCCCGTAGCTCCTGCTCCGTGCAGTAACAATAGTAGGCATTCCCTGAGGCCAAAAGCCTTTGGGCGTATCCCTGGTAAACCCCCATCCTCTGGGATTGAAAATAGGGGCCTTCATCCCAGTCCAATCCCAACCATTTTAAGCTGTCAATGATCACCTCAACCATCTCGGGGCCAGATCTCTCTAAGTCCGTATCCTCAATCCGCAGGATAAATTTCCCCCCCCTGTTGCGCGCAAAAAGCCAGTTGTAAAGGGCTGTGCGAACCGTCCCTATATGCAGAAACCCGGTGGGAGAGGGAGCAATACGAACCCTAACCTCCCCCATAGTTAAGCGGGTTCCTCTCGGCTTGGCAGCTCTGGGGGAGGGGAAGCTTCAGGACGTATCTCCTCAGCTAAGGAGAGCTTGAACCCGCCCAGCCACCCCGCTAAAAGGTTGTAAAGGCCAGCCAAGATGGCTGTGAAGACAGCTCCCAAAACGGCATAAAAAATGGCTAACACAAAGGACATAAAAAAACCAACAACACCTGAGAAGAAACCCATCATCGGGAGGGCTCTCTCCCCACTCAGAAAACCACCTATTAGACTAAAGACAAAAGTATAGAAGAAACCAACCAAAAGCCCGATGACAGCATCCAGAAAAAAGACTATCTTCACCACCGACCAAACATCAACTCTTTTCAATTCGAAATTCACCATACCCTCCTGAGCTTATGGTTTGGAATTAACTGGGGCGATGACCATAGGGAGAAGCTTGAGTTCCCGTTTCAGGGGATCAAGTGCCAACCCCAAGGCCTCCAAAGTGAATGCCCCCAAAAGGTTGCTGTCTCCGGGTGCGCCAAAGATTACATCTGCTACACCTATCCTCTCCCCATATTTAAAGAGCGCCCCCCCTTTTTTGCGGGTTATCGTCTCTCCATTCGCCAATTTAAACTTCTCCTCGGCAAGAGGTTTGATCCCCAGTTTATCTAAGATCCCTCTTGGCACCACGGAGTAGATAGCACCAGAGTCTACCAGAAGTTTCACCTCTACTCTAATCTCCGGTTGGGCAGGATTCCCTACCTCAATTTTCAGAAATGTTAGTCCCATTTCTCCTGAAGTTAGATTTGGCTGCCCCTTTTCTAAGATTTAATCAATCCCTTACCCTTTAAGATACTATTATAGTCCTCACCGCTAATTGGACACTCAAACAAATCAATAACCTGCCTAATTGTATCTAATCTCAACTCTTTCCTCATTCTTTTAAAGAGTGGTTTACTATAAGTTTTATACCTGCTTCCACGCGATGTATAGGTATAGGGACCGGTCCTCAACCCTTGATATTCGTGATAAAAATACCTATGATGTGTCTCTTGGACTACAAAACCTTTGGAGGGAAGATTAGACTCTATTGTTCTTCTTTCAACCTGCATGCTATTCCTCAACAAGCAAATTCTCGTAGAGATCTTTCAATCTCAAAGCATCGCCAGTAAGTTTGCTCTTATCAATTTCCCTGTAGTACTCATAAAAATGTATAATATGCAAACATAAATCCTGAAGGGCACCTTTAGAAGTATCTCCGGTGCCGCAAACAGCAAGGTTTTCATTCTCAGCAAAAAATAAATCCTCATCACGATAAATTCTTACTGCTACCGGTTTAGCAGTATAAAACTTCTTGGCTTCTGCATAGATTCTCCATATAGGACTTGGTTGATATTTCTTAATATGGCTGAAAATTTGTTGTGGAGCAATAGTAGAAGCCGTCCCCACCCCTCTAACTCTGGAGTCTATATAATTTTCTGGTACATACGCCGTTCTTTCTTTTATTATATTATAAGTGCTTTCAACCAATGAAGGACTCATTATATCATCTCCCCACGCATTACTTTTTTATACCTGTCGGTTATTAGCTCCTCGAATAAATATTTTGTATGTTGGTGACTTTCATCAAGATATTTATCTATTAAACCGAAAATCAAATTCTTCTCTTTAGCATAATCAAAATCCAAAATGATGACTTCTTGGATTTTATCGGGAGAAATAGCTGGTTCAATGTGCGTTGTTATACTGCCACCTTTGGTTTGAGATACAAATATTATGTTTAGATTTTTAAAATCAGTTGGTATGGACTTCGGTAACTCTATCTTAATATTTAAATAATTTTTTATGGGGATAACATCTTTTTCCCTGGTAAAAGGTATGATATTTATATACCGCAGTCCTACTCTGTTAAGTTTTTGTACCTTAAACAATTCTCCAAAAATGGAGAATACCCTCATCGTCTCTTTTTTAAATGGTTTAAAGCCCATGTACTTTTTGCAATATACTGCAACCTTATCGATAGACAACATAACTCCATTAGTGCCATCTTCACGTTCGAATTTGTATGGTTCTAAAGCCTTCGCTTTACCTTCAAATGATTTAGGAGCCCAAACTTTCGAGTAAACATCCCTTATCCTCTCATAAAATTTGTCCCTATTACATTCAATGGCTGGCTCTCCCGGAAATCTTATCTCAAAAACCACCTCGACAAGAGAAGCATTCTTATAAATTCCATCCTTGTCAGCCATTTTACTCAATATGCCTCAACTTCCTCTTAAAATCTGGCGGAGAGGGTGGGATTCGAACCCACGGTGAACTAAACGCCCACAACACCTTAGCAGGGTGCCGCCTTCAGCCAACTCGGCCACCTCTCCGATTCGCTATAGCGGAGGGTGAGGGACTCGAACCCCCAAGTCCGTTAAAGGACGGCGGATTTCAAGTCCGCTGCCTTACCAGTTAGGCTAACCCTCCAACCAAGGTAAATATAAGGTTTTTAACCAAGGGTGTCAACAAAAAGTTTAAATTAGGGTAATAGTCCACCACTGATAACCACGGACTGACAAAGAGATGGTCAATGATTGATGAACAATTATCAATGAAAAATGGCTTACATCTCCAGATTTTCTGGCTTCATTTCATTTTAACTTGCTAATTGTTAATTGACCATTGTATAATGATCCATTGCTTGAGATCCAATGGTGAATGGGCCAACTGAGGATTTTCCCTTGACATCTGAAGGGCTTTGAGATAATTTAAGGACAATGAGTAAAGCATTGCTTGTGATCGATATGCTCAAGGATTTCCTCTACCCTACAGGGAAGCTCTACTGTGGGGATAAGGTCAGGGGAATTATCCCTTTCGTGCGTCGAAAGATAGAGGATTTCCATAAAAACAATGAGCTGGTCATCTTCCTCTGTGACCTTCACCGGAAGGACGACAAGGAGTTCGAGCTCTTTCCCCCTCACTGTGTAGAGGGAACGGAAGGTGCAGAGCTTATAGATGAGCTGCCAGTTGGGGAGAAAGACCTGGTGGTCAGGAAGACGAGGTATAGCGGGTTCTATGGGACAGATCTCGCTGGCATCCTTAAAAGAAATGGGCTCACCAAGGTGGAGGTTGTAGGCGTCTGCACCTCCATCTGTGTGATGGACACTGTGGGGGGGTTAAGAAACAGGGATTACCAGGTGAAGGTCTATCGGGATGGGGTGGCAGACATCGATCCCCAGTTTCATAGCTTCTCCCTAAAGAGAATGGAAAAGATATACGGGGCTCAAATTGGCTGAGAAAGAGAGCAAATGGAAGAGAGGTAAAAGGCTTCCTCCTCAGGTTTTTGACCTTCCTGTGGAAAAGATAAAGAAAGGTTGGTATAGCGACAAGTATTTCGTCCGCACAAAAGATATCCTCATCAGGGATAACCATCACCCCCGAGTTCTTATGCAGGTCTTCCCCCGCAAGGACGGGGTTCTTTGCGGGATAGATGAGGCCATTGCTATCCTCACCCTCTGCGCTGAAAGATCAGAAAAACTGGTAATCAAAGCCCTCAGGGATGGGGACAGAATTAAGGCCTGGGAGACGGTCCTCATCATTGAGGGAGATTATAGCACCTTCGCCCACCTGGAGACCGTTTATTTGGGGGTTATGGCCCGGGCCACCTCGGTGGCCACCTCTGTTAGTACGGTTATTAAGGCTGCTCAAGGGAAAACAGTTCTCTTCTTTCCCGCCAGGTTTGACCATTATCGGGTTCAGACAACAGATGGATATGCGGCCTTTGTCGCTGGGGCCACCGGGGTTTCCACCGATGCCCAGGGAGCCTGGTGGGGAGAGGAAGGTCTGGGGACAATTCCCCATAGCCTAATTGCCGCTTACGGGGGAGATACCGTAGTTGCTGCTTTGGCCTTCGATCGCCAGATGCCCAAGGAAATTAAGCGGATAGTTTTGGTGGACTTCGACAATGACTGTGTAAACACCTCCCTGGCCGTGGCCCGGGCAATGGGGAAGAGGCTCTGGGGGATAAGGCTGGATACAGCCAGGAATCTGCGGGACAAATCCGTGATCCCTCGAGGGGAGGAGTCCTTAGGGGTCTGCCCAGAACTCTGCTGGCTGGTCAGAAAGAGGCTGGATGAGGAGGGATTCCCCTGGGTAAAGATAGTTGTCTCCGGAGGCTTCAATGTGCAGAGGTTGGAACAGTTCATCAAGCTCGGAGTCCCCTTTGATGCCGTGGGAGTGGGTTCCTCCCTGTTTAAGGAGAGGATGGATTTTACCGCTGATATTGTCCAGGTGGAGGGTAAACCCTGTACCAAGGTGGGAAGGAAATTCAACCCCAATCCTAAGTTGGAGCTGGTGAGATATTGACCATCAGACCAAGGGAGGAAGTGGCCTAAACCCCTCTTTCTACCGCACTTTAGTGCGGGTTAAGGACCCTTCAGGGCCCTAAGAGAATGGGCTAAAGCCCAGAAGAGGTTACCCCCCCGCTTTAGCGGGGGTAGAAGTTGTGGGAGGCACCTCCTGATACTAATAATCAAAGGTGTGGGGACTCCACTTTAGCGGAGTCCGAAGGAGCGGACAGACATAAATGTCTGTCCCTAACAGAGTAGAAATTGTTCTACGGTCGCTAAGTTCACGAAGGAGGAAATTTAAGGGGGACTGATCAGATGACTACTACCAATTCTACCCAACCGACTAACTTCATCAATGATATCATCGAGGAGGACCTGAAGACAAACAGATACAATGGCCGAGTCCATACCCGCTTCCCGCCTGAGCCGAACGGCTACCTACATATAGGCCATGCCAAATCCATCTGCCTTAATTTCGGCATTGCCCTCAAATACAACGGCCTCTGCAATTTGCGATTTGATGATACCAACCCCACCAAAGAACAAGAGGAATATGTAAAGTCGATCAAAGAGGATATTCGCTGGCTGGGGTTTGCTTGGGAGGATCGGCTCTTCTACGCCTCCGACTACTTCGATCAGCTATATGAATATGCCCTGCAGTTGATCAAAAAGGGCAAGGCTTATATCTGCGATTTAAACGCTGATGAAATCCGCCAGACCAGGGGCACCTTGACTGAGCCGGGGAAGAATAGCCCTTACCGCAATCGATCCATCGCGGAAAATTTGGACCTATTTCGCCGTATGCGGGCAGGCGAGTTTCCTGATGGTTCTCGCGTGTTGCGGGCCAAAATTGATATGGCCGCTGGAAACCTGAACCTGCGCGACCCAGTTATGTATCGAATCCTCAAGGCCAAACACCACCGGACGGGTGATAAGTGGAACATCTACCCGATGTACGATTTTGCCCATGGCCAGTCGGACTCCATTGAGGGGATTACCCACTCAATCTGCACGCTCGAATTCGAAGACCACCGTCCCCTTTACGATTGGTATCTGAATGAGTTAGGCATCCATCATCCGCAGCAGATCGAATTTGCCCGCCTCAACCTCAGCTATACCGTGTTGAGTAAGCGAAGGCTTTTAGAGCTGGTAGAGGGCGGCTATGTCAGCGGATGGGATGACCCCCGAATGCCTACCATATCGGGATTGCGCAGGCGCGGTTATACACCGGAGGCAATACGGGACTTTTGTGAGCGCATCGGGGTAGCTAAGGCGGATAGTCTGGTTGATGGCGCCTTGCTCGAGCACTGCCTGCGGGAGGATCTGAACAAACGGGCTCAGCGGGTTATGGTCGTGTTGCATCCCCTCAAGGTGATCATCGACAACTATCCGGATGACCAAATGGAAGAGTTGGAAGCCATAAACAATCCGGAGGACCCCAAGATGGGGACCCGCAAGGTCCCCTTTTCCAAAGTCCTGTTCATCGAACGAGATGACTTTCGTGAGGATCCTCCCAAAAAGTGGTTCCGTTTGGCCCCCGGGCGTGAGGTACGGCTGAGGTATGCATATTACATTACCTGTAGGAGGGCGGTGAAAGATGAGCAGACTGGTGAGGTGCAAGAGCTGCACTGCACCTACGATCCAGATACCCGCGGAGGTTGGTCCAAAGATGGGCGCAAAGTCAGGGGAACCATCCACTGGGTTTCAGCTCCTCACTCCTTTGAGGTCGAAGTGCGCCTCTATGATAGGCTCTTCCTAAAGGCAAATCCGGTTGGTGAGAAGGAGGGAGCTGACTTCAAGACCTATTTGAACCCACATTCATTGGAGCTACTTAGCTCCTGCCGGGCTGAACCGACCCTCAAGGGTGCTGCCCCCGGTAACCGTTACCAGTTCGAGAGAAAGGGCTATTTCTGTGTCGACTCAGTTGATTCCACCAAGGAAAAGCTAATTTTCAATCGGACCGTGCCGTTGCGGGACACCTGGGCCAAGATCGAAAAGACACAGGAAAAGGCATAGGGGGGCAGATCCCCGAGAGCTTCCAACAACCTCTTGGCTCCAATACGCCTTTGTTATCGGTCCGTGAATAATCCGGGCAACAAAAAAGGGGGGATATGTCATATCGATACCACGATAGGATTCTCTGGGGCCTTATCTTCATTAGCATTGGGCTCCTTTTCCTCTTAAAAAACCTCGGCTACCTCACTGGGGGGATAGGGAAGTGGTGGCCAATCATCCTCGTCATCGTGGGGATCCGTTTGTTCTTCTGCTCAGCAAGTCCCAAGAGGGAAGGCCACCCCCCGAAGAGGGAAGAAACCGATTCACAGTAAGTTCTCTTCCACAACCCTTTACCGGGCTTAACCCGGATTATTCATAAGTTTCCCACGGACTTGTGTCCCAATGGCCGCTCGGGTTACTTAAGCAATTAACCTCTACCGCACTTTAGTGCGGGTTCAGGGCCTTTAGGCCCCCTGTATAAGGTTACCTGTCCCGACCCGTTCCGGTTCGGGACAGGTTGAAGTAAGGCAGAAAATCTCTTTTTTGCTATCGGGTGCTAAATCCCCTTGACAATCCACCCCGGAGGGCATATTTTCTTACCAATTTAAAATCTAAAAGGAGGTAAAGGTGAAGGCAGTAGTGGACGCGGATAGTTGTATAGGCTGTGAAATCTGTGTCACCAATTGTCCAGAGGGATTTGAAATGGACGGCGATGTGGCTAAACCCAAGGCCAATCCCCTTCCTGCGGAGGCAGAGGAATGCGCCAAAGAGGCGGCTGAGGATTGTCCCACTGACGCCATAATGTTAGAGGAGTGAGGATTTCTCTCAAACCAAGGGGATGGTGATCCTTCATCATCCCCTTAACTATATATAGGTTTTGATATGATATTCAAATTTAGCCTAATGGTTGTGGTGCTTGGCTTTCTCCCTCTTTCTACCTCTTACTCTGAAGAGGAGCTTACTCAGGGACTGGGCTTTGCCGCCGGATATATCTCAGGTGCGGGAATGAGCTATAAAGTTCATACCCCTGGTAAACTCTGCCTCCAATTTACCGGTGGTATCTGGAAGACAAAGAAGAAGCTAAATTATGACCTCGGATTCCTTCTTCAGAGAACATTACACCGAACCGAGATTATCAGGTTTTACATCTTGACCGGAGTGGGCTACTTCCGCCAAAAGGAGAAGAAATGGGACAAGGATTTGCAAAAGAACCATTGGAAGGACCATCAGTATTTGAATACCGGCTTCGGGTTCGGAATTGAAGTCATTAAATCCTCCAGAATTGGCGTGGCAATAGATGGGGAGTTTACCTATCTTACTAACAGAAATGAGATCCTCTTTCTCCCTGAGTTAGCCCTCCATTACTACTTCAAATGAAACCCTCAGGATGCTTTCGTGATTAAACCCTGAAGGGCAAATCTTCTGCTCGTTGGGGATGTTATCATCCCCAACAAACTGTGGATCACCAATTAACCGCAAAGAGCCCAAAGAAACCACCAGGGCCGCCAAGATAAGTCCTTTATCGCCCCGTGCGGTCAGAGAACGCAGTTTATACCCATGTAAAGTATAGTTCTACTGCTCAATTCCTCAGAAAGGAGCTCTCTCACAAATACCCCTGTAATCCAATCATCAATGTTTTATTCCCTCCTATCCCCTATCAAAATCAAACATTTCCATCTTTAAGCGTAAATTTTTCTAAAGTTATTTTGTAATCAGCCGATAAGAAGGATAGGTCTATCCTTGGGAGCTTTTCTTTTTTGCTACTGGGAGCACTATGAAGCTTACTTGTCTTAGCAAAATCAGAAAAGCAATCCCAACCCCTGAATAAAGGTTTAGATTGTGAAGTGGCTTCATCATCCGGCTCTTCACATTGACGGACTTGGCTCCTTTCTACCGCACTTTAGTGCGGGTTCAGGGCCTTCAGGCCCCAACACGGGGCTAAAGCCGGGTAGAAGGAAATAGGGAACCGCAGATGAACGCAGAATTATGCGGATATGTGCCGTCAGATGCTCTCATCTAACAGTGCGAGCGAACAGAGGGAGAGCCATTCTTTGATTGCAGACCAGATAAAATTGCTGTCTATTTGAGGAGAGATCTAATGAAGGAGAGAGAGAAATCCAAAGGGCAACTCATAGATGAAATAGCAAACTTGCGCCAACAAGTTGCCGAGTTAGAGCTATCAAATAGCCAAACAGGGGTGGTCAGGGGAGAAGGAAGAGAAACTTCCATTCTCGATAGCTTGATTGAGCATGTGGTTTACGAAGATACGGAGATGAGGATTATCTGGGCCAATCAGGCCGCCTGCAAATCTGTTGGCCTCTCCCGGGAGGAGCTCATCGGCCGCTACTGTTACGAGATATGGCCCAAAAGGGAGGATCCCTGCCCGGACTGTCCCGTGATAAAGGCTATGCAAACCGGACATCCCCATAAAGTAGAAAAAACTACTCCTGATGGAAGACCTTGGCTCATCAGAGGTATTCCGGTAAGAGGTGCCAATGATGATGTGATTGGAGGAGTGGAGATAACCCTGGAAATCACGAAGCGAAAACGGGCAGAAGAGGCTTTGCAAGAGAGCGAGGAACGATTCAATCAGTTTTTCGAGAACGATCCCGAATACTGCTATATGATTTCCCCTGAGGGCATGGTTCTTGATGTGAACAAGGCAGCGCTCCACATGCTTGGCTATAGGAAAAAGGAGCTTGTGGGCAAACCGTTGAATACAATCTATGCTCCGGAATCGCAGAGGAAGATAAACCGGCTTTTCTCCAAGTGGAGAAGAATCGGGAGACTCAAGGATGAGGAGATGATCATCATTACCAAGGAAGGGGAGAGGAGAACCATGCTTCTCAGTGCCAGCGCAGTGAGGGAGAGAACCGGGAAGACCCAGTATTCAGTATCAGTGCAGAGGGACATCACCGAGCGGAAGAGGGCAGAGGTAGAGTTGTGGAAGGCAAATACCCGGCTCAATACATTGCTCGATACTATCTCCGATGTGATCTACTTCAAGGATGTCCAGGGGAGAAACCTTGTGGTGAACAAAGCATTTGAAAAAATGGTGGGCTTAGGGAAAAAGGAGATTTTAGGCAAAACCGACGACCAGTTGTTTCCGGGGGAATTGGCCAAACAATGTAAAAGAAGTGACGCGGAGGTCATCAAAAGGCATAAAGTGGTTGCTGTCGAGGAGCAAATGACCAATGAAAAGGGCGAGAAGATCTTCTTCGATACTGTCAAATCTCCAGTCATTGATGATCAGAGGAACATCGTTGGATTAGTGGGAGTAAGCCGTAATGTTACTAAACACAAGAGGATAGAGGAGACGCTGCGGGTGGAGAAGGCCTATTTGGAGAAGCTCTTCGAGAGTTCCCCAGAGGCAATCGCCGTGGTGGACACCGATAGTCGGGTGTTACGGGCAAACAGCGCATTCACCAGGGTGTTTGGGTATACGCTTGATGAGACACTGGGCCGCTCAATAGACGAACTGCTTGCGCCAGATGCTCTTCGTGAGGAAGCCTACTCTCTCACAAAGCAGGTAGTACGGGGTGAGGGGGGCGCCCTGGAGAGTGTGCGTCAATGCAAGGATGGAACCCTGGTCGATGTATCAATTCTGGGGAAGCCAATTAAAGTTAATGGTGGACAGGTAGCTGTCTATGCCATTTATCGTGACATCACCGAGCGCAAAAGAGCTGAGGAGGTGCTGCAAAGAATTACCAACGAACAGGCTGTGTTATTGAGTACAGTGCCAGCGATGATTTTTTGGATAGATAAGGAAGGTAATTTCATAAGAGTCAATGAGGCTTTTGCAGCCGCGCTTCAAAAACCCCCAGACGATATAAAGGGCAAATCTCTATTTGATTTATACCCTGAAGATATGGCCAGAAGATTTAATAACGACAATCTCGTAGTAATGAAATCTGGCATTCCGAAGAGACTTATTGAGGAACCAGTAGAAACTCCCGAAGGAATAATGTGGGTTAGCACGGATAAAATACCATATAGAGAAGAAAATGGTGACATTATAGGGATAATCGGTTTTTCAGTTAACATCACCGATCGCAAAAGAGCAGAGGAGGAGAAGGCAAAGCTGGAGAATCAACTCCGCCAGGCACAAAAGATGGAAGCAGTGGGAACCCTGGCTGGTGGGATCGCCCATGACTTCAATAACCTCCTTGGCGGAATCCTCGGCTATTCCTCCTTGCTTTTGAGCAAGTTGGCCCCGGATGATCCTCACCGCAAATATGTGGAGCTGATTGAGCGGGCCAGCAACAGGGCTGCGGAGTTGACCAACAGGCTGCTCGGCTTTGCCCGTCAGGGCAAGTATGAGAACAAGCCCGTGGACATTAACTACTTAGTCGGTGGGGTGGTGGAGCTGCTCTCTGCATCCGTCGACAAGAGGATAGAGATCAAGACAGAATTATGTGAGGACAATCCTCTCACCAAGGGGGATCAAAATCAATTAGAGCAGGTTTTGATGAACCTCTGTGTCAATGCCCGGGATGCAATGCCCAATGGTGGGCAGCTTTCCATCAACTCTCGGCAGGTGCATCTGGATGAAGGGTTTGCCTCCAAACACTTAGGAGCTACCCCCGGGGATTATCTCTGCATCACAGTCTCAGACACAGGTATGGGAATGGATAAGGAGACTAAAGCCAAGATATTCGATCCTTTCTTCACCACCAAGGAGCAGGGCAGGGGCACAGGGCTGGGTCTCTCTATGGTCTATGGCATTGTAAAGAACCATGGTGGTTACCTATCCGTCTACAGTGAGGCAGGCAAGGGAACAACATTTGAAATTTATCTCCCCCTTGCTCAGGATTCACTCATCCGGCCCGAGAGAAAGGAGGAGAAGGTATCCTTGGGAAGTGAGTCTATTCTGGTGGTTGATGATGAGGAGATTCTGCGCCATTTGATGAAGGACATCCTGGAGAACTTGGGATATGGGGTGATGTTAGCCTCTGATGGACAGGAGGCTGTAGATCTCTATCGGGAGCATCAGGCAAAGATAGATATGGTAATCGTTGATATGATGATGCCCAGGATGGGGGGCAAGGAGACCTTCCAGGAACTGAAACGGATTAACCCCGAGGTAAAGGCTTTGCTCGCCAGTGGCTATGCGAAGAACACTGCCGCCCAAGGGATATTGGACCTGGGGGTAAAGGATTTCCTGCACAAGCCATTCTCCCTGGAGGAGATATCCAACAAGGTGCGCAAGGCCTTAGATGCTCGGTAGCGTTTAACATTTAAGTGATTTTGGAGGGATCTCAGAAGTTTGAGGCCTTTAGCCCGGATTATTCACAAACCTTTGCCACGAAGACACTAAGAATATAAGACATTAGAGCACTTCGGTTTGTAAATTGAGTCGCTCTCCATTAGCCTCTAACCTTTTGTTTTAATCCCTATTCTATCAACACTTTGGGGCTTGGTGTATTTGTGGCATGAATAATTCAGGTTAGTAAAATACATCCCAAAATTCTTCTTGTCATTGTGAACAAAAAGATCTAACTCCGAACAGTCAGATTACTCCACTGAAGAGGAGCGAGCGAAACAACTCTAAGGTTTCTCCTCTAATTCTAAGGTTTTTGAAATGGTTCTGAAACAAGTATGAACCTCGGGTTCGATAAATCAAACCTCTACAAGGGTTTGAGATGTAGGGGTTGAATTTATCCGACCAGGACTGAGCGAAAATTTGGGGGTAAAAGCAAAAAATGTGGTTCTGGAATCCGTTGTAGCACAAGGGGTTCCAATGTGCAAAACGCCTATTCTATGTTGGAGGAATTCTGCCATCTCAGTTGTTCCAATCATAATAGCCGAGAGGAGTGGAAGAAATGATTAAAGTTGTCTTGTATATTTACCGATATAATTGGAGGCAAGAGGGAACAGACATACCTGTGCCTTCAAGGTTTAATTCTTTACTACACGGGACGTTTCGGAATTTCTAAGAGATTCCGCAACGTCGGGGGATGTTTGAATGGGGTATGCCCTCTTCAGTCTTGACAGCGGAGCGATCCGAGCGAGTGGGGGATTGCGGAGCGCCATAGGGTCAGGAGACTCTCTGGAGAATTTAGCGACCGCAAGGAAGCCAAGTTCATATAGAGGGATAGGTGCGGTTTTTAACCGGGGATATAATCCCCAAAAAAGGAGGAGGAAAATGAAGAAGGGTATATTGGCTTTGGCAATTCTTGGGCTGTTGGTTGTAGGAAGTGGTGTTGATACTCTGGCCCAGGAAGAAGAGGAACTCCTGTTTATGGAGATTCCGGTAGTGTTTGCATCCAGCAAGAGGCTACAACCCATTACTGAAGCGGCATCAAACATAGAAATCATTACTGCTGAGGACATTAGGGAGTCAGGAGCCACCAATATCGGTGATGTTTTAAGATCGGTTGCCGGAATAGATGTCAGAGAATCAGACGCCGGTCAGCATGTCATCGGAGTTCGGGGCTTTTGTGATACCGGCCATCTTCTTGTCACCCTGGATGGGAATAATGTCTTTATGTATCACGCGAACCATATATTTCTTGATTGGGCGCCGGTTGATTTGGAGGAGGTCGACCACATTGAGATCATCAAAGGGCCAGGGGCAATTTTCTATGGCGGTAATGCCTTCAGTGGTGTCATCAATATCATCACCAAAACTCCCCAGCAGTTAAGGGGGACGCAATTAAATGTGGTAGGTGGTAATTGGGAGACAGTCCGTAGCAACCTAATACATGCCGGAAGCTATAAGAATTTAGATTATAGCATTGCTGGCGGTTATCACCAGGTCGAGGAGTGGGAAGCCCCCCAACTGAAGGGTATAGAAGGAAAGAAGTTTTCAGTTGGTTATTTTGGTGGGAAAGCCATTTATAACCTGGACCAAAGATCATCATTATCCTTAATGGCTCGATATTCAGATGCTAAAAATGTCATCTCTACTGTATGTCAACCCAAGACGACATTTATTGCCTTACGTTGGGGTCAACCCGAATTCTGGGCGCGTTTTTTCTATAATAACCACGAAAAAACCTTTTGGGACGAGACCTATTCGGTAAAGGATGCTAACTATGAGTTGGAGATCTTTCGTTCTTTCAGATGGGGAAAGAATGTTACCTCTCTGGGTGGGTTTGTAAAACAGACTGCCTGGGAAGTAGAACCCCTTAAGGAAACATTCCCTGGAGGACCGGAAATCGGGAACCTCGAAAAACACGATGTAAAAGACGGGGCGTTAAACATAGAAAATGAATGCCGTTTTAATGACCAATTCATACTTTTCTTAGGGGCTCGAGGAGAGTATCATACGCATTTAGATTATCTCGGCCTTGGACGGGGCAGTGTTATTTATAAGCCAACATGGAATCAGGGGTTCCGTTTTACCATAGCCACCGGCTATTACATACCCTCTCTCTTTCAGCATACGAATGAAGGTATTGCTTATCCCTTTGCTTTAGGTAGTTACTCTTTGAGAGAAGAGAAGATTACATCCTATGAATGGAGTTATTACGGCCAGCCAACTGAGAAGGTTCAGTTAAAGACCGCCATTTTTTACAACGATTACCGGGACTTGATTGACAATACCCAGGCAGGTCCTATGAAGAATGTGGCCAATGCCCATCAAAAGGGTGGAGAAATAGATTTTCATTTCATTGTTTCGGATCGATTAAGAGGATTTGTCAACTATACCTACCAGGCAATTCACCGAGACGATTTTGGCGATCTGGCGGTGGACCCGGAACACAAAGTCAATTTCGGTTTAAGGGCCAAGCTTGCCAAATGGTCAGCGAATGCTACTTTCCATTATGTGGATGAGTATCACGAGATATACCTGACATCCAACCCGGTATTCGGTCGTATACAAGACACGCTTGGTACTGCTCAACCGTCAAAGGTAGAGTCTTACTATACTCTGAATGGTCGTATTGCCTACAGTCCCATAGACAATCTCGAGTTATCCGTAGCCGCTTACAATCTGCTTGAAAACAGGCATTATGAATCAAATCCTCCAGATTCGAATCCAGGTAACTGGCATACGGGAGATTTGATTGATCGCCGCATAACCGTAGGTGTCAGTTGCAAATTTTAGGAGATTTCATATAGATGAATTTGGGCATTGAAAATTTGTTAGCGAATTATCTAGTCAGCTTTGTGCAGATCTTCATAATCACTAAGAACTATAACATTAACGAAATAGGGGTCAATAACTGTAATTTTTAACCGGGGATATAATTCCCAAAAAAGAGGAGGAAATGAAGAAGGGTATTTTGGTTTTAGCAATTTTTGCAATGTTGGTTGTCGGAGTTGCTTCTGACGCTTTGGCTCAGCAGGAAGCAGATGAGGAACTGCTTTTTATGGAGATTCCGGTAGTGTTTGCATCCAGCAAAAGGCTACAACCCATCACTGAAGCGGCATCAAACATAGAAATCATTACTGCTGAGGACATTAAACAATCAGGGGCAACAAGTATTGCTGATGTGTTAAGGAATGTGACCGGAATACAGATAAGGGAAACTTCTGTAAGCAGCCATGCTATAGGCGTTCGTGGGTTCGCTGATGCTCAACATGTCCTGATTACACTCGATGGTAGCAGTGCATATCTGCACCATGTGAATCACACATATGTTGACTTAATACCTGTAGCTCTGGAGGAGATCGAACGCATTGAGATTGTTAAGGGTCCCGGTGGGGTATTCTATGGCGGTTCTGCTTTCAGTGGGGTAATCAATATCGTCACCAAAACCCCCGAACAATTAGAAGGAGCTCAAGTGAATTTGGTAGGCGGTAACTGGAATACAGTACGTGGTGATGTGCTCTACGGTGGAAGATATAAGAACTGGGACTATAGCATTGGCGTCGGCCATCTCAAGTCTGACTATATGTCTCCTCCCAGAGACTTCTTTATGCACGAAGATAGCCGAACCAACTACGTGTCTGGCAGGGTGGTCTATCATCTTGGTGACGAATCGTCCATTTCCGCGGATATTCGACATCGTTATAGCGATGATGCAATCACTCGCCACTGTACGAATGTAAAAAACACCTATTTTACTCTGCGGTATGACCGACCCAACTTCTGGATGCGTCTTTTCTATAATAAACAGTTTAAAAACGCTGTGGAAGAACTGATTAGTGTGAATGACGCAAACCATGAGGTTGAAGTTATGCGCATCTTCAAATGGGGCAAGAACATAACCAGTATAGGCGGATTTGGGAAGATGGTTGATTTTACAGTCAAAAACAATGTAGGTGACAGGCATGATAGCGATATCGAAGACTATGCCATAAAGGCAGAAAATGAATATCATGCCACGGATCAACTTATCCTTACCTTAGGAGGCAGGGTAGAATATTTTTCTGAACTGGACTTTGTTGGTCTTGGAAGGGGCAGCATTATCTATAAACCAGCTGAGAGACAACGTCTTGCTCTAACTATTGCCAATGGGTATTATCTGCCTTCTCTTGCTCAGCTCTATGGTTGGGGCAATATCTTCCCGTTTACATTTAACCCTTCTTTGAATGAAGAAAGAATTATTTCCTATGAATTAGCTTACTACGGCCACCCGGCCAAACGGATTAAATTAAATAGCGCCATTTTCTACAATGATTACCGAGGTCTAATTCCTAACGACTTAAGTATCACTCCGAGAAATGAAGTTAATGGCCATAAGCATGGAGTGGAATTGGGCCTTGATTTTCTGTGTGCCAACTGGTTAACAAGTTTCGTCAACTATACTTATCAGAGGATCCATCGCAGTGACTTTGGCAACTTGGAGATAGACCCCAAGAACATGTGCAACATTGGTTTACACACTAAATTTGCCAAATGGTCGTCCAATTTAACCTTTCATTATGTGGATAAGTTTTATGAGATGTTAGATGCAGCTAACCCGGCGTTGGGTCTTTTGCCTGCACCGCAAAAAGTCGCTTCTTATACCACTGTTGATGCCCGGATTGCCTATGTGCCTATGGATAATTTTGAGTTTGGGGTAGCTACCTCTAACCTACTTAACGACATACACTATGAATCAAATCCAATTGGGTGGGTTGGTGCAGACAAAGTCGACCGCCGCATAACTGCAAGCGTCAGTTGCAAATTTTAGGAGATCTCATATAGATGAATTTGGGCGTTGAAATAAGGAAAACCCCTCTTTTCTTGGCAATTGCTTGTTTGGTATTTTCTACTCTCTGGTGCTCTGCAGCAGAGCGGGCAGTAGTTTCAGTAGTTTTCCCATCTGATGTAGAAGCCTACAGGCAGGCTTGGGAGGGATTCCAGGGATTCTTTGATGCTAAAAAAGTGCCTCTATGGGTTTCTGAATACAACTTAAAGAAAGAGGAACCTGCAGCAGTTTATTCCCGAATAAACAAGGCAGAACCGGCTGTAGTTGTTACCCTGGGCACAAAGGCATCGAAATTGGCCAAAGAGAAGATAAAGAATATCCCGGTGGTGTTTTGTATGGTTTTCCACCCTGAGGAAATTTCTACCTCAAATATCACCGGGGTATCAATGGAGATTCCTGTTGAGATAAAATTACAGGGGATCAAAAGGATACTTCCTGATACAAAAAAGATCGGTGTGATATATTCGCCTGGATTGACTGCAGCATACAAGGAAATATCCCGGATTGGCCGTCAAATGGGCTTCAAATTTATTGGAAAAAGGATCGATTCAGAAGGAGGATTTCCTAATGCGCTAAAAGATATTTCCCGTCGGATAGACTGTTTCCTGATGATTCCCGATTCAAAGATATATTCTCCTGGTTCAGTAAAGCATTTACTGCTTCAAAGTTTAAGGGAGAAGTTTCCGGTTGTTGGTCTTTCTTCGCTTTACACTAAAGCAGGAGCGCTATTTTCTTTTGATTGCAATTACAATGACTTAGGCCGACAGGCAGCAAAAATCACCTTAAGGATACTTAATGGCGAAAGGCCAGCCTATATCGAGTGTTCAATACCGAGAAAGACCAAGCTATCTTTGAATCGGATAGCTGCTGAAAGGTTGGGCATAGATATCCCCCCTCAAATTATAAAAGAGGCAAGTGAGGTTTTCAGCGAATGAGTATCAACAAAAAAGTCAATTTACTCTCTGTTAGTCTGATTCTTTTCCTGGGATTACTGCTTGGTTTTTACTTTATCCGGCA
>Ga0315541_1001327_pt1 | contig 23365 bp, 18 predicted proteins | sample SalMarSW160190MG_FD_203095 | JGI IMG/M metagenome (GOLD analysis project Ga0315541, IMG submission 203095) | Salt marsh sediment microbial communities from the Plum Island Ecosystem LTER, Massachusetts, United States - Salt Marsh Sediment SW1601-190 ...
CTAAATCTGGAGTAAGGCCAATATATGTTTCCGTGGGCCATAAAATTGACCTGGCATCGGCTTTACAGTGGGTGATAAACTGCTGCCGTGGGTATAGACTTCCTGAACCTACCCGCTTGGCTCACCTTGCTGCCGGAGGAATGTTGACCTCCGAACCAAGCTGTCAAGGGAAGTTATTCGATTAAGGAGTATTTCAGATGCAAGAAGAGAAGGAAAACCTAGAAGCCCTGCTTCGCCAAATCTCAGACATCATGGTGCATCTTTGACATCTCTGGCAAGGAAAAGGAAATTGCCAGGATAGAGGCGGAGTCAGCCCAATCTGGTTTTTGGCATGACCCGGCTAAAGCTCAAACTATCATGCGGAAGCTCAGGGGCAAGAAAAATCTGGTCAATGCTTGGCGCGAACTGGAGAAGAAGGCTGCCGATCTTCAGGAAATGATTGGTCTGGCTATTGAGGAGGAAGATTACTCTCTCAAGGGAGAGATACAACTGGAGCTAAAAAAGCTGAGGTCTCGGTTTGAACAGTTGGAGAGCCAACAGCTTTTTACTGGCTATTACGATAGTAGAAATGCCATGCTCGCCCTTCATGCTGGTGCTGGTGGCACGGAGTCTCAGGATTGGGCAAACATGTTGCTCAGGATGTACTTGAGGTGGGCAGAGCGGCATGACTGTAAGGCCGAGGTCTTAGATGTCTCCCCTGGAGAAGAGGCTGGTATCAAAAGCGCTATCCTGGAGATTAAGGGGGATTATGTCTATGGCTATCTCAAAGGTGAGCACGGAGTGCACAGGTTAGTGCGGCTTTCCCCCTTTGATGCTGACCATGCCCGCCATACATCTTTTGTCCTGGTGGAAGTCCTCCCTGAAGCAGAAGGGACGGTGGATGTCACAATAGCCCCGGAGGACTTGAGAGTAGATACCTTCAGGTCCAGTGGTCCTGGCGGGCAGCATATGCAAAAGACAAGCAGCGCTGTCAGGATAACTCACTTACCCACAGGGCTGATAGCTACTTGCCAGGGCCAGAGATCTCAGCACCAAAACAAGGAAGCTGCTTTGAGAGTGCTTTATTCTCGCCTTCTTGAGCTGGAGCGTGGGAAGAAAGAGGAAGAAAGAGCCAGGCTAAAAGGCGAGCGTATCGAAGCGGGTTGGGGAAATCAAATTAGAAGTTATGTTCTTCACCCCTACAAAATGGTGAAGGATCACCGCACCGATTACGAGGTCCACGATGCCGAAGCTGTGTTGGATGGGGAACTAGATGGATTTATAACTGACTACCTTCGTTCTAAAGTAGGAAAATGATTAAACGCATCGCCTTAATAACTTCGGTGCTTCTCTTGCTTTTGAGCCCTTCCCTCGTCGCAGCTGGGGATGATATTGCAGTTATAGCCAGCGATGTAGAAGTAAATTTCCCGAGCCAGGCTGTGTTCACTCTTGAGGCTGAAAGCAGCGCTAATATTGTTGATGTTCGTCTTTATTACCAGGTGGATAAGATGAACTACGCTGAAATTGTCAGTGAGGGTTGGGCTGACTTTACTCCAGCAAGCAAGATAGAGGCTGATTGGGTATGGGATATGAGTAATGCGAGCTTGCCCCCTGGCGCTGAAGTCACATATTGGTGGATGATTGAGGATAACGACGGGAACAGATTTGAGACGTCCCCCGAGGTAATGCAGTTCGATGACAAGCGCTATCTTTGGCAAAGCTTGGCTAGCACCGTACCTCAGGGTAGTGAGTTGACCCTTTTCTGGTATGAAGGCGGGGATTCTTTCGCCCGAGAGTTGATGGATGTCTGTGAGGAAGGGCTTGCCAGGTTGACCCAGGATATTGGTACATATCCGGAAAGGCCCATCAAGATATATATTTATGCCTCCACTAGTGATTTACAGGGGGCTATGATTTTTCCTCAGGAATGGACTGGCGGCGTTGCCTTTACTGAGTTTAGTACGATTGCGATCGGTATTTCACCAAGCGAACTTGATTGGGGCAAGAGGGCCTTGCTTCACGAGTTGACACATCTCGTTGTTCATCAGGCAACTTTTAGCCCCTATGGACAGCTTCCTCTCTGGCTTGACGAAGGGTTAGCTATGTATAATGAGGGTGAGCTTGAGCCTGTTTTTCGCTCCTACCTAGAAGAGGCTATTTTGGAAGATGAGCTTATTTCGGTGCGCAGCCTGTGTAGCCCCTTTTCCGCTGACTATGAAATAGCTTGCCTTTCCTATGCTCAAAGCTATAGCCTTGTCGGGTACCTTCTGGATAATTATGGACAAGACAGGATGCTCGAATTATTGGCTATTTTGAAGCAGGGTAGTACCTATGATGAAGCTTTGACTGAGGTTTATAGTTTTGATATAGATGGTCTTGATGCTCTTTGGCGAGGAGCACTGTCGAATCCGGTAACTCAAGCTCAGAAGAGGACATGGCTACATCCTGCCTTAATTGGCGTGTTGGCGGCATTAGCTACAGCACTGGCTTTGTGGGGTGCTCTGGCTCTGAAAGAGCGAGGCCGGCGAAAGGCATCTGGGAAATCAACAATATAAGATAAGCCATGAGAGACTCTTTTACTGTTCACGATTTACCTCTTGGTGAACGTCCCAGGGAGAGGTTATTTAAGCTGGGCAGCGAAGCTCTTTCCGCCCCGGAAATTTTAGCCTTAATCCTGGGTCGAGGAATTAAAGGTGAATCCGTCATGATGACTAGCCAGAAGCTGTTAAGCAGGTTTGGTAGTCTCAAAGGCGTTGCTAATGCCTCTGTGGAGGAGTTGACTCAGACGAGAGGTATTGGGCCAGCCAAGGCGGCTCAGATTAAAGCTGCCCTTGAATTGAGCAAGAGGCTGGACGTCGATGTCGGTGAGAAACCAAAGCGGGTGCTCAAGTCCCCGGAGGATGTGGTTGCTGAGGTGAGGAGCCGGTTGAAAGGCAAGAAGAAGGAGCATTTTTGGGTAATTTGTTTAGATACTAGAAACAGGTTAATAAATTGCAAGCCTGTTTCTATAGGCAGCCTGGATACGAGCATCGTTCACCCTCGTGAAGTGTTTAAGGAAGCGGTCTCTTCCTCCGCTGCTTCGGTAATCTTTGTGCACAATCATCCTTCGGGTGACCCCGAGCCATCCAAAGAAGATATTGAGCTAACCAAGCGGTTGGCTAAAGCTGGAGAAATCGTAGGCATTGATGTCCTTGACCATATCATAGTCTGCGATAAAAGTTACTTAAGCCTGAAGGCAAAGAATTTGTTTTAATGGGCAAGTGAGTATCATGAGGACTGGCGAAAAGAGCGAGGTTTTCTTTTTCCCCTATGATACGGATAGGGCTTTCCTCAGAGGGTTGAGGACTCTTTTCTCCAGAGTAGCCAACGTTGTCTCGGTGGGTGATTCAGTAGCGGTGAAGGTTCATATGGGGGAATATGGCGGTAGCGCTTACCTTCGCCCGCCGATAGTACGCCGGGTATGTGATTTGATTAAAGAAGCTGGAGCTAAGCCATTCGTCACGGATACCACTACTCTTTATCCCGCGGGGAGATTCACTGCCAGCCAATACCTGGCGACAGCAGCCTTCAATGGCTTCACTGAGGAATCGTTGGGAGCGCCTGTCATTATCGCTGATGGGGAGCAGGGCTATGATGGCGAGTGGGTGGATACCCCCAGGCGGGTTTCTGATTGCTCTTTAGATAAAGTAAAGATAGCCAGGGAGGTTTTCGATGCCGACTCTATGATAGTGCTTTCTCATCTGAAGGGGCATGAACTATCTGGCTTTGGCGGCTCTATCAAGAATGTGGCTATGGGCTGTGTTACCAAGGAGTCGAAGGCTGCTCAGCATAGGGTAAATCGTGGTGTCATCGATCTCTCTAAGTGCACGGGTTGTGGACAATGCGTTGAAGCTTGTGCCTTCGAAGCCTTGTCTTTACTTGAGGAGAAAATGGTGCGTGATGAGGAAAAATGCATGAATTGCAATAATTGTCTTTATACTTGTTCAGAGGGTGTTTTCTCCTTGCCTCCCCAGGCTAAAGAGGTGTTTCAGGTTTATCTGGCTCACGCTGCCGCCGGGGTGCTAAGCCGATTTCACTCCAAAGTAGTTTTCATCAATTTCGTCCAGGATGTAACGCCGTTGTGTGACTGCGCTACGCCGTCGGGTTTGTCAGTAGTCCCCGATATTGGCATCCTCGCCTCCACAGACGTGGTAGCTATTGACAAGGCATCGTTGGACTTGGTTGCTCAGAGCAAGCCCGTAGGGAAATTTGCCAGCGTCAGCTCTCCCGATATACTGGGCAAGATCAATGGTACGGACAGTCTGATTCAAATAAGAACTGCCCAAAAACTTGACTTAGGCAACACGAAATACCAGCTAAAAGTGCAAAAATAAAAATACGAAATGACAAGGCAAAGGTTAAAAATTTTGCGTTTTGAGTTGTCATTTTGATTTTCGAAATTCGATATTGTTTAGGATTTCGTGCTTAGAATTTAGGATTTAATCTCGAGTGTTTATGCGCAATTATTTACAACGCTATATGGAGTAACATGGAAGATATTGAGTTGGCTCGCTCTCTTTTGGAGGAGGAGAAATGGAATCTCGTTATAGTGAAGGGAGGGCAAGTTCTTTTCAACTCCAGAGAGCGGGGAGTAGCCCCCTTTTTCCAGGCTGTCCAAAGTATGGGGATAAGTTTACATAATGCTGCACTAGCTGACCGCATCGTGGGCTTGGCTGTAGCTATGCTTTGCCTTCAGGCCCGGATAATCTCGGTGTATGCTGGCATAGTAAGCCGGGGAGCGCTTGATATGCTGGAAGGGAATGGGTTGACCATTAGTAGTAAGAGCACAGTTCCTTATATCTCTAACTATGATGGCACAGACTTGTGCCCTTTCGAGAAGCTGGCAGGGAGTTGTCAAGGGCCTTCTCAATTGTTTGCAGCGTTACAGTCTCTTTTTGCGGAAGGTGACCAGTGAAAAGAATTTGGCAGCTTGCTTTATTATCTCTTCTTTTGTCGGCTTTATTGGTTTCACCTTCGACTGGTTGTTATTCTTGGTGGGATGGCGAAGGCGTCCTCCGCCTCTGGGATGTCGGTCCCATAACGCTTGACCCGGCGATTTCTGCCGACATGTCTTCTCATACCTACGTCATGCATATCTTCTCTGGCTTGGTTCGCCTTGACCATGAGCTGAATATAGTGCCTGATATTGCTGAGAACTGGGAGACAAGCCCCGATGGCAAAACGTATACCTTTTACCTGCGGCAGGGAGTGAAATTTCATGACGGTGGAGAGGTCAAAGCTGCCGATTTCAAATACTCTTGGGAGCGAGCTTGCGACCCTGACACCGAATCTGGCACAGCAGCTACGTATTTGGGTGATATCGTTGGCGCCAAGGATATGCTGGCGGGAGAAACGGGAGAAATCTCAGGGGTCGAAGTTATTGGTGACTATACTCTTCGGGTTACCATTGATGCTCCCAAGGCTTACTTCTTGAGCAAGCTGGCTTATCCCACCGCCTTTGTGGTTGATAGGGCTAATGTGGAATCCGAGAAAAACTGGTGGCAGGAGCCAAACGGGACAGGACCATTTAAGCTAAAGGAATGGCAAGAAGGGCAGCGGTTGATTTTGGAGCGCAGCCAAATTTATTACGGCGAGCCGGCTAAACTGGAACAGGTCGTCTATCTTCTGTCTGATGTGCCCATGACCCTGTATGAGACAGGGCAAATTGATGTCGTTTCTGTTTACTTGGCCTACATTGACCGAGTGAGTGATGAGACTGGCCCGTTTTATACCGAGTTAGCCGTAACCCCCGAGCTTAGTCTTTATTATATTGGCTTCAACACTGCCCAACCTCCCTTCGACGACGTTAACGTCCGTCTTGCTTTCTGTCATGCTGTGGATAAAGAGCATATTGCCGAGGTGATATTGAGGGACATGGTAAATATAGCTGATGGTATTTTACCGCCGGGCATGCCCGGCTATAACGAAGCTCTCGAAGGACTGGACTACGATGTGGAAAAGGCGAAAGAGTTCATCGCCGCTTCGAGATATGGGGATGCCTCGAACTTGCCCCCTATCACCCTGACTGTTGATGGCTATGGCAATAGCATTCCCAGTTATCTAGGCGCCATCATCCAGGAATGGCAACAAAACCTCGGCGTGGAAATCTCGGTGCGGCAACTGGAACCAGAGAACTTCATTTATAACCTGAAGCAAGAGAAGGATGATATGTTTGTAATGGGTTGGATAGCTGACTACCCCGACCCGCATAATTTTCTGGACATTCTGTTCTATACCGGAAGCGAAGTTAATATCTCCGAATACAGCAACCCCACCCTGGACGCTTTACTTGATCAAGCAGCTATAGAACAGGATGGGGCTATCCGCCTGGCTATGTACCAACAAGCTGAGCAACTGGTAGTTGATGATGCCCCTTGCCTCCCCCTGTTCCATGGCACCAACTATATCTTGGTGGAGCCCTATGTCAAAGACTATGAACTCAGTCCCCTGGGTATTCCCGACCTGAGCAAGGTGTATCGGGAGCAGTCCTAGGTTGTGGGCGGGGATTTATTCCCCGCCAAGAGCTAAATTCCAAATCCCACAATCCAAGCTCTAAACAAATCCAAATATCAAAATTCAAATCTCTAAACTGTTTTGTTCATTGGTATTTTGGGCTTTGATATTGTTTAGGATTTGGTGCTTGGGATTTAGGATTTTCACTAATGTGGGGTCGGGGCTTGTCCCTTATCACACCGCTGGTAGATAGTCTCGGAGCTATATCGGGGTAGTCCTTGGTGGTATAATGATAAGGGATGGAAAGGGAGGCGATGCTCTATGAGACACTCCCTGGTGGTAGGGTGAGGTGTCGTGTTTGCCAGTGGAGGTGCCTTATTAATCCCGGTAAGCTTGGAGTCTGTCGTATGCGCATCAACCGGGATGGCAAGCTGTATAGTATGAATTATGCTGAGGTATCTTCAATGGCAGCCGACCATATTGAGAAAAAACCTCTATTTCATTTCTTTCCTGGTACCTATGCCCTCTCTTTAGGCACCTGGGGATGCAATTTCCACTGCAAGGGATGCCAGAACTGGGAGATTTCCTGCGTGGATATCCCGCGAGGTTCCCAACAAGTGCTCCCGGAAAGGGAGATAGAGCTAGCCAAGAGATATAATTGCCAGGGCATTGCCTGGACTTACAATGAGCCCACTATTTGGTTTGAATACACCCTGGATTCAGCCAGGCTGGCTAAAGAAAATAATCTGTACACTGTGTATGTGACCAATGGCTATGCCACGCCTGAGGCTCTGGATACCATAGGGCCCTGGCTCGATGCCTGGAGGGTGGATGTCAAGGGCTTCACAGACGGGTTCTATCGGCAGCTAGCCAAGATTCCTCGGTGGCAGGGCATTCTGGACGTCGCCAGGCGGGCTAAAGAGAAATGGCATATGCATGTTGAGGTGGTGACCAATGTCATTCCTACGATGAACGATGACGAGGAGCAGCTCAGGAACATTGCTACCTGGATTCGAGATAACCTGGGCGAGCTTACTCCCTGGCACGTGACTCGTTTCTATCCCCTGCGCGAATTTAACCATCTGTCGGCTACCTCGATATCCACTTTAGAGAGGGCATATAAGATTGGGAAAGAAGCGGGGCTGAAATTCGTCTATCTGGGCAATGTGCCAGGGCACGATTACGAAAATACTGTGTGTTATTCGTGTGGCAAAACAGTCGTTCATCGCATTGGCTATGATACTCAGGTAGTGGGGTTAGATGGCTCGAGGTGTAAATTCTGCGGAGCTGAGCTTAATTTCCGGACGTGAGGGAGGTGCTTTATGGCAAGGGAACTTCATCCTGTGGTAGAACTGGCTAAGAATACTGTGGAAAGCTATATCCGGGAGGGTAAAACGCCCGAGCCAGGGGAATTAACGCCGGAAATGAGAGAGAGTGCGGGAGTTTTTGTTTCTCTTCATAAGCAGGGGCAATTAAGAGGATGTATTGGCACCTTTGAGCCAACTAAGGATAATGTGGCTGAGGAAATCATTGCCAGTGCTATTAGCTCATCTACCAGAGACCCTCGCTTTCCCCCGGTGACTGCTTCTGAGCTTGATGACCTGGAATATAGCGTAGATATCCTTACTAGGCCTGAGCCAGTCACGGATACCAGCCAACTTGACCACAAGAAATATGGCGTTATCGTGGAGAGTGATTGGAAAAAGGGACTTTTGCTGCCTGACCTGGAAGGCGTAGACAGCGTTGAGGAACAAATTGCTATTTGTCGGCTCAAGGCGGGGATATCAGCCGGCGAGCCGATTAAGCTCTATCGCTTTCAGGTGAGAAGGTTCAAGTAACGGCGTTGGGGCCAAAACACAAAATCACATGAGTGAGTACAGGGCACAGTAGAAATTCCTTATGGTATGCTATAATGCGGGACGTAGCTGAAGAAAACTTTGGGACGGGAAGTATGTATTGACCAGTGTCGAAATAAGAAGAGCTGGGTTTTGCATTCCTGCATTGTTTCTCATATTGTTGCTATCACGAATAGATTGATTCTGCTGATATTGCTTTCTCCAAGCAAAGAGGGTCTAGAGGAATACTCTCGCTTGCCTATCCCCTTATCTGGTACGGCAGAGGAGGTGCACTTTGGCTAAGTTTTCATTCATCCCTAGAGATATGGAGTTCTACGACATGTTCGAACAAGAGACGGCTAATCTAGTCACTGCTGCAGAAAAGCTGGTTGACCTCTTTGACAACTACGAAAACGTGGAGGCAAAAGCAAAAGAGCTTAAGGAGTTAGAACATGGAGGCGACGTCATAACGCACGAAATAATAGCCCGACTGCATCGCACCTTTGTGACACCCATTGACAGAGAGGATATTACGCAGCTCGTCCATAGCCTGGACGATGTAATGGATTTCATCGAGGCTGCGGGCAGAACAACCTTTCTTTATGGTATTACTCAACCCACGGAGAGGGCCCGAGAACTAGCCCGAATCGTGCTTAAGATGGCCCGCAAATTGAACGAAGTAATACCTCGTTTGCGCCGCCGCGACCAGTATACATGGATTTTAAAGCAGTGTGTGCAAATCAATACCCTGGAAAACGAAGCCGACGACGTGCAACATGCTGCCCTGGCTGAGCTATTCGAAGTCTGCCATCTTAACGCATGCGATGTAATTAAATGGCGTGAAATCTATGAGCACCTGGAAAACGCCACCGACCGGGGCGAAGATGTCGCCAATGTCCTTGAGGGTATAGTATTGAAGCATGCCTGAGCTCGTTCTGCTGATTGTAGTAATTGCGGCAGCCATCGGCTTCGGTGTGGTTAATGGTTTTAACGATGCTGCCAATAGTGTTGCTGCTTCCATTGGTTCTCGGGCTATATCTCCTCGAAACGCTATAATACTGGCTGCCTTTTGTAATTTCGCCGGTGCCGCTACTGGCAAAGCAGTAGCTATAACCATCGGGAAGGAAATTTTAGACCCCGCAACAATCTTATCTTTACCACCGGTTACTGCTTTCTTGATACTGATTGCTGCTTTGGCTACGGTTATCATCTGGGGAAGCATAGCTACTCGCCTGGGTCTGCCGGTGAGCGTCAGCCATAGCTTTGTGACCGGATTGGCAGCGTCGGGAATAACAGTGATGGGCTGGGGGGTAGTAAAATGGGATGTCCTGGAACGGATCGGGGCATCAGTGGCTATTGCTCCTGCCCTGGGTTTCATCGGTGGCTTTGCTCTTATGGTTGTCCTGCTCTGGGCATTTCGCCGAAGCGCCCCTGCCAGGATGAGGGTTATATTCAGCCGTCTGCAATGGCTTACTACCGCTTTCCTGGCTTACAGCCACGGCAAAAATGACGGTCAGATGCCCATAGGTATTATCACCTTCGCCCTGGTGATTTATACCGGGCAGGGTGGTCTATGGGATAATATCCCGTGGTGGGTAATAATCATATCCGCTTTATCTATTAGCTCGGGCATCGCTCTGGGCGGCTGGCGAGTCATTCAAACCGTGGGGGTAAAGATAACTGCTTTACAACCTATTCATGGTTTTGCTACGCAGGCCTCAGCGGCTACGGTTATTGAGATAGCTTCGCGCTTGGGCATTCCCGTAAGCACCACTCATTGTGCCACTGCAGCTACAATGGGTGTGGGCGCCACGAAACGTCTTTCCGCAGTAAGGTGGGGGGTAACCAGAAATATCGTATTGGCCTGGGTTTTAACCTTTCCGATATGTGCTGCTCTCGGCTGGATAATAGCGTCATTTCTGAAGATTGCCTTTTGAGGTGACAAAACCCCTTTGCCCCCTTAGAACACCTGTGCTACAATTCAGCTTCGTTAAATAGGCGATAAGGGTTCAATAAGGAAAGTAGGTTGAGTTTGAAGCTATTGCCGGCGGCCCTTCAGAAGCAGGATTACAACTTAGCAGCTCATGTCCTCGTCTATGGCTTGGTCAAAGCATCGGCAGAAAACCCAAAAAAATCTGCGAATTTTCGGAGGCCCCGTACGTGTTATGGCAACAGAAGGAAAAGGCAAGAGAAAGGGTAGCCCACGGGGTTTCTATAGCCGGGCTCTGGATGAGGCGGAAAAGCTGGAGATGGAGGAAGCTTCTCATGTCGAAGGAATCGACGAGGAGATTGCCCTTCTCAGAGTAAAGCTCAAGGAACTTTTGGAAGAGCAGCCGGAGCGAATTGACCTGCACTTCGAGGCAGCCAATATCATAGCTCGTCTGGTAAGGACCCGGTATCAAATTACCAAAGAGCAGAAGAAGTCTCTCAAGGAAGCCATCCAGAAAGTCTTGACCGAAGTCGCTGTGCCATTAGGGATAGGTATCGGAATTAAAGCAGCCAGTAAGTGAGCACGCTACAGCTTAAATCCTAAGCACTAAATTCAAGAAATAGTAGCCAGTATTCAGAAGATTCTCCTACTGGCTACTGGATTCTGTATTCTTGTTACTACCACTATTCTTATGAAGCTAAGACCTTATCAACTGGAAGTGGCCCGGGCGGCTATGGACTCTATCCAGAAAGGAATGGGACTAACCTTTTCTGTGGAGATTGCCAGGCAAGGGGGCAAAAACGAGCTTTCAGCGCATCTAGAAGTCCTGCTGTTAACGCTATATATGGCCAGGGGAGGCAATCTTATAAAATGCTCACCAACCTTTAAGCCTCAAACCATTATATCTATGGAAAGGTTGAAACAGAGGTTGGATGAATTTGGTTTTGATGGCGTTTATCGTCTCCAGATGGGCTATATCGTTCAGCTCGGCAACGCCGAAGCCATCTTTCTGTCGGCTGAGGGCTCGTCTTCAGTGGTGGGACACAGCGCTGACATACTTCTGGAGATTGATGAATCGCAAGATGTCAGCAAGGAAAAGTACAACAAGGAATTCCGCCCCATGGGTTCGGCTACCAACGTGACTACGATTCTTTATGGCACTACATGGGATGATAGCACCTTGCTGGAAGAGGTAAAGCAAGCTAACCTGGAATTGGAAAGAAAGGACGGCATTAAGCGCCACTTTAGATACGATTGGCAGGAGGTCGGCCAGTACAATTCTGACTATGTCAAGTTCGTCCAGACAGAGCGGCAAAGATTAGGCGAAGAGCATCCCCTGTTCAGGACTCAATATGCTTTATTAGCTATCACCCAAGGCGGGGGCTTCCTATCACGACAGCAGATAGCTCTGTTGCTGGGAGAGCACCATAGGCAAGCGTGTCCTGAAGGGAAGAGGACGTATATCGCTGGCGTAGATTTGGCCGGGGAACATGAGCAGGAAATGACAGGAAGGGATGCTCCTGTCAATAATAGGGGAAGAGGATGTGATTCCACAGTAATCACCATTGCCGAGGTGGATGTCACTAACCCAGCGCAGCCACTTTTGAAAGTTGTAGAACAATACCAGTGGACGGGAACGCCACACAGCCAGCTTTATACCCAGATGACGGATATCCTTAGGAATGTCTGGAACTGCCACAGGATAGTGGTGGACGCCACCGGCATTGGTCAGCCTGTAGCTGGCTTTCTCAGAAAGGAACTGGGAAGCAGGGTCATCCCATTCGTCATTACCTCAAGGAGCAAATCCGACATGGGCTTTGAGCTATTGTCCCTTGTCAATTCCGGGAGGCTTAAACTCTATAAGCAGGATGGCTCCCGAGAGTATAAAGAGACCCTCTTTGAGTTGGAAAGAGCTAGGGCGCAATATCGCCCGAACCAAACGATGAATTTTTACGTTAACCCTCAGGAGGGACATGATGATTTTCTCGTGAGTCTGGCTCTGGTGGTTCAGGCTGCTAGAGGTCTTAGCCCCAGGGAAGCAAAAGGTTGGCTCAGGGAAAGCTAGGCAGGTTCTGAAATGCAAAAGTAAAAATAAAAATGCGAAATGACAGAGCAACGGTAAATAAAAAATGCCCCGATTTAATTGAACAAGGGTGCAAGCAAAGGTATAAGTATTTTTGGATTTTGCATTTTAATTTTTTTCGAGGCGTGAAGGAATCCTTTCCTTCACAATTGAAGAAAGAGGCGGCATATGAAATGCTGCCCTCGCTTTGTTCACCATCACCCACACCCTCTCCCGTCGAGGGAGAGGGAACGATGGTAGGGGCTTGTGCCCCGACTTCATTCCAAGCTAGGCAAGTCTTTGCTTAACTCAGCCAGGGATTCAATCCGCTTCTTAGTTTGCTCTAGCTGTCCCTTATACTCTTTGGCATACTGCGTGGCTTGCTCGTAGAAGTCTTTTATCCTGGGCACAAAGGATAACTGGGACAATATCAAGGTAACGTCGACAAAGTGTTTTTCTCCGGGAAAATCGCCGCCTCGAATCAGGGCGTTGGATGCCAGCTCCTTGATGTAATCGCTAACGCTCTTGACCATGTCCATATTTAGCTCTCTTTCCGGACCAGATATGATATATATAGCTTTGCTGGCATCCTGAGGGTCACAAGTGATGGAAAGGTCGGAGATAGTGGCGTCTAAGGCTTGCGTCCCTCTGAAGCTTTCCAGAGCTTTCTCACGAAAACCTTTCTTCCTTATCTCCCAGGGGAAACGGAATGAAGGAAGCTCAGTTCTCCCCAGGCCAATAGTGGTCCATCCCTCCAGGCTGGCGATTATGTCCCCGGCATCTATCGTCCGCGAACCTACGTATTTGGCCTTAGTTACCTCACCAGCACACATCAAATCATAGAAGGGCTCGGCGATCATCCTGTTTATTCTATCCATATTACTGATGAGGCTGGCATCTTTTCTCACATACCTCTGGTTATCAGCGAGAAAGACGGCATCCACTGTATCATAAGTGGATTTCAGGCAAGTAGCGGTGTTGAATACGGCTCTGGACTCTGTAGTCTGCTCATGCTCAAAAGGCAAGATTGCCAGGGCATAAACTGGCTTGCTGAGATACCTATCCTTAACTGCCCTGGCTATTATAGGCAGTGCTCCCGACCCCGTGCCGCCGGCAGTGCCAGCAATGAGAAGAAAGGCATGTGTCTCGTAAAACTGTGGGGTAGCTTTCACGGCATCCAGTACCTTATCACCATCCTCCTTGGCCAATTGAGCTCCCAGCTCGTTTATCTTACCTACCCCGTGTCCCAGGGTTTGGCGCAACCCCAGGAGTACCCGGTGCGTGTAGTCGTCTCTGATAAACCTTAGCCCGGTCAGGTCTGCCTGGTCTGTATTCACGGCAATGATAGTGGGGGCTATGGTTGCCTTGCGCTGAGCACGCGCCTTGAAATTTAGCCTGGCAAAGTGGTCAGCAATCCGGCAGCCACACTGTCCCAGCCCAATAACTGTTAACTTCATTTTTCCCTCCTTCTTGCTTTACCTTTATTCCTCCTTAGTGCTTAAGTGCTCAGGATTTTCTTCATGTGTCGATGACGTTCCTTTAGTAATATGTTCTTTTCCTTATTATGAAAAAGTAAACCGCGGCGCCGATGAGCACCACTATTGAGATTATGATAGCAATGAATGCCCCTAAAGGCAATAGCCCGGCTCGGAAGGAATAGACCGCGGTCCAGTTGCCTGCGTTCTCTGCTCTATCTACGGCTTGCACAATCCAGTAGTAGGTGCCATAAGGCAGGGCCTCTGTCTTCTCCAGGGTATAGTTAGGTCCGACTGAGACATTTTTCGAGACCAGGGGGTCAGCGAATTCTCCCGTGCCTGTGACATTGTCACTGGTTGATATTTGCAGGCTATAGTAAACTCCACTGGGGTCCTCTACCTCTTCCCATACGAAGGTCGGCGTCACCTTGCCCACGAATCCCACCCTGCCTCCGTCGGCTGGTGAAATGAGTTCTGGTATGGGTGGGGGGGTTGATTCCATGGTGAAGTTAGCCGTGGCCATGTTCTGGTCAGCATCTGTGGCTGTCACCTGGCGCTCGCCATGTGGGCTCTCAGGCACGGAAAAGCTCACCTCGAAGCTGCCTTTGTCGTCGGTTGTAGTTGTCGCTAGCTCCTCATCCTCGTATGTGATGCTCACATCTTCATCGGTGGCAAATCCGCGGCCAGTGACGGTCAGGTTCATGCCCACATGTCCTTGGTGGGGGGACAACAGGATGCCAGTCTCTATCTCGAAGCTGAGCGCGTCGATATCCCTTTCTTTAGTCCACTCTCCCTCGGCGGTGACGCTGTATGTACCTGTGGTCATCTCGGGCACCTCGAAGCTTTCCTCCCAGTAACCTCTCTCGTCGGCCCTGATTTCCGTGACCACTTCCTCTTCATCAAAGAATATGGCGATGTCCCTCTCGTCGTCCACAAATCCGGTGCCCGTCACCGTTACGTTATCGCCCACCATGCCTGATGATTTATCTATGCTTATCCCCGGCGTTACTTCGAAGATGGCATCCTCAACCTCATAAAGGTGGCTATCGTCACCCTGGGCGTCTATTTCATGGTTTCCCTTGCTGGAAGAAGGAATCTGGAAACTCGTATTCCAATTACCGTTGGCATCGGCTTCGATATCCTCTGCTACCAGTTCATCGCTAAAATACAGCTCGATATCCGCTTCGTTCTTGTCAAATCCCTTGCCTGCCACGGTAACATTGGTGCCCACAGGTCCTTCTTCAGGGCTTACCGTCAACCCCGGCTTGACGGTAAACGTAGCGTAGGCAGAGTTGCCCTTATCCCCGGCGGCGAGTACGTTATAGCGTCCCTTGCAGCTTTCGGGAATTTCGAAGGTGGCCGTGAAACTTACTGCCGCGCTAGTGGCCTTGACTTCGGCCACGCGGATTCTGTCAGTGGTGTCCAGATAATAATAGATATCAACCCACTCATTAGTCAGAAAATGATAGCCGCGGATGGTAATCTCTGTTGCCGGGACTCCCCGGCTGGGGGAAAGCGTGATGTAAGGTTCTTCCTCGGCTTGCGCCGGCACGGCCATTTGGGCGATGGCTACAAGGGAGATGACGATAATTACCAGCAGTCGAGATAGTAATCGCATTTGATTAATCTCTTGCTATTATAACCGAAAATGCCGCTAAAAAGTAAGTGCCTTGACACTTTTGAGGCAGATTTGCTGGAAAAATCTCCAATGGGTTGTCATTGCGAGTCCCGATTTATCGGGGCGTGGCAATCCCCACAGCTAAATCCTAAATCCTAATTTCTAATCTCTAAACAAATTCGAAATTTCAATGTCCTAAATTAAAAACCCTCGTGTTTTGGTCATTAGAGCTTTGATGAGGGGAATCAAAGTTTTCCTTATCGAAGCGACTTATCTTCACAATAAGGAAATGATTTCTTGGGCATAGGCGATAGCCTCTTAGCTTTTTGTTTGGTGCAGTAGTCTGGAGGAGTTCACGAAGGGCAGAAGTTGGAATATATCACTGCTAGCAAACCCTGGCAGTCCCGTCGCAGCCTTCGGCTCGCTTCTCTCTTCAAATATCACAAGCCAAAGAAAGTAACCTTCAAAAATGACACAACAGCAGTGAATGCGACATTAAGATAAAAAAAGATAATAAGGAACACAATATATAAGAATTTCAAGAACATGCCGCTATTATAAAAGAAAACGCTCCCGAAAGTAAATTGCAGCACCCACAGCTGTGAAAAGAGAGGCGGCATATAAAATGCTGCTCTACGTAGGGCCAAATCAGAAATCCTAATATCTAAAATAGGTGTTTAGTAGTCAGTAGTCAGTAGCCAGCCAACACCTCTCCTACCCATTCCTTGTTTGCCATTATTTGTCATTCTGAGCCCCAGCTTGTCGGGACGAAGAATCTCATGGATTTGAGCAGGTGAGTTCATTCATAACTCCCCCGCCTGCCAAAGAATTCGTTCGGCGGGCAGGCGTGGCCTCTCTTACCTTAAGAGGGGAGCTTGGACGCTCTTTTAGTAGTAATATATTCTTCTCCTTACAAGAAAGCGGATTAGGACGATGAACAGCACCACTGCCACGGCTATGACGGCAATGAGCCCCCCCCTAGGCAAGCGTCCAACTCGGAGGGAATACGCTGCGCTCCAGATGCTCTCGTTTTCCGCGCCGTCCACGGCTTGCACACTCCAGTAGTAAGTGCCATAAGGCAGCGCGTCTACTTCCTCTATGGTGTAGCTTGTTTCGGTCAAATCTGTAATCGAAATCACGGGCTCAACGAATTCTCCGTTGGCGGTGACTTCGTCGCTGGTCGCTATTTGCAGATGGTAGTACACTCCACTGTCATCGGATACCTCCGACCAGTCAAATGTCGGTGTCACCCTGCCTGTGAGCCCCACCTTGGCCTCGTCGGGCGGTGAAATGAGTTCCGGTGTCTCCGGCGCCATTGATTCGATGGTGAAGATGGCGGTGACACTGTTCACCAGGTCAGCGGTGGAGTTGGTCTCCCCGATAACCACAGCCGTCACCAGTCGCTCGCCATGTTTGCTTTCGGGCACAGGGAAACTTGCCTCGAAGCTGCCTTGATCGTTGGTCGTAGCTGTTGTCACCTGGCTATCCTCGTACATGATGTTCGTATCTTCGCCGGCATCGAATCCGCGGCCAGTGATAGTCAGGTCCATGCCCACATGTCCTTCGGCGGAGGACAACACGATGCCAGGCTCTATCTCGAAGCTGAGTTCGCCGATGTCTGCTTTCTTGGTCTGCTCTCCCTCGACGGTGATGCTATACTCGCCTTTGGGCATCTCGGGCACCTCGAAGCTTGCCTCCCATTCACCTTTGGAGTCGGCCGTGATGTCTGTGACCACTTCCTGGCCAGCGAACAATATCCTGATTCCCCTCTCATGACCAGCAAATCTGCTGGCTGTTATCGTTACGGTATCGCCCACAATGGTTGATGATTTGTCTATGTTTATGTCCGGGGTTACTTCGAAGATGGCATACTCGACCGGGTAAAGCGTGCTCCCAGCAGACTCGGCGTCTATCTTGTGTTCTCCCTTGCTGGATTCGGGAATCTGGAAAGTCGTCTCCCAAGTGCCTCTGGTATTCGCCCTGATATTGGCTTCTATCGTTGTATAGCTGTGGTTCGTGTAATACCTCAGCTCAATGCCCCTTTCATTCCTGGCAAATCCCTGTCCTGTCACGTTAACCGTGGTGCCTACAGGGCCTTTTTCAGGGGTTACTATCAACCCCGGCCTGGCGGTGAAGTGAGCCTCTGCTTGGTCAGTGCCTGCGTCAGCGAGTACCTTGTGGGCTCCCATGTAACATTCAGGAACGGTGAAGATGATGGTGAAAGTTCCCCTGATGTCGGTCCTGCCTGTGGCTACTATCGTCCCGTCATAATAAAGGTCAATATATCTGGCGGCATCAAAGCGCTGGCCATAGACTGCAACCTCCGTTCCGGGGTCTCCGGAGCCAGGGGAAAGGTCGATTGCGGGGCCCCCACACTGGCCTTGTGCGGGCGTAGCCGGCAAGGCCATGGCTATCAGGCAGACGGCAAGAACGGTCAACAGTCGAAATAGCAATTGCAATTGACTCATCTCTTATTATTATAGACGAAAATGCCAATAAGGGAAAAAAGGTTTGTTTTCGACCGTTCACATCGGGGTTACTTCGACGGACTGCATCAGCCTCGCAAATGTAGTTCGACCCTTCAGGGTCGTGCTCTATTGCACGAGGCTAAAGCCTCGCACTACAGGTTGTAAATGTTTTCTAATTCAAATGAGCCTGAATGGGGATAGTTGGCGCAATCCTCTACAATCCCTTTTCTGACAGGGTTTTGGATTATATATCGGGCTACAGCTCTGGTAGCTTCATCGTTTCTCAACACATGTTCGTAATAATTTGCCCCCCATAACTGCACACCATAAATGCCTTTGAACCAGTAGCTAGTTTTTTGTTTGAATAAGGTGACGAAATTTTTCATATCTGCATTGCTATTCTTTCCCTCTATTAGCAGATGCAAGTGATCGGGCATAAAGCAATATGCCCAGACTAAGAACCCTTCTTGCTCACACGTACTCTTTAGAATCTCGATTATTTTAGCGGCGACTTCGTCGTTCACGAAATGATGTTTAAAATCGTGTGAGCGTATAGTGATGAAATACCGGTAATGACCACGATAAGAAAAGCTTTCAAGTCTCCTTGGTTTTTTGTGTTCTTTGCTTGGCTTCATTGATATTGATCGACAAATTGTAACATAACCGTGTTGTAGTTCGACCCTTCAGGGTCGTGCTTTGTTGCACGAGGCTAAAGCCTCGCACTACGTTTTTATACCCTTGCATCGAGTTCTGTAGTTCGACCCTTCAGAGTCATGCTTTGTTGCACGAGGCTAAAGCCTCGCACTACATTTTTATACCCTTGCATCGAGTTCTGTAGTTCGACCCTTCAGGGTCGTGCTCTATTGCACGAGGCTAAAACCTCGCACTACGTTTTTATACCCTTGCATCGAGTTCTGTAGTTCGACCCTTCAGGGTCGTGCAATATTAAATGACAATAGTCAAAGAAGAGGGGAGGGGCGGCTTTCGCCGCCCCTCCTGGAATCACCTTTATCTCTCTCTTAAGAGAGGGTTGGGTGGGGTGTGCTTATACCCGCCGTGTCCTGAAGATGAGCACTATGACCACAATCACCAGGACAGCACCGATGGCGATAACCACCCATACCCAGGCCGGAGTTACTGTTGGTGGTGGTACATATGGTTCTTCTCCCTCAGGCATGGTGGTGAATGTGCTAGTGCTGCTCTGGCTTATGACAATGCCATCCCTGTAAGCAGTCACCTGCCAGTAGTAAACAGCGTCGTTATCCAGATCGGGTCCGGTGAAAGTGTAGGCCGGATCTGTCAGCCCGGTCTTGGTTTCCACGGGAGCGGAGAGATTGGCGTTGGGTGACAGTACCCAGTCGTAATCATCGGCAGGCGCTGCCATTTCCCAGGTGAAGCCGATATCGGTTAAGGGCACGTTGGTGACACCGTTATCCGGAGCCGTCAATATAAGGCCGGCACCCGGACCGGTGGCAACTGTGAAGCTCCGCGCGTCAGACCACCAGCTGTGGATTATTTGACCGGTCTCGGCATCGGCAGACCTGATCCGCCAGTAGTAAGTACGGTCGCAGTCAAGGTCTCCCCGATTGATGACGTAGGTGGGGTCCGTTGCCTTGGTCACGTGAATATCCTCTATGTTGAATGCGGTTAGTACTTGGGCGAAATCTTCATCCAATGCAATCTGGATGTCATAGGAGCAGGCATCGCACTGGCGCTCCCAATTGAGGATAACCTCCAGGTTGATGCAGTAGCAGGGGTCCGACTCAATAGTTGCATCATCGGCAGGAGATTTGAGCACGGGAGCTGCCTTGGCATAGCAGTCCTCGAAGCTCCAAACAGTACCTGTTTGGCCCCTCGCCATCTGATACGACTGACACCAGTCAATGGCAAAGAGCTTGCTGTTGCTGTCTGGAGTCAGGCAGCCGCAAATCTTCAGTGCCTGGGGCATCGCTGTGAAGCATTCTGTGTTGGCAGTGAGTCCTACAGCCAGGTAATCCCAGTCAGCTTCCAGACAGCATAGTTCGGCCGCAGGCCTGAGATTGCGAGCCACACCGGTGTACACAGCGCTACCTGTGTCGACGACATAGCTGACGTAAAGAACGCCGCCGGTGTCACCGCTGGTCATGGGGTTGCCATCACCATTGTCCAGCACCAAGCCGGTAAAGGAAAGCGTATAGGTGGACCCCGTATCTGGAGAACCACCGGTCAACTCGGTGAGGGTTGGCTGAGCATTGAGGTCTCTCCAAGCTTTGCTCTCGCCAATGACCCAGCGGGCGACTTTACCGCCACTCAAAGCACTCATGTATACGGCAGCATAGACCGTGTTATTGATGTCGAAGTAGGTGTCAAAACCTACAGTGACCTTGCCAGAAGGGAGGCCAGGCTTCAGAGGGGTAAAGGTCTCGCCGCCATCGTCGGAGTAAGTAACGTCTCCAGCCTGGCCGCCGACAAGTATGTCCTCGCCCCGAACAGCTATGGTCCAGCCATTTGTGACCTTGCTGGCCACCGCTTTTGACCAGCTAGGAGCAGAGCCGTGGTCATCGGACATGGCAACGGCGCCATTGTCGCCCAGAGCGTGGATGGTGCTCTCGTCTTTCACTGCCAGGTCAACGATCTCGTCTATTATGCTAGTGGAGCTTCTCTTTTTCCAGCAAGCCAGGGTTTCCAGCTCGTTCCAGTATAGGATGCTGCTCATGCGGTCAACGAGATACACGGTGTCGCCGGTTGTTTCCTCGGGAGCCAGCCTGAGCAGGCCGCGCTCATCCCAGGAGCCAAAGTCGGCGCTGTTATCGCCTATCAAGCTGCCGCACCAGGTCCTCAGCCAGTGGCCGCTGTACTCTTCAGCCTCGGGAAGGTCATCGGCCTTCAGCCAGACGCTGTCGCACATGCAACCACAGTCCAGGTTAACGCTGACCAGCATCATCTTGTTGCAGTCGGGCGATACTGCGACATCCGACAGATAGTCAATCCAGGTGTTGACCAGGCTGAGCTGGTTCCAGGTATCTCCGTCGTCGAAGCTTACCGACCAGGCGCTCTCTTCACAGAGGCCGCCTCCTATGGCCACAGCATAAGCCTTGTCAGCGCTTATGTAGAATGCCGCCATGACAAGTCTCCCGGTCGGCGGCTTGCACGAGTATTCCCAGGGCAGGCAGCAGATATCCATGTCGGTGATGGAGTCATTGCGATAGACCAGTACGCCGCAGCTCTGGGCGTCATCGCACTCGCAGCAATCTGTAGGGGTTCCAGTTCCGTCGCCATACAGGCTGGCGATAGCCTTACCCTCGCTTATGTACCCAAAATAAGACACACCGCTCAGCCAGGGCGTGCCCTCAACCTGCTGGTTGATGGGTATAACGGACTTGTTTTTCACCCGGAATATCGTGCCTACTTTTGTACTACTAGCGTCAAGGTAGTTCACGTTCACCCAGAGGTATCTGTATGCGGCGTCCTGGCCGGAATAGTCGGAGGGTGTGTTTATGCCCGCTACCCCATTCAAGTACGTGAGGGCGTTGGTCAGGGCCGTACTAAATATGGCCACGGCCTTCTCGAAGCCTGCCTGGTCGTTCCAGGCTTCGATCGTTCCCCAGGTGCCGGACTGGAGGTAGACATTTTTAAGGCCAGCGGGAACAGTAAGGATCAGGACGGTATTGTCCGTAGCCCAACTGGGTGCGAACTTGAAGGCGACAACAGCGACAGAGGATGCACTGCTGCCGCTATCCCAGCCATTATATAGGGTGACATCCGTCCAGCCGGTCCCTACATCTCCAATAGCCCGGCAGCGGTAAAGCAGGGCGGCATTCTGGGCAACGTTGGTGCCGCCGATAGCGATGTTGCGCATGCCGTTCACTTCGCCGGAGACTGAGAAGACGAGGACGGTGCCTGTACTGAGAACGGAGTCAACTTCGTACGTGTCCCGGAAGGTCGTGCCACCGTCATCGGAGATGAACACATGCACTTCATTCTGCGCATCACTATAATCGTACATAACGAGGGCCACAGCCACGAAGTCGGGGTCGCCAAAGTCGCAGGCGACTTTCACCAACGAAACTATGGTGTCGTTAGTGGCGAGTACTTTCGCCAGCCCACCGGTGATGCTCCTCCAGGTGGCACCCTCATCGGTGGACTTCAGTAGTTGATGGAAATTAGTGGCCCCAGTACCCTTATTGTCTTCATAGCCTATGCCAATGACATAGAGCGCTGTCGCGCCTGGGGCAAAGCCCGTGATGATAAAGCTCGGTGCCAAGACCCAGTCGTCCATCATGGCCGGGGTAAGCTCCTTGGTCCACTTGCTGAGACCGGGGTCAGCAGCTACCTTCTGAGCAGGCGCCACTGCAATTATCAGACTGATGACCAGTGCCGCAGCGATAAGCATATACATCGCCCGCACTGGCCATGCTCTTGTTTTAGTCATTATTTCCTCCTTTATAGGTATCCAACTTATCTTCACTCTCGCCCGGGGTCGACCACTCCAGGCTCGAGTTATTGGAAACATTTTTCTTCAGTAAACCCAAATTTTAAGCCTGCCTCATTATCAGGCCGCCCTTTTGTCCTTATTATGTAGTGCGACCCTTCAGGGTCGTGCTCTCTGTTCTGCACGAGGCTAAAGCCTCGCACTACATCTAACTTAGTGCTTAACTCATGCCCGGGCCAGGCATTGTCCTCTTCCCCTCGGCGAATCCCTTGAGACACCCCGCTTTGGGAGGGTACATGACCCCCCGCTAAATTCTAAATCCTGATTTCTAAGCTCTAAACAAATCCTAATTCCGAAATTCAAAACCCTCATGTTTTGGTCATTGGAGTTTTGAGCTTGGATATTGTTTAGGATTTGGTGCTTAGTATTTAGGATTTCCCAAAGGGGAGGATTCGCTCCGGGACTTTGCCATAAGCATTACCTCCTTTCCATTTTATTCGTTATTGTCATTCCGCTGCGTCAATTTTTGTAGTACGACCCTTCAGGGTCGTGCATACTCGCACCCCGATGGAATCGGGGCACTACACTATCTTCGCTCAGAATGGCAGGTGGCTATCGTCGAACGATATTAACAATATTCAATTATTAAAGTTCAAAAAAATCAAATTCCTCACCAAAAGCCATAATACTAGGCTCAGGCCTACTACCCTACCTTCTAATTTAAAACTATTGCTCTATTTTGTCAATAGGTAATTAGTAATTCACCGAATAATTTGGGCTTATTATAGCAGCGAAATTTATTTTGTCAATATACCTGATATAGCGAGGTATCTTCTCCTCCCGCCTTTGCGAGCCGCGGTTCTGTCGCTGTCTTGGCGGGCCTTGGCTTTGCACAGCCCTAGCCCTGCCTTCTTCGCGCCCTGGCGACAAAGGCCACCACGATGGCCACCACGATGATGGCGATGATAGCAATTATCCAGGCTGTGCTCAATCCACCGGAGGTTGGGATCTCAGTGAACGCAGCAGCGATCGTTTTGTCGGTATCTATGGTTATCGTCGTACTGGCCTTATTAACATCAGCCACCGTGTCCACAT
>Ga0315541_1001329_pt1 | contig 23356 bp, 19 predicted proteins | sample SalMarSW160190MG_FD_203095 | JGI IMG/M metagenome (GOLD analysis project Ga0315541, IMG submission 203095) | Salt marsh sediment microbial communities from the Plum Island Ecosystem LTER, Massachusetts, United States - Salt Marsh Sediment SW1601-190 ...
CGGAGGCCGTCCGCGCCGCTGCCTCGCATCGGACGGGGTGCCGGTCGGTGCCAATCCACACCTCCTTGCGTGGGGGTGTGAGAAGCATGGCAATCTTTCGTTAGTTTGTCAACACCCTCTGAGGAAGAGGCGAACTGGTCCGCCGCTTCCCGCGTCCGCGATGTCGCCTCTGCGAGCATGGCGGGCTTGAGGTCGTTGAGACGCGTGAAGAGGAAGGTGGGCCCGCCGGGGCCGTACTCCTCCCCCGAGATGAGGACCACGCCTGCATCCACCAGGTCGCCGATGCGCTGGCTGGCCGCAAGCACCGACTGCGGATCCTCCGAGCGGACCATGAGCGTCTGCGTGATGATGAAGCGGTTCGCCACTTGGCCGCTCTGGTAGGGGTTGGCCTGGGTGTCGGTGACCCGGAAGCCCTGCATCGTGATCTGCTGCGGGGCGATCCCGTTCTCGGAGAGGAACGCCCGGGTCAGCTCCACCCGGCGACGAGCCTCGGCCTGGGCGGCACCCAGGTCGTTGGCTGCGGTCACGAGCTGGAGCGGCCACACCGCCAGGTTCGCCTGCACCTCCCGCTCCACGGCACCCTTCACGGTGACGTAGCGGTCGGCGGAGCGGCCGGCGCGGAACCCGATGCCCAGGAAGAGCCCGCCCAGGGCGATGCCCAGGGCCAGGACGGCTGCGGGGACCAGGAGGTGGCGAGGAGGTGCGTCCATGTGTATCTCCACGGGTGGGGTCCGGATCGCGATGGGTGGGATCGAGCGCTCCGTTGGATTATCCCGCTGCGTCGCTTCCGGGGCCAGGGGCAAGGGAGGTCCCGCACGGGACGGCGGCTCGGCAGCACCCGAGCAACACCTTTGACGCCACCCAATCTGGGTGGCATATTGGGTGGCATGAACGCAAACCCGCCCGCCCGCCGCGACGATCCCCTCGAAAAGACCGGGTACAGGATCCCACGGTCCGTCGTTGTCATGGTGCGCGAGGCCGTCGAAGCCGGCGAGGCGCGTTCCCAGAACGAGCTGGTGGAGCGGGCGCTCAGGCGCGAGCTGCGCGTGGTGCGCCAGCGGCGACTCTACGAGGAATACGCCAGGGCGGCTGCGGATTCCGCGTTCGTGGACGAGATGGTGGACGAGGCCTCGGCCTGGACGCCGACCCTGGGTGACGGCCTGGCGGAGCAAGACGCGTGACGTGGTCGGGGGTGGCGCGCAGGTGGGACCTGCTGATCCTTGACCTGGAACCGCGGGCGGGGAGTGAGCAAGGGGGTGTGCGGCCGGCACTGGTGGTATCCAACGACGGATTCAACCGCCATTTCCCGCTCCTGACCGTGGTCCCGCTGACGGGATCGTCGAACAAGCGCCGCCCGGTCTACGCCTTCGAGGTGCTTCTTCCCGCCGGTGCGGCGGGGAACCCGCACGACAGCATCGTCATGCCTCAGCAGATCAGGACGGTTGCCCGGTCACGGGTGAGCGGGCGGATGGGCGCGCTCACCGATCCGGCACTGCGCGAGGCCGTCCAGGAAAAGCTCCTCGACCACCTGGGGGTTGGGTTCGTGGAGGACCACGACCTGTAGCCTCATCGGCCTATACCCTGGGGTCGACCTGAATCACTCCCTTGCGGGGCTGTTGTTGCGTATTATATTGCTGATATCACAACCATCGATCACTCATCATCACTTCGGGCTCCGCATGTCACTGAGCGAAGAGCTGGGCTTCCCGAGACGGCTGATCAACGAGGATCACGAAGCGCTGCTTGGCATCTTGGTCACCGCAGAGCTCCTCAAGAAGGAGTCCAACCGCCTCTTCGCCCCCCTGGGGATCACCGCCGCCCAGTTCAACGTCCTCATCCTGCTCCATGCCCAGACCGAGGACGGGACCATGAGCCAGAGCGACCTGGGGCGCCTTCTCACCGTGCACCGCTCCAACGTCACGGGGCTGGTGGACCGGCTGGAGGCGCAGGGTCTGGTCCGCCGCGAGGACGACCTGAAGGACCGGCGGGTGTACCGGGTCGCCCTCACTGACCAGGGGCGGGAGACGGCGCGCAGGGCGGAGGAGCTCTACCTGGCCCGCATCCACGGCATCATGGGCGGCCTCGAGCCCGGCGAGTGGAGGGCGCTCTCGTCCGCCCTGGAGAAGATCAGGCCCCGCGTGAAGCGCGCGTAGCGTAGCAGCGGCCCCGCGGGTGCGGGGCTGCGCAAGACACCCTGTCCGCAGGAGGTCACCATGTTCATCAGCCTGCTGGTCGTCACCTTCGTCATCGCCCTGGTGGTGAGCGGCCTCATCGTCCTCCTCTTCGCGAAGCCGGTCAAGCGCATCATGGCCCGGATCGTGCCCGACGACATCAGCTCGGCGTGGGTTCGCTATCTGACGTTCGCGATCTTCGTCGTGGGGATCGGCGGTGGGGTGCGGATCAACCAGATCGAGCGATACGTCACGCCCCAGAACAAGGACATGGGTATCCTGACGCTCACGCCCGAGCGGTGGGTCATCGAGGTCTACTCGACCATCATCGGCACGCTGGGCGCCGTCGCCTGGATGCTCCTCGTGTTCTTCGTGTTCGCCCTGCTGGCGTACGTGATCGTCAGGGCCTTCGAGACGAAGCGGCGCGACCTGGCGCCCCACCATGCAGGGGGTCAGAGCGCGGGCGAGCGGATCGTCTGAGGCGGGCGGCCGCGGCGAGGGAGATGGGCCGAACCCTCTCCCTCGCTTCTCCCCCGCGCCCCCGTGCAACCCGCCGGGCACGGATCGCATCTAGATTGCACGCGGCGCCGGGGCGCTCCCGGGGCACGGACGGCTCCAGACGGCGAGGTGGCGACGTGGCGAGGAGCGGTGTAGTCACAAGAGCGGTGATTCTGGCGGCCGCCGCCGGTATGGCTTCGGGAGTGGCCGGCGTGCCGGGGTGGGCCCAGCAGGTGGTCGAGCTCCCGGCGCAGGACCGCGCTCTTCCGGCGACCCTGGAGGAGGTCTTCAGGGTGGGTTCCATGGCCGGCGCCGACTGGGAGACGTTCGGGGACATCCGCGGCGTCGCATTCGACGCCCAGGGCAAGCTCCACATCTTCGACCAGCAGAGCTCCCGGGTGGTGGTCACCGATGCCCGCGGCAAGCTGGTGCGGACGGTGGGGAAGGCCGGCGAGGGCCCGGGGGAGCTGCGCTCGCCGGTGACCTTCACGGTGCTGCGCGACGGCACCATCGTCGTCGCGGACATGGGGCACCGCGCCTACCAGCTCTTCGCCCCCGACGGCGCGTTCCGACGCATGGTGTCGTTCAGCGGGAGCGGCGAGATGATCCGCCTGGGCGACATGGCTCCCGACCCCAGGGGTGGCGCCGTCTTCAGCGGCGGCGGCAACATGATGATCTCCATGTCGAGGCAGGGGCCGGGAGCGCCCCCGGCGCTCCCCACCGACCGCCCCATCGAGTGGATCTCGCTGGCCGGCGCCACCGCCGAGACGAAGCTCATCGCCAGCGGGTGGCAGCCCCCCCGCCCCGAGGGCGCCGCTCCGGTCGTGCGCGCAGGCGGGGGAGCGAACTTCGTCGCCGCCGTGCAGGGGCCGCGGACCTTCGAGCCCCCGCTCCTCATGGGTCCGCTGTCCGACGGAGGGGTGGCGTACTCCGATTCCACGGCGTACGCGGTGAAGGTGGTGTCCCCCACGGGCGCGCTCCAGCGGGTGATCCGGCGGCCCCTCTCCCCGCGTCCGGTCACCGCGGCCATCCAGGAGGCGGAGAAGGCACGCCGCCTGGAGGAGCTGGAGGCGGGCGGGGGCCCGCAGATGCGGATCATGGTGGCCGGGCCCGGAGGCGGGGGCGCGCGCCCCATCAGCCAGGACGCCATCAGGGACATGATGCGCAGCCAGATCGACAAGCTCGAGTTCTACCCCGAGCTCCCGGTGCTCCTCAACCTGAAGACGGGGTGGAGCGGGAAGATCTGGGTGGTGCGGCGGGGGCAGAAGCCCACCGAGGCGGGCGCCATCGACGTGCTCACGCCGGCGGGACAGTACGTGGGGACGTTCGCGGCCGGGTCGATGCCCCTTCCCGCCGCGTTCGGCCCCGAAGGCCTGGTGGCGTTCATCGAGCGGGACGAGCTGGACGTGCCCACGGTCGTGGTGAGGCGCCTGCCGGTGGTGCTCCGGTAGCGGCGGCTCCGGGGGGAGTGGCGCGCCTGCCGCGGAACGCGGAGCTTGTTGGTCCCTCCCGGCGTCGCGGCCGGCACCGGGGAGGCGGGCCACCATACCGGAGCGGGTCATGCGATACGGACGGATTCGCCGCGTGGCGCTGCTGGGCGCCACGCTCCAGGGGTTCCTCTTTCCGGCCCTTGCCTCTCCGCAGGCGCTGGACGGGACCGGGGTGGTGGCCACCGGCCTCCTCCTCCGCCGCATGGAGGGCGTGAAGCGGGTCCTCATGATCGGGGCCCATCCCGACGACGAGAACACCACCGTCCTGGCCCAGCTTTCCCGGGGGATGGGCGCCGAGACCGCCTATCTTTCCCTCACCCGGGGGGAAGGGGGGCAGAACCTCCTCGGTCCGGAGCTGTGGGACGGACTGGGCATCATCCGCACCGGTGAGCTGGAGGCAGCCCGGCGCCTGGACGGGGGCCGGCAGTTCTTCACCCGCGCCTTCGACTACGGCTTCTCCAAGAGCGCCGACGAGGCGTTCCGGTTCTGGCCCCGTGAGGACCTGGTGGCCGATGTGGTCTGGGTCATCCGCACGTTCCGGCCGCAGGTGGTCATCTCCGTCTTCTCCGGGACGCCCCAGGACGGGCACGGGCACCACCAGGCTGCGGGACTCGTGGTCCGGGAGGCCTTCGAGGCCGCCGGCGACCCGACTCGGTTTCCCGAGCAGCTGGCCCGGGGTGTGGAGCCCTGGACGCCCACCAAGCTGTACGGGAGGGTCTGGCGGGGCACCTCGGAGGCCACGACGACATTGGAAACCGGGGCGTGGGACCCCCTCCTGGGCCGCTCCGTGTTCCAGCTCTCCATGGAGAGCCGGAGCTTCCATCGCTCCCAGGACATGGGTGCCGCCCAGCCCCTGGGCCCCCAGACGTCGGGGATGCGCCTGGAACGGAGCCGCGCCGCCGGGGAGGGCGCTGCGGGGTCGGGTGACGAGGGGATCTTCGCAGGTGTGGACACCACCCTGGCCGGAGCGGCCGGCGGCCTCCCCGTGGACGCCCGCCGGGCTGTGCTGAGGCACCTGGAGGCCTACCGGGGGGCCCTGGCCAGGGCCCGCCAGGCGTTCGGGGGTGGAAACCTCTTCGGGGTGGTGGCGCCGCTGCGCGACGCCCTCGGGGAGCTGGCGGCGGCGGAGGCAGCGGCGGGGCCCGCAGCGGATGCTGAGTGGAAGACCGTGCTGGGGGCGAAGACGGAGCTGGCGCGGCGAGCGCTCCTCGCTGCAGCGGGGGTGACGCTGGACGTGCGCGCCGCCGACGACCAGGTGACTCCCGGGCAGGCGGTCCAGGTCACGGCGTACGCCTGGAACGGAGGCCCTCTGCCCCTCGGGAATGCCCAGGTCGTCCTGGCTCTCCCCCCGCGGTGGGCGGCGCGGGAGGTGCGCCAGGAGGGGTTGGGTCCAGACGACACTCTGGCGCCCGGGACCATGGCCACGTGGGTCTTCGAGGTGGCGATTCCCGCAGGGGCGGCGCTCTCACACCTCTACCACCTGCGCCAGCCCCGGGACGGTGCCTGGTACCGTTGGCCCGACGAGCCGGCGCTCTGGGCGCTGCCCCGGGATCCGGCGGCGGTGACAGGGCACTTCGCGTTCTCGGTGCCGGCGACAGGCGGTGCCGGCTTCGCGGGCGGCATCGTCGCAGCGGGCGGAACCGCGCCCTGGAGCTTCGTGGGCGTGAACCCGGCTCGGGGGGAATTCCGCGAGCCGGTCCTGGTGGTCCCTGACGTGTCGGTGGCGCTCACGCCGAAAGCGATGGTATGGCCCCAGGAACGCTCCGAGCCCCGCACCCTCAGCGTTGAGGTACGGAACCACGCCAAGGGAAGGAGTCGGGGGACATTGCGCCTGGTGGCCCCGGTGGGCTGGACGGTTACCCCCAACGAGGTGCCCTTCGAGGTGCCGGCGGAGGGCGGCGCCCGTTCCTATGCGTTCGAGGTGGGCCCGGCGGACGGCCTCACGCCCGGGGAGGCCGTCTTCCGGGCCGAGGTGACCACAGCGGCCGGCGAGCGCTACGGCGAGGGCTTCACCCTCGTCGACTATGAGCACATCGAGCGCGCTGCGCTGTTCGCCCCCGCCGAGTCGAGGCTCACGGTCGTCCCGGTGCGCGTCGCCCGGGGCCTTCGCGTCGGGTACATCATGGGCACCGGTGACGACGGGCCCGAGGCCATTCGGCAGCTCGGTGCCACCGTGACGCTCCTGGGCGATGCCCAGGTGCGGTCAGGCGACTTCAGGCCGTACGACGTGGTGGTGGTGGGCGTGCGCGCCTACGAGACCCGGGAGGACCTGCGGGCGGCCAACGGCCAGCTCCTGGACTTCGCCCGGGGTGGGGGGACGGTGCTGGTGCAGTACAATCAGTACGACTTCCCCCGGGGCGGCTACACGCCGTACCCGGTGGAGATGGCCAGGCCCGCCCAGCGCGTGGCGGAAGAGGACGCCGAGGTGAAGATGCTCCACCCCGAGGCCCCGGTCTTCACGACGCCCAACCGCATCGGCCCCGAGGACTTCGAGGGGTGGGTGCAGGAGCGGGGGCTGTACTTCCTGAGCAAGTGGGACGCATCCTACACGCCGCTACTGGAGATGCACGACAGAGGCGAGAAGCCGGGGCAGGGATCGCTCCTCGTGGCCCCCGTGGGCGAGGGGCTCTACGTCTACGCCGCGCTCTCGTTCTTCCGGCAGTGGGGTTCCGGGGTGAGCGGAGCCTACCGGTTGTGGGCCAACCTGCTCTCCTTGACCGGCGAGTCCTGGAGGGCGTTCAGGCCCGCGGGCGAGTAACGCTCCCGCAGGCTAATCGCGTACCGGGAGCACCCGGCTCAGCGCCGCGCCCACGGTCAACACCGTGAGCGCCCCGACCACGTTGTGCCAGAGGAACGAGACCTGAGGTGCGCCGAAGGTGACCGCCGCCACCGCGCCCATCCCCGTCAGGAGCCCGAAGAACGCCCCTGCGGCCCGTGCCCGCGGAATCATGGCCAGGAGGAAGACGCCCAGGATGGAGCCGTAGAAGAACGACCCGAAGCGGTTCACCACCTCGATGAGGGAACCCAGCGTGGCCGCGTAGGTCGCCACGACGCACGCGAAGAGCCCCCACACGCCGGTGGCCCACTTCGACACCGCGAGGAAGTGGGCGTCCGAGGCCTCGGGCTTCACCCAACGGCGGTAGAAATCAATGACCGTGGCGGTGGAGAGGGAGTTGAGCTCGGCGGCGATGCTGGACATGGCCGCCGCCATCACCCCGGCGATGAAGAGCCCCGCCAGGCCGATGGGGAGGTGGTCCAGGACGAAGCGAGGAATGATGTAGTTCACGTCCCGGGTCTGCTCGCCGGTGACCTCGCCGGCCAGCGCCAGCGCGTCCTCGCGCACGGCGCCCACGTCGGCCTCCCGGGCGAGGAACACGTCCATGGCGGCCCGCGCGACGTCGCCCTCCGTGCCGGCCACGGCCAGAGCGGCCGCCTCACGCTCGGTGAACGCTTCCGAAAATCGCGCCTCGAGGACGTCATACTCGGCGCTCCGCTCGGTCCGCACCCGGGCCTCGTGGGCCGGATTGTAGAGGAGGGGCGGCGCCTGGAACTGGTAGAAGACGAACACCAGGATCCCGACGATGAGCACGAGCCCCTGGAGGGGGATCTTCCAGTAGGCGCTCATGAGCAGCGAGCTGCGCGCCTCGTCCACCGACCTAGCCGTGAGGTACCGCTGCACCTGGCTCTGGTCGGTCCCGAAGTACGAGAGCATGAGGAAGGTCCCGCCCAGCAGCCCGGACCAGAACGTGTACGTCTCGTTCAGCGTGAGGGAGAAGTCGAACGCGTCGAGGCGCCCGGTGGCGCCGGCGATGCGGAGCGCGTCGTCGGGGCTCACCGGCATCTTCACGAGCAATACCACCACCATCGCCGCCAGCGCGAAGACGATGAGCACCATCTGCTTCACGTCGGCCCAGGTCACCGCCTGGACGCCGCCCACCATGGTGTAGACCACCGTGGGGATCCCGATGAGCGCCACCGACCACGCCACCGGCCACCCGAACACCGCCGAGAACACCACCGCCGGCGCAGAGATGATGGCCCCACACGACATCCCCCGGGACAGGAGGAAGAGGAAGCTGGTGAGGGAGCGCGTCTTGGCGTCGAAGCGGCGCTCCAGGTACTCGTAGGCGGTGAAGACCTTCGCCCCGTGCAGGAAGGGGACCAGCGTCACCCCCAGGATCACCATGGCCAGGGGGAGCCCGAAGTAGAACTGGACGAAGCGGATCCCGTCGGTGGCGCCCTGCCCGGTGGTGCCGATCATGGTCACCGCCGAGAGCTGGGTCGCCATGACCGAGAGGCCCACCGCCCACCACGGCAGGCTCCGGTTGGCCAGGAAGTACCCTTCGATCTCCTTCGTGCCCTTGGAGCGGCGGATGCCGTCCACCACCACGTAGGTCAGGTATACGACGACGATGAGCCAGTTGAGGGGGTGCACGCCGCTACCCGCCGTACCGGGCCTGGAGGATCCAGAGGAGGATCAAAGACACCACCTGGACCGCCAGCACCCGGAAGAGGGTGGTCCGGAACGCCGGCGTGGTGTGGCCCGACGGGGACTCGGGGGGCGTCATCAGGGGATACCTCCGCGGCGCGGGGAACGGGGCGGAGCCGGCCTGGAGGCCGCTTCCGGGGGGCAGGGCCCCAGTGTCGATGCTGCCGCGTCCGAGCGCAAGCTCGAAACATCTGGCGCGGCTGTCACGTAATGAGGCGTGGATCGTTGGTGGATGGCAGTGTTCAACAGATGGGTCCGAGGTGGGGACGGGAGGATGGAGATGGCGCCGGTGAGAGGGAGGCCCTTGGGGCCGCTGGGATGGCTGATCACGCTCCTGCTGGAGGCGGCGGTCAGGAACATGGCGGAGTCGGGGCCCGAGCGGCAGGACGGGATGCTGCGGGCCTGCGGTGAGGGATCGCTCCGCAGCGCCGAGAAAGGTCTCGTTGACGATCCAAGGATGGAGAGGCAGGTCGCATGAGGGGTAGAGGAAGACTGCTGGGTCTGGCCTTGCCGATGCTGATCGCGATGGGTTGCAGCGAGTCCACGGCTCCGGCCTCGGACCGGCAGGACACGCTCATCGCCGCGGCGCAGGAGATGACGCTCCGGGTGGGTGAGGAGAAAGCCGTCCCGAACAGCGTGGTCCGCCTCGCGTTCGGGCTGGTGGTGGAGGACTCGCGCTGCCCCATCGACGCCGTCTGCGTCTGGCAGGGGAACGCGATGGTCGAGCTGGGGATCCGGGCGGGCATGGGTCCGACCCAACCGATCCGCATCAATACCACTCTGGAGCCCTGCTCCACCGTGTGGAACGGGATCCGCATCTCCCTCTTGGAGCTGCAGCCCGCACCGCGGGCCGCCGAGCCCACCAAGCCGGACGCCTATCAGGTCAAGGTCAGGCTCGAGCCGGCCGGCTGACCGGGGCGCGGAGGCGGGAGCGCCACGCGCGCCCCCGCCCCGGCCCCAATTCCCACAGGGCTCAACCCCAGAAGAGCAGCATCTCCTCGACGCGCACGTCGGTCTTCTCCAGGGGGATCTCCACGGCGGTCACCGAGCCGGCGGCCTTCTCCCACTTGCCCCACCCGGACTGCAGCTCCGCGGCGAGCTCGTCCTCCAGGGCGCGGATGGCCTCCTCGTGGTCCTCCATCTTCTCCGACGCGCTCTGGAGGCGCTCCTGGGTGCGCACGGTCTGGGAGCGCCGTGACGCCGCCCCGGAGAGGCTCCGCATGCGCCGGCGCCCACCCAGGAAGAGGGAGAGGATCTCGCCGGCGCCGGCCACCACCTCCTGCTGGCGGCGGGTCCCCACGTCCGTCTGCAGCTCCCGGACCCTGCGTTCCGCCTGGGCCTTCCGTTCACGGGCGGTCTGGAGCCGCCTCTCGTAGCGGTCCCGCAGCTTGGCCGCCTCGCCGTCGGCGGCGTCCTCCGCCGCCTCCAGGCACCGCTTCCGGAAGTCCTCTTCGCTTTCCCCCACCCGCGAGAAGAGTTTCAGCGCGTCGTTGCGCCAGAGGGTGAGGGTACGGGACCGGAAGAGGTGGTCCTCCATCTCCTTGCGGAGCGTGCGGAAGAGTTCCGCTCGCGCGAGCGGCGCGTCGGGCATGGCGTACACGGCGCCGGCGGGAGCCGCATCCCGGAAGTCCCGGTCGTCGTAGTCCACGCTCACCGCGTCCTCGGGTTGGGGATGGGCGCCGAGGGGGTAGAGCACCGACTCCCACTCCTCCTCGTGGCGTAGCCCCGCCCGGCTGTCGTCGAAGAGGAGGCGCACGCGCATCGCCACGCCTGGCTGGAGCGGGCCGGCGGTGCCCGCCACGAGGGACCGGGCCCAGGGAGCGGCTTGGTCCAGCCACCTCACCGGAACGCTGGTGGCCACTCGGGGAGCCACCGGACTCCCGTCGCCGGCAGGCGTGGGGCCGGAGGCCGGAGCTTGGCCGTCGGTGGCGGGCCGCGCCGGAGCCGGTGTCGCCTCCGGCGCGCGGAGCCGCACGATCTCGGGGCGGGTGAGGGGGCCCCGCAGGTACGACATGGCCCAGCGGGACGTGAAAAGCCGGGGCTCGGCCGCGGCGGCGGACTTGAGCAAGAACTGCCGCTTCCCCAGTTCTCCGAGGCGGGCGTCCCAGGCGGCTACGTCCACCTCGCCGGTCGCCGAGCGCAGCGCCTCCACGATGCGGGCTTTGTCCCGCTCGGTTTGGAGGCGCCCCACCATCCAGGTGCCGGCGTTGGCCATGAGCTTGTAGTCCATGTCCACCGGGTTCTGGGTGGCCACCACGAGCCCCACGCCGTGGGCGCGGGCCTGCTTGAACAGGGTGAGGAGGGGCTTCTTGGACGGGGGATCGGCGGTGGGGGGGGCGAACCCGAAGAGCTCATCCACGTACACCAGGGCCCGGAGGTCGCTGGTTCCGGCCTGGCGGCGCATCCACGTCACCACCTTGGACAGGAGGAGCGTCACCACGAACTGGCGCTCCGTGTCCGAGAGGTGGGCGAGGTAGACGATGGTGGCCCGGGGCCGGCCGTCGGGCGCCCGGAGGAGGGCGTCCACGTCCGCCGGGTCGCCCTGGAGCCACTCGGCGAAGGAGGGTGACGCCAACAGACCGTTGAGGCGCATGGCCAGCGCCATCCGGTCCTTGGCGGGGAAGAAGGCGTCCAGCTCGAACACCCCCAGGCGCCGCATGGGGGGCTCCTGGATCTGGGCGAGGAGGGTGGCCAGGTCCAGGCCGCGCCCGTCGCGCCAGGCGTGCTCCACCAGGTTGGCAAGGAGGATGTGCTCGCGGCTGGTGAGGGGGTCCGCCTCCATGCCGGCGAGGACCAGGAGGCCGGACACCAGACCCTCGATCTCCTCGCGGAGCACCTCCCCCTGCTCCTCCCACGAGCCCTCGGGGGCCGAGAGGTCGCCGAGAACGTTGAGGGGCACTCCGGTGGTGGAGCCGGGGGTGACGATGCGCACGTCTACGCCGCTCCGGAAGGAGCGCGCGTCCTCGCCGGTGATGCCGGCTGCCGCCAGCCCCTTGCTCCACGACTCGGCGGTGCGCTCGGCCAACTGCCCCGTCGAGAGTCCTTCACGGGCGGCCTGGCTCGGGTCCACCCAGGGCTCGAAGTCGGAAGGAGCCAAGTCGGGGAAGGTGAGGACCAGGTTCCCCATGTCTCCCTTCGGGTCGAGGATGAGCGCCGGCACGCCGGAGCGCAGCACCTCCTCCAGAAGCACGATCCCCAGGCCCGTCTTCCCGGACCCCGTCATGCCCACGATGACGCCGTGGGTGGTGAGCTGGTGGGAAGGGATGCGGAGCCACTTTTCCGTGGGCTTCCGGGTGGACGCGTCCAGGGCGACGCCGAGATGGAGGGTGCCGGGCTCCTGGCTCATGGTCTGGGCTCCTGCCTGGTGTCGGGGACGTGAACGGATCGGGGGAGACGACCGAGGCGCGACGGCCTGGGCCGCCGCGCCTCGGTCCCTCGGGGGTCACCCTTGTCCGGGGTGGGTCTCAGTGGGAAACGGCCCTCGGAAGAACCTGCGCCTGGGCGATCCATCCGGCGACCTGCTTCGCGGACGCGACCTGGCGGACGAGCTTCTTCCTGGCGTTGGTCTCCACCAGCGCGGCGTGCAGGTTCGCGGGCTTGCGGGCCTTCAGCTCGGGGACCGAATCCACGCCGGCTGCCTCCAGGAGCTCGGCGTACTCTCCACCGATCCCCTTGATGCGCATCAGGTCGGCGTGGTTCACGAACTTCAGGATCCTGCCCTCGTCCATGCCCGATGCGGCGGCGAGGGACTGACGGCCCCTCTTGGTCCCGCCCTGCTTGAGAAGGGCGTTGGTGCTCCCCACGCCGGCCTTCTTCAGCTTGGCCGCGAGGACGTCGGCGATCCCTTCGATGTCGGTGAGCTTGGCCATTCTGTTCTCCGTGAATGAGGAGAGGGACACCTTCTCAAGGTTACGCCGAGCCGCCTCGGGCCTCAATGGTCCCGACCGGGGTCGGCCCGCCGTGGCGCGCACGAGCCTCCGCCCGTGGTGCACCCGGGCTCCCGCAGCGTCTTCTCGAAGAGCTCGAAGATCCTCCGGTACTCGTCGGTCCACGATGTGGGCTCGACAAAGCCGTGGTTCTCCACCGGGTAGAGCGCGAACTCCCAACTTTCCTTGCCCAGCTCGATGAGCCGCTGCGCCAGCCGCACCACATCGGAGAAGTGAACGTTGGTGTCCACCATCCCGTGGAGGATGAGGAGGTGCTGGTCGGGCCGGAGGTTCTCGGCGAAGTAGATGGGCGAGGACTTCTCGTACGCCTCCTCGTCGCCCTGGGGGAGGTTGAGGATGTCGCTGGTGTAGCCGTGGTTGTAGTGGGCCCAATCCGTCACCGAGCGGAGCGCTGCCCCCGATTTGAACGTCTCTCCGGCGGTGAACAGCCCCATGAGCGTGATGAAGCCGCCGTAGGAGCCACCGTAGAGACCGATGCGGCGCGTGTCCACGCCCTCGTGCTCCACGAGGTACCGCGCGCCGTCCACCTGGTCGCTCAGGTCCTTGCCGCCCATCCAGCGGTAGATGGCGGTGCGCCAGTCGCGGCCGTACCCCGCCGAGCCCCGGTAGTCCACGTCCAACACGGTGTATCCGGCGGCGGCGAGGAAGTGGTTGAACATGTACTCCCTGGAATAGGACGACCAGTAGTTGTGCACGTTGTGCAGATAACCTGCGCCATGGACGAAGATCACGGCGGCGCCGTTGGCGGAGGCGCCCAGGTCCCGGGGCCGGTAGATGCGCGCCGGCACCAGGGTGCCGTCCTGGGCCCGGAAGCGGACGATCTCCGGCTTGATCCACGGGAAGGACGCCCACTCGGCCGTCGGCGTGGTGGTCACCCGGGCCATGTCGCCGGGGCGGCGCGCGTCGGCCAGGAAGAGCTCGGCCGGCCGGTCCGCCACATCGTGGAGGAAGGCGACGCGACGCCCGTCGGGCGAGAGTGCGGCCTCGTAGCGCCCGCTCCCCTGGGTGAGCGGTCTCCGGTTCGACCCGTCGAAGTCCATCCACGCCACGTGCTGGTCGAAAGGCGAGCCCTCGTTGGTGGTGAGAAGGAAGCGGGTGCGTTCCTCGGGGACGGTGACGTCCAACACCTCCCACTCGCCGCTGGTAAGCGCCTTCTTCCGCGTGCCGTCGGTTCCCACGGTATAGAGGTGCGCGTATCCCGACGCCTCGCTCACGTACCACACCGTGGAGCTTCCGGGGAGGAAGCCGGCGCAGGAGGCGAAACACGGGCCGCCCACCCAGGCGTCGTCGTGGAGATGATCCACGAGGACGCGGGTGCCCTCCGGCGCTGACACCGTCCACAGCCAGCGGTCCCTGTTGTCGTAGGAGATCGCGAACACGAATGCCCGGTCTCCGGCGTCGTTCCACCCCACGCTGAAGACCGACGGCTTCTCCTTGGCCGCGTACCCGTCGGGGGCCACATCCAGCCAGGTGACGGCGCCCGTGGCGGTGGCAAGGAGCCCGACGCGGGACTCTCCCGGCGTGTCGCCCACCTTCGTGCGGCCGCTGATGTCACGGGTGTACCCGTCGGCGGTGATCCAATCGGGGACGATGGTGCTCTTGGCGCCCGTGGCCTGCCTGGCCGCGCGCACGAGCGCGAAACGTCCGTCCCGGGTCGGGTCCAGGGACACCACGCGCTCCTCCTTGTCGATGTACACCGTCTTGGGCTCCAGGGAGTCGGCAGCCGCCTGTCTCGCCTTTCGCAGATCGTCCCGGGCCTTCTCCCGGCGGATGTGCTCGAAGAGCTCCAGCTGCTGGTCCTCGAGGAACTTGCGCTGCCCTTCGGCGGCGGGCGGGTCCTTGGGCTCGGGCCCGGCGACGATGCGGGTGAGCTGCTCCAGAGCCCCTGTGGAGAGCGTGAGCCGGTAGAGGTCGTTGCCGCGGCGGAAGAGCACGGCGGAGCCGTCGGTGCTGAACAGAGGGGAGCCCTCCGCGTCCGCCGTGTGGGTGAGGCGCCTGGTCTCGAGGGTGCGGCGGTCCACGAGGTACAGGTCGCCCTCCACGGCCGTGACCCGCCGGCGGCGGTCCGGAGAGAGGTCGCCCTCGGAGATGAGCGGCGCGGCGGCGCGGGCTGCGGCATCGTCCAACTTCTCCGGGATGCCTCCCTGGGCGGGCACCCGGTAGAGCGCGGCTTGCGCATCCCACGCGCTCCCGCCTGGGAGCCAGCGGAAGTAGACCCAGCGTCCGTCGTCGGTCCAACGCACCGCCGCGGGCGAGGACCCGAGGTGCTCCGGCCCCCGCATGACGTTGCGGATGGAGAGCTCGAAGCCCTGGCCCCGGGCAGGCTCGGGAACCCAGGAGGCGGTGCTCTGGGCCGCGAGGGACGGGGCCGAGAGGGCGAATGCGCCGAGGACGGCGGCCGTGAGCACGGTGGGGAGCGTGTGGGGAGCGTGACGCATCAGAAGATGCCTCCGGAGAGGGCGATGGATGCTGGGACGAGAACGACACGGCCGCAGCCGGGAGGGCTGCGGCCGTTAAGCGTGCGGCGGATGCGCGCGCGCGGTCAATCCCCGAGGCAGATCCCGAGGCTGCGCGCCGTGGCGATCACGTCCGAGTCCAGAGGGACGTTCTTGATCCTGGCGATGGCCTGGCCCAGGGGCACGGCCTGGATCCTGGCGCTCTCCAGCGCCACCATGCAGCCGAAGGCGGCATCGTTGATGAGCCGCACCGCTGCGGCGCCGAAGCGGAGCGAAAGGAGCCGGTCGTAGGCGTTGGGTCCTCCGCCGCGCTGCAGGTGCCCCAGGACCAGCGAGCGCGTCTCGCGCCCGGTGCGCTCGTTGATCTCGATCCCCACCTCCTCGGCCACGCCGCCAAGGCGCACCTGTCCGCCGTCCTTGCGCTTGAAGTGGGGATCACCGCCCTTGGGGTAGGCGCCCTCGGCCACCACAACCATGGCAAAGCCGCGCCGGCCCATGTGGTATCGGGACTCGATCTTCTCGCAGACCTTGTCCATGTCGTAGGGGATCTCGGGGATGAGGATCACGTCGGCGGTGCCCGCGACGCCGGCCTCCAGCGCGATCCAACCCGCCGTGCGCCCCATGAGCTCGATGACCATGACCCGGGCGTGGGCCTGGGCGGTGGAGTGGAGCTTGTCGATGGCGTCGGTAGCTGTCTCCACGGCGGTCTGGAACCCGAAGGTCAGCTCCGTGGCCGCCAGATCGTTGTCGATGGTCTTGGGAACCCCAACCACCCGGAGCCCGGCCTTGAAGAGCTGGTGCGCGATGGTGAGGGAGCCGTCGCCGCCGATGGCCACCACCGCGTCGATGCCGTGTGCGTGGATGGCGTCGATGACCGCCTTGGTGCGGTCCTCGTACGTCACCGAGCCGTCGGGCTGGGTAACGGGCCACCTGAGGGGATTGCCGCGGTTGGTGGTCCCGAGGATGGTCCCGCCCAGGTGGGTGATCCCGCGCACCGAGGCGCGGTCCAGGCGGTACACGCCCCCCTCCTCGAAGAGGCCGTCGTAGCTGCGGTCGATGCCGTAGGCCTCCCATCCCATCTCCTCGGCGGCGAGGACGACGGCGCGGATGACGGCGTTGAGACCGGGCGCGTCGCCGCCCCCGGTGTTGATGGCGATACGCCGGATCTCGGAGCTCATCCCGTCTTTCTCCCGAAGGGGCCGGCCCTCCAGGGGCCACCCCGGTTCTACGGCCTCAGAATCCCCAGCGCACGGTTCCGCCGAACTCGGCGCCGGTGACCTGCTTCGACGCTCCCGTGGCGTCCTTGACCGCACCGATGATGACCTGGGCCTTGGGGAAGAAGTCCCAGGATCCGAACAGCCGCAGCGGAATGTCGCCGCCGGCGGACACGAGCCAACCGGAGCCCTCGTCGTTCCCGTCCACCTCCTCGCGGGACTGCAGCTTGAAGTCCACCTGGGGGCGGAAGGTCTTCGAGCCCAGGGCGACGGCGCCGATGACGCCTCCGACGATGAGGTTCTGCGACGGGGTGACGATGATCGTATCGCCGACGATGTCCCCGGCGTCGTTCACGAAGGGGAGGTTCAGGTCGCCGTGCTCCCGCCACAGGTCGGCGGCGTACAGCGTCCACACGCCGCCTCCGGCCCGGAACGCATACGCCGCGTCGAAACGGATTCGGTTGCCGGCCTGGAACAGATTCCGGCCGTCCGCCTGGTCCTGGGCGAACGTCATGAAGGTGGCGCCGGCGGTGAAGGTGTTGGTCCCGATGTTCCGGTCCAGGCCGATGCGTACTCTGGCCTCGTTCCCCGGCTGGTACCGGAGTTCGGCCTCGGAGCTGGGCTCGAACTCGCTGTTCACGGCATAGGCGCCGGCGACTCCGATCCCCCACCCACCGGCGCGCATGGCCGTGGCCAGGGAGGAGGTGATCTGCGCGCCGGTTCCCCAGGTGGCCTCCCGGAATCCCAGGAGGTCCATGGCCAGCACCGAGGCCACCACCGCCTCCTCGCCGTCGTGGGTCGAGTTCCCGGTGGGAAGGCTGGCGCCCACACTCAGAAGTGCCCAGGGACTCGCCTGCCAGGACAACTTCAGGCGGGTGTCCACCGGGCCGGAGAGCGTGTAGGCCACGTCGTCCCGCTCCACCTTTCCCTGCGCCCAGGCGGCATACAGGTCGAAGGTGAGGGAGTTGACGGGGAAGCGCACGGCCACGGGGAACATGAGGAGCTGGGCCGCGCTGGCGCCCAGGCCCTCCTCGAAGGTGTATCCCATGTACTCCGTGCCCACGCCGATGGACTGCTGGGCGGCGGAGGGTGCCGCCACGCCGGCGATGAGCACGAGGGCGAGGGCCCCGGGGGCCCGCAGTCGGCGGCTCACAGGTCACCTCCGCCGGGCCGCTTGATCACGATGCGGATCTGGGCCTTGGCCGTCTTGGTTACGCTCTCCTGCCCCTGGGACTCCTGGACGGGATCGCGCTTCTCGGTGGTGGTGGCTCCCTGCTCCTTCCCGGCGGTCGTGGCACTCCCCTTGTCCAACGTGCCCGTCGTGGGGGTTGGATTCACCCCCTCGGAGGCGCCGGAGAGGGTGCCGCCGGTGGCCGGCGGGGTCGGAGCCCCCGTGGTGGCTACCTGTGAGGTGCTTGTGCCCGCGGCGTCGCTCATGTCCTCGGTGTCCCCGGTGGCGGCGGCGGCGGCGCCGAAGCCGGGGTCGAGGGCCGTGGCCTGCTGGAAGGCCGCCAGGGCGGTCGCGAAGTCCCCCTGGTCCCTCGCCCGGAGCCCCTTCCCGTAGGCCAGGAAGGCCAGGATGTTCTCGGCCCTGTTGTCGCGGATCTGCTGCTCCTCGGCGGGAGTGAGCTGGACCCCGAGCACGTCGCGGAGCGTGCGGAAGACCAGGTCCTTCTCGATGTCGAAGAGGTTCTGCAGCACGTCCTCGGCGCTGAGCGTCCCGGCGGAGGTGGAGCGGGGAATGTTCAGGATGTCCGTGTCCAGGCGGAGGCTCTCCTCGCCCAGGGTGGTGATGATCCCCTGTACGACGTGCTCCGCGCGGAGCATGCGCCCGGCCCGGGCTCCGGTGGCGGGCTCGGCGTACCCCGCCTCGGTCATGGCCATCTCGTCCAGGAGGGTCTGAATCTGGGTGCGCTCCAGCACCGTGAGGGCGTTGGACACGGCGAAGTCGGTGATCATCATGTCCGACAACGCATAGATGAGCGGCTCCAGGTCCTCCCGGTCGGAGTTGAAGCCGAAGGGGAGCACGGCCAGGGAGCGGGGTGTGGGCGGCGCGCCGGAGAGCTGGGACTCCTGGGCCAGCGCCACGCGGGCCTGCTGCTTCAGGACATTCTGGCCGATGAGCTGGAGCCGCTTGCGGATCTGCTCCTCCACGGGACCCGTAGCGCCCGTGCCGAGGTATCTAGAGTAGGCGTCGCGGGCGGCGGACCAGTTCTCGAACTCCTCCTGGGTCAGGCCCAGGTAGAGGAGGGCGGGCCCGGACTCGTTGCCGGCGTCGACGGCGCCCTGGAGGGTGGTAAGCGCTTGTTCGAAGTCCTCGGCCTGGAACTGAGCCATGCCCAGTTGGACCTGGAGGTCGGTGTCTTGGGGGTTCGCGGCGATCTCCCGCTCCAGGCGGGGGATGTCGGCGGGATCCACCCGAGGCATGCCCGTGGCGCAGGCGGAGCCGCCCAGCGCCAGCAGGAACGTAAGGACGCGGAGGGCTCGTGGGGGGTGGGTCGCATGCTTCATGGGGAGCTCCCGGCGAGCATGAGCGGAACCAAAGAAGGGGGCACGTCGCGCAAAATACCTTTGGCGTCCCCTAAGATACGTGGGTTAAATTATGGGTGGAAACTGGGGTGGGCAAAGGAAATCTCTCCCGCTGCCAACATGGTTGGCGTCGTGCCGGTGGTAGTCCTGGGGGTAGACCCCCCGCTTAAGGAGGCTGGTTTGCGCACTTTTGCGACCCTTTTCGCGGCCGTCCTGACTGCGGCCGTCCCCGCCGTCCAGGAAGCACCCGCCCAGAACACGGCCGACGTGCCCACGGTGGCGGTGCTGGATTTCACGGGCTTCATGCTCGGAGAGGCGGGGAACTCGGTGGCCATCGGGAAGGCCGTCTCGGCCATGCTCGTCACCGAGTTCTCAGGCCGGGACGGCATGCGCGTGGTCGAGCGCGCCCGTCTCAACGACCTCCTCACCGAGCAACGGCTGGCCCTGTCCGGGCGCGTGGAGGAGTCGAGCGCCATCGAGGTGGGGAAGCTCCTGGGCGTGCAGTACGTGATCTACGGCCAGATCACGAGCATCGCCGACAACCTCCGCCTCGACATCCGGGCCACCGACGTGGAGACGTCCGAGGTGGTGTCGGTGCTGAAGAAGAACGACAAGACCGAGGAGCTGCTCGGGGTCGTGGTGTGGATCGCCGATGAGTTCTCCAAGAAGCTGAGCCTCACGCCGCCGTCGAACCGCCCGGACATGGAGCCTATCCCCGTGCGGGCGACCATCGAGTTCTCCCGGGCCGTGGACTTCGAGGACAAGGGGGACACCGCGAAGGCCATCGAGCACTACCAGAAGGCGCTCGACGTGTATCCCAACCACCGGGATGCCCAGGTCGCCCTGGCCAGGCTCCGCGGGGGAGATGTCTGATGAGCGAGAGAACCTTGACCAGAATCTACCTTCCGGCCCTGGCCGGAGCCCTCCTCTGGGCCGCCCCGGCGGCGGCCCAGAACATCGCGTTCAAGACCGACCTGCCGCGGACCCTGGTGTTCATCCAGGAGGATGGCCGAAGCCAGGTGGCCTCCCGGGAGATGACCGCCTTCCTGCGGGAAGCGGGGTTCCCGGTCATCGACCCGGCGCTGGCCCACGAGGCCGCCCAGCGAGAGCTGGTGCGCGCCGCCATGGAGGGCGACGAGGGCGCAGCCACCGAGCTGGGCCGCGACTTCGGGGCCCAGGTGCTCATCCTCGGCATCGCCGACTGGGGCGCCCGCCCCGACCCGGTGGATGGGACCCTCATCACCGGAACGACCGAGGTGTCGGTGCGCGCGCTGCGCCTGGACCTGGGAACCGTGGTTTCCAACGGGATCGCCGACGCCCGGGTCATCGAAGTCACCGAGCAGGCCGCCAAGTCCAAGGCGGTGCGCCAGGCCACCCAGGAGATTCTCAATGGAGGGATGGTCGGCAAGCTCATCAACGACTGGGAGGCCGAGCCCTGGCAGGAGGCTGGATACTGGAAGCCCGATCCGGGCTCCATCCAGGAAAGCACCCGCCCCGCGGAGGGCGGGGGTGAGGCCCCCGGGCTGGCCATCATCCGGGCCGACGTGCTGCCTTCGCAGGGGACGGCCACCCGCGGGATCGGCGTGGTCAAGAAGGGCGGCGCGGCCCTCTCCGGCGTGCAGAACACGGTGCGGCTGGAGGGCGTGGTGGTGGGCAACGCCCAGAGCATCCAGGTGGACGGGGCTCCGGCCATCATCGAGCCGCTCCCGGCCGACCTGGCCGCGCGCCTGGGGCTCGAGGGCGCCAACGCGAGCCGCTTCTTCCGGGAGTTCAGCCTTCCCATCAGCCAGGACTCGGTGAAGGTGGTCGCCCAGGGCCGCGGCGGGGCCGCGACCCAGGCCATCGCCGCGCCGCGCATCGACAAGCGGCTGGCCGTCGTGATCGGGGTGGGCCAGTACCAGTCCGCCGACATCCCCGACCTGGAGTTCGCCAAGGCCGACGCCCAGTCGGTATATGACTTCCTGAAGAGCGACGCGGCGGGCCCCTTCGACGACGTGCTCTTCCTGGCGGACGAGCAGGCCACGGGCGCCGCCATGCGCCAGGCCCTCTTCGTCTTCCTGCAGCAGGCCGACTGGAACGACCTGGTGGTGGTCTACTACGCAGGGCACGGGGCTCCCGACCCCGCCCGCCCCGACAACCTCTACCTGCTGCCGTCGGATGCGGATCTGAACCAGCTGGCCGCCACGGGCTTCCCCATGTGGGACGTGAAGACCGCGCTCCGGCGGCAGATCGCCGCGGAGCGGGTCCTGGTCATCGCCGACGCGTGCCACTCGGCGGGGACCGCCGACGGCGACGTGGTGGGCGGGGGTGACAACAACGCCATCGCCGGCGGGTTCTCCCAGCTCTTCACGCCGTCGCGGCGCCTCATGATGACTGCGGCCAACACCAACGAGTTCTCTCTGGAGGACGCCCGTTGGGGCGGACACGGAGTCTTCACCCACTTCCTGCTGGACGGCCTCAAGGGGAAGGGGGACATGGACTCGGACGGCATCGTGACGTTCACCGAGCTGTTCGACTACGTGGCGGGGAGCGTCCGGACGGCCACCGACGGCCGGCAGAACCCACAGCGGTCGGGCTTCGGCGACATCCCCCTGGCGGTGGTGCCCGGCTCGGACGACTGACGCGCGGGCCCGCCGGGTCCGGGAAGCGCGGGGCCCCTGCCGGCGATGCCGGCAGGGGCCTCTTGGCCGCAGGGAGGGATGTGCGACGGCTGTCGCGCCGGGAGGCGCCGAGAGCCCCCTCTGGCGGAGCAGCCCCGGGGTCAGCTCCCTCCCCCCACGGGCCGGGTGTAGACCACCTCACCGCCGATGACGGTCATGTCCGGCGTGATCTTCCAGATGTCCTCGGCCGGAACGGTCATGTAGTCCACCGGGATCACCACGAAGTCCGCCAGCTTCCCGACCTCGATGGAGCCCAGGATGTCTTCGGCGAACATGGCGTAGGCGCCTTCGATGGTGGCGGCCCGCAGCGCCTCCTCCCGGGTCATGGCCTGCTCCGGGATCCAGCCACCCGGAGGGTTGTTGTTCCGGTCCTGCCGGGTGACGGCGGCGTGGAGGGTGTAGAACGGATTGTACGGCGACACGGAGTAGTCCGTCCCCATGGGCACGTGCACCCCCAGGTCGATGAGGTCGCGCCAAATGTAGGCGTACTTCAGGCGCTCCGGTCCCATGCGGGCCTCGGCGAAGTTCATGTCCTCGGTGGCGTGCAGCGGCTGCATGGAGGCGATGATCCCCAGCTCCTTCAACCTGGGGATATCCGCGGGGACGAACACCTGGGCGTGCTCCAGGGAGAAGCGGGCATCCTCCCCGTCGGTCCCGGTGGCTTTCAGGGCCCGTTCGAAAGCGTTGATGGCGGCGTGGTTGGCACCGTCGCCGATGCAGTGGACCCGCAGGTTGAAGCCCATGGGGATAAGCTCGGTGGCGAGCGCCGCCAGCTCGTCTTCGCTCCTGCGGGCTTCGCCCCGGTACCCGGGATAGTCGCTGTAGTCCTCCATGAAGAGAGCACCCCGAGATCCCAGGGCCCCGTCGGCGAACTCCTTGACGGACCGGACGAAGAACCTGTTCTCGTGGTTCAGTGGCTTGCCGAGCCGCCTCGCCGCGGTGGCATGGACCATCTCGTTGATGCGGATCCGGAGGAGGCCCACCTCGTAGAGCTTGAGGCGGCGTTGGGCCTCGTCGTAGTCCGTCATGCTGGCGCCGTGGATGGTGGTGAGGCCGCTGGCCACGGCCAGCTGGGTCCCTTCCACCAGGTTCCGGCTGATCTCGTAGTCTGTCAGGGGAGGCAGAGGTGGAATGAGGCGGGTGAGCTGGGGAGGGGCCCGCTCCACGAACTCACCCGTGGGCTCCCCGTTCTCGTCCTTCTTGATGTGGCCGCCCTCGGGATCCGGCGTGTCCCGGGTGATGCCGGCGAGCTCCAGGGCCTTGCTGTTGGCGCCGCTCCCGTGGGTGTACCGGCTGATGTAGACGGGGTTGTCAGGGGCCACGGCGTCGATGAGTTCCTTGCGGAAGACCGGAGGGTCCCAGACGTCCGACATCCAGCCGCTGAGGACGATCCACCGGGGCTCCGGGCCCGGACGCATTCCCTCTCCCGTCGCCAGGGCACGCCGGATCACCTCCTGCATCCGCTCCACGGAGGCCCACTCGCCGATCCCCGTGCGGATGTCCGGGACCTGGGGGTAGAGCTCCCTCTCCCCGTAACGGATGTGGACGTGGGCGTCGTGGAGACCGGGGATGACGGTCTTCCCGGTCAGGTCCACCACGAAGGTGGTGGGGCCGATGTGGGCCCGGACCCCGGCCACGTCCCCCACGTAGATGAACTCCCCGTCCTTGACCGCCATGGCCGACGCGGTGCTGAACGCCTGATCCACGGTGTAGATGGTGGCGTTGATGTAGGCCCGGTCGGCTTCCTGGGCGTGGGCGGCACCCCTCGGCGCCAGGATCCCGGCCAACGCCAGGATGCCCACGAACACGGAGCCGAGGCCTCTCCTGGAAACGCTCATGTCATCCCCTCTTGTCGGGTAGGGACAGGACATTGAACCGCCCTGCGGGGCTCGGGAGCACGCT
>Ga0315541_1001330_pt1 | contig 23347 bp, 20 predicted proteins | sample SalMarSW160190MG_FD_203095 | JGI IMG/M metagenome (GOLD analysis project Ga0315541, IMG submission 203095) | Salt marsh sediment microbial communities from the Plum Island Ecosystem LTER, Massachusetts, United States - Salt Marsh Sediment SW1601-190 ...
AGATGGCGAACGCAGGCCGTCTCATCAGGGAAGAGATGCTGAAACTCTAACAGAGTCCGGGGGTAATCTGACATGCGTAGGATCATACCCCAAAACGCCGACCTGTGTCAACCGGATAGGCATGGTTGTACTCATAATTATTCTCTTTCAATCAGAGATCCGCCAGGTGCTGGAGAGAGTCAATCCCCTTCAAATGATTTCGCTCCGCCGTTTCTCCAAGTCAGCTGATTGGATACCAAACCTTGTTACTGCAATCTTCTCGCTGGCTAAGCTCAAGACAGGCGCTTTGATAATTTTCGAGCGTGCGGACTTAGTGGAGGAGTTGATTACTGGTGGTGTCCCATTAGAGAGTGAGCCGAGCCCTGAGTTATTGATGAGTATATTTCACAAGGAATCTCCTCTCCATGACGGAGCCTTGCTTATCCGAAAGGACAAAATCGCTAAAGCAGCCTGCTATCTCCCTCTGAGTTCTGCTGAAGGTCTTCCAAAAGAGTGGGGTACCAGACACAGGGCAGCTTTGGGTCTTTCCGAGCGCTGTGATGCCTTGGTAGTGGTTATCTCTGAGGAACGTGGAGAAATATCTGTAGCCCAGGGTAGGCAAATGATACATGTGACAAATATCGAGCAGCTTTCTAAACTGGTACAGGAGACCCTGGCATCAACCGGACCTGCTGTAAAAAGCTGGCCAGAAATGATCCTGGCCCTCACAGTTCATAGGTGGCCTGTAAAGATAGCGGCATTGGGTTTGGTCTGCCTATTCTGGCTGTTACTTGCAGGGCAGCAGAACTTTGAGGTAACTATAAGGGTTCCTCTGGAGGTAAAGAATCTCCCTGAAAAAATAGAAGTCTCGGAGCCTGTGAATCCGGAGATAGCGATCACTGTTCAAGGACTTCGAAAGGATGCGAGTACCTTAAGCAGGAGAAACGTACATGCCGAAATCGACCTCTCTATGGCCCGTTTCGGAAACAGGGTCTTTAGAATCACGCGAGATCTAATCATTCTGCCAAACGACCGAATCAAAGTTGTCTCTATTGAGCCACCCCTTATGGAGTTTAGGTTAAGAGAAAACCTGAATAAAAATGAGCCTTTCATTGATAAATCACTTAGATATCCTTCTGAATTTTAACTACTTTCCCTTGACATACATTCTTTCTCTTTTTACAGTAGGTGTTACGAAAGGGTCATGATGATATCAGGCTTGTTATTTTTGTCTCTTAAGGTGCTGTAGAACTCTCTAATGAGGTTATTTTCATGTATATTATTTTAGGAATTGGAACAGCTGGCTATTTTGCTGCCAAACGACTGAAAGAATCAGGCCGTAAGATAACCCTTGTGGATATCAAACCTGAGAGAACAGATGCATTGAGGGAAATGGGCTTTGATAATGTCATTGAGGGTAACATTACCTCACGTGAGCTGTTAAAAAAGCTTCCTATGGAGCAGGCCAAGGGTGTGATGGTGCTCACCACGGATCTGGATTTAAACCTCAAGGTTGCCGGGATAATCAGGAAGATCAACGAGGAAGTGCCTCTCATTGTGAGGGCGGGCAAGCAGGATGCCGGCGAGGATTTCAAGGGGTTGGAGATAGCCGAGGTTATTTATCCCGCATTTGCAGTAGCAGAAGAGGCCATAGAAAGTCTTGAAAGATTAGAGGCCAAAAAGAATCTTAAAAGGCTTGGTTCAATAATCAGCCAAGCCACCAAAGGGATAGCTATTGTAACCCAGGACAACCCTGATCCAGACGCTATTGCCAGCGCTATGACCTTCAAAAGGATTGTCGAAAAGATGGGAAAGAACGCTGATATTATCTATGGCGGAGAAATAGGATATGATGAAAACAAGGCCCTGATTAATCTCCTTGGAATAGAGGCAGTACCCATTGCCAAAATCAAAGACATAAAAGGCTATTCTAAAATAGCCCTTATTGAGGCATCTATCCCAGGAGAAAATAATTCCCTTCCAAAGGAAATCAGGCCTGATATCATTATAGACCATCACCCCTTTGACGCCACAAGGGTCTCAGCTGACTATATTGATATAAGGCCTGAACTCGGTGCGACCTCTACTATTTTAACAGAATATTTGACCAAGCTTGATTTTGAGATTTCCGAAGAATTAGCTACATTGCTTCTTTACGGTATCAAGACCGACACCGGTGGTTTCACGAGGGGAGCCACACCCAAGGACCTTCAAGCTGTGGCTCTCCTATATCCCAAGGCATCTCAGGAACTTTTGAACAAGATCGAGACACCCCTTATGTCCTCGGAAACCCTTGATGTATTGGGTGAAGCCATAAAGAACAGGAGAAGCATTGGAAGCCTGCTGTTGGCCAATGTGGGCTTTATTAAGGATAGGGACACTCTGCCCCAGGCTGCAGATCATCTATTAAAACTTGAAGGAGTTTCCATAGTTCTGGTCTACGGCCTTGCTAAGGATGTAGTGTACATTTCGGCCAGGAACAAGGATATAAGAATTAACCTCGGAGATGCTATGGAACAGGCCTTTGGTGATATAGGTGAAGCAGGAGGTCACCCCACCGCGGCAGCAGCAAAAATAAACTTGGGACTTTTTGGAAGTTCCAAAGACAAGGAATCTTTGCTGAAGCTAGCAGAAGAGGCTATTACAGACCGATTTTTAAAGGTCGTCGGAATAGAAGAAAAGACATAGGCATAAAGTTAATCTTAAACAGACCCCTGTTAAACTAAGATCTTAAAGGTAATGCCAAGCCTTTACGGTGGAATCAAATTCCACTATCTCTTGAAATTAGAAACCTTCAACCGGATATGTGAAAAAATCTCTTTGATAAATAACAAAGCCTTGCTAAAAAAAGGAACATTACAATAATCGATACATCGTAAGGATGGCTAATAATGGCTTATGACACCGCTTTGCGGGGCTATACCTCTAAAAGGATCAAGGAGATAGAATCGGCAGACATCCTCGTAGGAATCCCCTGCTACAACAATGAGAAAACCATCTCCCACGTAATTCAGATGGTTACCCACGGTCTTGCCAGGCATTACAAGGATAAAAGGAGCGTGATCCTCATTGCCGATGGGGGTTCCACTGATGACACCAGGGAGATAGCCAGGGAATTTGAGATTAAGCCCTGGCAAGAAAAGATCATCTCTATCTATCGGGGTCTTGGTGGCAAGGGATCAGCCTTTCGCTCCGTGTTTGAGGCGGCTAAGCATCTCAAGGTAAAGGCCTGCATGGTTGTAGATTCAGACTTACGTTCCATTACCAGCGATTGGGTCAAACATCTTCTTGAGCCAATTCTTGAGAAGGATTACCAGTATGTATCTCCCGTGTACTCGCGCTGCAAGTACGATGGCACTATCACCAACAACATTGTGTATAATCTTACCAGGGCTTTATATGGCCTGCGTATCCGCCAGCCCATTGGGGGAGACTTTTCATTTGCCGGAAAGCTCGCCTCGTATTATATCGAGCAAGATGTCTGGAATACAGACGTGGCCCGGTATGGCATTGATGTGTGGATGACCACCAACGCGATTACCAATAACTTTAAGATCTGCCAGTCCAATCTTGGGGTAAAGACCCATGATGCCAAGGATCCGGCCGAGTCTTTAGGGCCTATGTTCCGCCAGGTAGTGCATACGCTCTTTGTCCTCATGGAGCAGCACGAAGACCAGTGGAAAGCAATTAAAGGCAGTCGGACCGTGCCTCTGTTTGGACTTCAGGAATTTATGGAGCCGGAACCCATCCAGGTTGATCTCGAACGGTTGGTCACGGAATATAAGGCAGGATTTCGGCAGTTCAAAGGCATCTACCAGGATATCTTTTGCTCTGAGTGTTTTGAGGAACTCAAGCGATGTGCTACCAGGGCCAAGACAAAGTTTGTGATGCCGGTTACCACCTGGGTCCACGTCCTCTACGAAACAGCAGCCACATTTCACAGCTGGACCTATAACCGCACACAGCTGGTCAACCTGGTTACCCCTCTTTACTTGGGACGCGTGGCCTCCTTCATCAACCGAACTCGAAAAATGACTTCAAGCCAGGCCGAAGAAGTAGTCGAGGAGCAGGCCCAGGTATTCGAAGACTATAAAGACTATCTGATCCAGGTGTGGGACGAGAAGGCGAAGCAGAGGCATTGAGATTTATATTTAAGACAAAATAAAGAAGGCTCACTTGCAACCAGAGCACGAAGAAGTTGATAATCAGGGTTACTCTGTTAAATTCTACGGTAAAAAATTTATGGGGAATAGGGTACCTTTAATAGCCACAGCACAGACAACGCTTTCTAAGTGCTTCGATTCGCAAATACTATAACGTATTCTAATGAGTATAATCTTTGCGATTGCTCACTCGCCTCGGCTGAGCTCGTCGCAGGCAGCACTTAGTCCCGAGTAAATAAATACGTCATCGAATTTATGAATCGAGGGACTAAGGTAATTAGCCCCAGGTTTCAGTGCACTGGTCTAACAGACCCCAGCAATACCTTTTGGAGGGAGATGTCGGCTGTAAGATAGTTTCTATTTTCAAGAAAAGCGTCTCTTTTCCTCTTCAACCACATCGATCAGATCATAGTATATTCTCGGTATCTTACTTGCCACTCGCTCCCATGATACAGTCTGCGGCATCTCGAAAATGCTTTTTTGGCTCTTGCGCTCCACCTCCATTATAGCCTCGGCAAGTCCATTTTCAAGAAAGGGTTTGAATTCGGGGTGGGTAGTGACGAACCTCAAGAACATCTCCGTTATTCTAAACGGCGCAGTAAGAACATCGCCTGCCTGAAGAATAGATTGGTGGAACACGTTTTTGACGAGGTATTCCTCGGCATCGCGGTCATGCTTAAGGTTGCTAAAGCTCGCGTCATCTGAGTGCTTTTTGATCTGCTCTTCAGCGACAGCCTGATAGGTAATGCCTAAATCTCTGAAAAAAGTATCCGAGATCTCAAGCCCCTCCTCGATAATGAGGGCATTCATGAGGGTGGTCACAATATCAATCGCCATCCGGTTAAGGCCTTTTGCCTGATCCTCTACTGATGCATCCTGGTGTTTGTGATCGAAGGGCTCATCGCTAAACATGACCTGCGCAGGGGAGGAGGCCTTGCGGTACACCTCTATCAAGGTGAAGATCTCCACTCCCCAGTTGGTGGCAAAGCGCATCTTTTTGAGGAGATCCACATGAAACGCCACCTCGCCGGAGAGCTGGTAATTGAAGGTCAACAGGAAATCAATCAGGCGCAGCATCCTCTCCTCTTTGGTCTCTGCAAACTTCCTCTTAAGGGAAAGTAAAAGGGGGTCCAATAGCAACCGTTTCACCCGACCGTAGAGCTCTCCTCTATCGGAGATCCTCGCGTAGTAAGCCTTTGAGAAATCGTAGTTAAGCACTACCACCGGGTAGAAGAGTCTGTCCAATTGTATTCGTTTGAATGTCCGAATGTCGGCATCGATCAGCCCAATCGACTCGGCGCCCAAGGCAATTGCAATGCCGAAGCTGATGAACATGTTTTTCCCCTTGCCAGATTCCTTCATGTTGAATCCCGACTCGTTGAGCTTTTTATAGATACTGCCAAAGCCCGGCCCATCGTTCCACTGGATGAGGTAATTCTTAAGTCCCGCATCCTTTATCAAGTCTCTTAACTGAAAGGCTTCTTCCTCAGTGGCCCTGTCAAGACCGAAGATTATATGGGAAAGGTAAGGCACTATATGCAGGTACCTGAGGATGTTTCTGAATACTGGCAGGTTTGAGGGATCTGTGTACTCGCTTGCAAGAAGTGGGATGATTAACACCGTCCTTTTCCACCGAGAGTGAAGCCTGAGTTGGGATCTCAGATGCCTTGTTTCGTGGCGAAGGATATGGAAGGTACTTATCCTACTGCTTTTCTGTGAATATTCGGAAATAGCTGAACTCCTTTTATCTACACTTAGTCATATATTAAAGAGAACCCATTAAATTAACATTGAAAGCATAGTAACCTAAATGTGATTAACGCATAATATATGGGTCGAGAGTAAGCGTCAAGAAAATTAAACCTATGTGATATGAGACGCGTTCTAAAATCAAACGCAAAGCAGAGGGAATTTTTTCCGTAACAAGCTGGAAAACTCTTCACATTAACGATCTAATAAAGCTTTCTTGTAGATTCTATAATTAAATCTCTTTATCGCATCATCGTCGTAGTAAATATTCTCTTGATACTTCTCCAAAGGTGTATCTAACTTTGCAAGTTTGTTGCTCTCATTGGTGCTCTGTTTTAACATATCGTATATGCACACACCTGGAGGGATTATAATGGAGGGGATCAATACCAGAGGATGCAATCCTGCCAGTATCAGTAAATAACCGAGAAATGCTCCGCCCAAGGCGCTGCTTCCAATGGCAAGCGCGTTTCCAATAAGCGAAGGGCTTGTTCTTATTTTCCCTTTTCTTTCAAGTAACTCCCTAATCTCATTGTATTCCTGAGAGATTATGTTTTCTATGTAGATGATATTCCAGCCTATCTTCATCAAGTAATTCTTCTCATACCGGTAAGAATACCCGTCTTCGAGTGTATACCCATGTTCTATCGCAAGATCCTCTAACAAGGTCCATTTCTTTTGACCTTTTGCAGAGAGCGTTTCTTTTAAATTGTCCCTGTATCGTTCACGAATTCTATTTTCCGATCCTCTCGAGCTTTTATTCATCGAAAAATTCTCTGTATAAGTTGCCTGCATTTTCGAATGGTTGCGTTTTCATGCCTTTAAGCAAGATACGAAGCAGGTACCTGAAATACCGTGACTATGAAGGGCATTCATGCCACAATCCCGATCATAAAATCATTCATTCCGAGATACAGCACAAAGCCTGTGATGAAGACCCCTCCCGTGAGGGTGGCAAAGGCATTGGCAAACATGCCGTCATAAAAGGAATTTCTAAGGTCTGTTTTTGAATACTGTTCCATTTGTTGAATAATACCAAATCACATCTCTGCCATACATCGCACATACTCCTCATATCCTGATTCCCTGCGGCATGTTTAAATCTATGAGACTCACAAGCCACCACCAGAGGTGGAGACTTGTGACTGATGAGCAGCATGCATAGGAATGCAAGCGCCCTGGAAAAATCGTATCCTCCGATGCAGTTTCTACATATGTAAATTAACAACGCCAGGTTAAAGTTAACGGAAGAAAAATATCTTTCCCTTGTTCCCATTTCAAAAAATTTGTTTCAAACGGCAGAGGGATTCTATTTTTCCAAACATAATGTCATGACGGGATTGACAAACGATCATCAAATATCAGGCTGGAGAGGGAACCTCTCCACCGGGGTTTTGAAAAAGAAGGGGATCCCGACGCTACAGGATCCCCTCTTTAAGTTGATGTCTATTCTGAAAACCTATTTTTTAGTTTGTTTTTCCGATGGCGGACTTTGTGTAGAACCAGTCGCTTTTTCTTTAATTGCTCTCGTGAGTGCTTTTCTTGTCTTTTTACCGGGAATACCATCTATCTTGAGTTTTTTATGATCCTTCTGGAATGCCTTTACCGCCTCCGCAGTATTTGCATCCAAAGAGCCTGTGATCTCGCCCTGGTAATAATCAAGTTCTTTCAATTGTTGTTGCACCTGTGTAATGGCCTTTTTGCTAAAATGCTTCTTGGCATTGGCCTGTAAGGGCAAAAAAAACAGCAAGACCATACCTAAACAGGCTGCTAATATCCAAGAATTCCTTTTTATCTTCATCGTTTTTCCTCCTCCTTAAAAATAGAATCATAGGAATGCTTATCGTCTTCTTTCATGAGAAGCTCTTGACTCTCCTATCCTTTTCGATCACTCCCTTACATCTTCAGATGTTTCCGTGAGCTTCGCAACATATATTTCCATCCCACGCTCACCCCTCCACCCAGTCATTAACAAAACTGTCTCTTTTCGTCACCTCCTTTCACAGTCTGTTAATCATGCTGAGTTCCTGTGATCTTAACATTGAGCATTAATCGTGCCAAGATGATAACCTAGTGATATTGCAACATTTATTTTACTTGCAGTAAATTCTTAACTGAACTATCGGTTCCGATGCTTGCTAAAAAGATGGGGCTTTGACCTGTGAAAAAGGCAATGAGATAGATTAACTGGCTGAAATAATGGAGAAATCCCAAACAAGAAATCTAGATTCCGATATTTAATGTATCGGAACCCCCAGTTCTTACAGAAGGATTTTCTTCCTCATAAAACGAGCGCTACGTCTCGATAGCCAGGGTCCGCTGGCGAAAAGTGATACAGTTAACACCTTCGGACAAAAAAGCATTACAAGGAAGTTTGTTAGATAAGATACTTAGAGTTGCTTTTCCTGATCCAGCATATGCAAGTGTTTCATGGCTCTTAAACAATAGAATCCTGCGCTTATAAATGACCATAAAGTTATAGCCAATAACGAGTAAAATGGCACATTAAGTAAAACTCCGATAAGGATAAAAATAATATAACTGTTTTTTCTGCCATCAAATTTTCTAAATAGTTGTTCGATTCGCCCATAGTCTGCCAACGGGCGTTGCTTTAATCCCTTTCCAAATGCCTGTCCGCAGTAGTGAGAAAAACTATCAAACATGAGTATGAATGTGGATAGCAAAATCGCTGATATTCCATAGGTTTTTGATAAATAAAAGGCCAAAGCAATATACCATGAATGCTCAAAAAGAAAATCGAAGGCATGCTCCATTTTTCCTATATTTGAAGAAGCTATTTTCACTCTTGAAAGTTTTCCATCCACACCGTCCATAAATGAAACGATAAAGGTGAGAAGGGAAGCAAATAATAGATATCCTTGGAGGAATAAAAATGTTGACGCATAAGCAACTATGTTTGTTAGTATAGTAACCTGGTTCGCTGTAATCCGTGTATTGGCCAATCTGCTTACAATGAAATTCTCTATTGGCTTATTCACATAGGTTGCAAGCAAGTCATTTCTTCCTTTACACGCATTCTCAATTAAAAGCTTTTTTGCTTTGCTTAAGTCCTCCTTTGTATCAATATCCATCCAGAAAGCTTCTATCTCCTTCCGGATGCTTGAAATATAACTGTTAATTTGCGTGATGTCGAATATTTCGGCATCTCGATTTTCAGCAGCCCTGGCAATACCATCTGATAGTTCGGTCTTACCTTTCTTTACCGCGTCTTCAATATAAGAGAATATCTTTGGTGAGCACAGGAAGATACCAGTATCTATACAGTTTGATTCCTGTATATCCTTGCCTATATCAATAATCTTTCCATTCTTTTCAAGAACCTTAGTATCATCCGTCAGCGGTTCTCTTCTGTCAACTGCCAGGACAACAGTCCCTTTCATATCATAATTAACAAGCCCTTTTAGAATACGAGCATCAAAAATGTGGTCAGACATTAGCAGGAAAAAGTTTTTATTCAACAGCTTTTTAGCCTTTAAGACAGAAACACCATTGCTTTTTTGCCATTCCTCATTCTCTATGTAATCTATTTTTACCCTGAACCGGTCTCCATTTCCTAAGAATACTTTTATCTTTTCTCCTAAATAACCAACAACTATTACATATTCGTTAATACCTGCTTCTTTTGTCGTCAATATTACCCTTTCGATTAACGGCAGACCTAAAAGAGGAATAAGAGCTTTAGGTATATCTTTTGTTAAATTATTGAGCCTGCTGCCTCGACCTGCAGAAATTATTAAAGCCTTCATCTTATATGTGCATCCTTTGTTTTATGTGTTATGCGATTTTCTGGTGGCAATTTAAAAATATATCAAAATGATAGAAATTAAGGTGACTTATGATTCTTCGCCGTAATATTAAATCATCGTCTTATTTGGTGCTAAGGCCGCAAACCTTCTTCATAAAGATCATCTTGTGATCACCTTCACGATAAAAATCCTTCAGGGAACAAACGAGCTGGTAGCCATGCTTCTCATAAAATGATCTCGCGGCCTGGTACGGCGCCGTAGAAGAGGTCTCCACGTAGATACACCTGGCCCCCTCTCTGGACACACATTCCTCCATGAATCCTAGTAGCTTTTCCCCGATCCCTTTTCTTGAAAATTTTTCATCTACTGCAACCCAATAAAGATCGTAACAGTCATCATCCATGGGAACAGGCCCAAAACAGATATATCCTGCAAGGTTACCATCACCATCGAAGGCGCCGTAAACCTGATAGTCCCTCCTCTCGGGTCGGGTGAGGGCCTCATCGATAACATCTAAGGCCACCTGGATCTCCTCGTCGGTAAAAACACCCCTCTGCCTTAAAAGGCTCGTTATTTTTCCCCTATCATGAAATGTGAGCGGTTGGACTTCCATTATTCCTTGATCTTTGTTCCATGAAATCTACAAGCTCCTTTACCATATCGATATATGACATACCGGCCTGCTGTATAGCCGCTGCAAATCCTGCATCAAGGCTCAGGCAAGGATTTGCGTTAACCTCGAGGACATAGATCTGTCCTTGGCCATTAACCCTCATGTCAACGCGGCCATAATCCCTTAGCATAAGGAGGCGAAAGCACTCAAGGGCCGTTCTTTCCAATTCTCTCAGCATCATATGGGGTAGCCCTTGTAGGAAGCTTCGTGATGTGTTGTGATATTCAAAAGAGGCCTTTTCCCATTTGGCCCGGTAACCCACAATAGGATAAAGCTCTTTGGGAAGGCCGGAAAAATCCATTTCTGCTATTGGAAGCACTCTTGGTGAAGGGTATCCGAAAATGGAAATATTAAACTCCCTGCCAGCTACATATTCTTCTACCAAAAGAGTTCCAAAACGCTTAAAAGATCCCCTGAGCTCCTTACCGAGTTCTATTTCATCCTCAAAAATCGACTCTTGGTCAATGCCAATACTGGCGTCTTCAAACTTCGGTTTGACAATAACAGGAAACCTGAGGACCGCAGGGTAAAAGGCAGACATGTTATCGTAAACAAGGTAGTTCGGAGTCATTATCCCCATGGCCTTTAATAGGCGTTTGGTTATAAGTTTATCCGTTGTGAGCATAATAGCCATTGAAGGCGAACCAGAAAAGGGCATCCCTAAGAGTTCAAGGACGGCGGCCGGGTGCCCTGCAAAACGTGGATCATCGTCCAGGGTCTCGCACAGGTTGAAAACCATTTCCACTTTTTCCTCTTTCATCTTTTGAATGAAGTCAATGACATCCCTCGTAAAGGGGATTCGAATTGATGAATACCCCAGTTCATCAAGAGCTTTCTCAATGTTCTCAACTTGCGTATAGATGTCGATGGAGGCCTCTGAAAAGGCATGGCCGGAAGAAACTGGTACATTGTGCACTATGCCAATTACCTTTTTATGCATGCCAGGCGCCTGTGCTAAAATGGTCTTTGTGAATACGAGTGATAGCCGAGCATATAATCGCTTCGATAAGAGACCTATACGCCATACCCACCCTGTGGGCAATAATGCAAAGGTCTGAATGTTGGGGATGCAGTCCGGGCAGAGGATTCACTTCCATAAAGTTTAGCATACCATCCGCGTCAGCTCGAAGGTCAATCCGACCCGCATCCCTGCATCCAAGCCCTCGCCACACCGTTAGGGCCATCTCTTTGGCCTTCTCTGCCATAGCATCATTTGCCAGAAGATACTCCACTGAGTCTTCGTATCTTTCCTTATTCAAATAGGAATAAACATCAGGTTCTGCATTTTCACGCAGGATCACCTCCAGCACGCCAATGGCCGCGGCATCTGTTCCAGATCCGATAATCCCCACTGTAAACTCCCGGCCCGGAAGAAAGGTCTCTATGAGCACGGGCTGTTTGTATGTCGTTAGAAGTCTCGTGCACACCGATATGAGCTGGCTCTGGCTCCCGGTCTTCGATGCTGCGTTAATTCCTTTCCCTGTACCTTCAGCCACGGGTTTAGCAAAAAGAGGGAAGGGAAGATCAACTTTTGCCACATCGGACTCTTTTTCTATAACGTAAAAATCTGGTGTGGAAATTCCGAGCTGTCGTACCACTCGCTTGGCCATCGCCTTATGAAGCGTGAGTGAGAGCACCAATGGGTCTGAGAAGGTGTATGGTATATTGTATGCATCCAGCAATGCGGGCACCTGTGCCTCACGGCCAAAGCCTTTCAATCCCTCAGCAATATTGAACACCATATCCCACCGCTCCCCTGCAACCAGACGTGATGTAAGGTTCCTGACATTGCCGATTCGATCTACCTCATGCCCGAAATCCTTGAGGGCCAGCTCTATGGCCACAATGGTATCTTCACGATCAAATTCGGCCGTCTCCTCTTCGCTGAACCCTTCGGCAATGTAATCCTCCCGAAGGTCGTATGTAATCCCTAAGCGCATAATCACCTCCACCGTTGGCGCTTTAAAAGCTCTCGTGGTTCTCTTGAACCGATCTCACTTCCTGTATCTGGATAACGATAGATATGCCCTTCGTAGTTTTTGAGCAACAGATCCCCCCCATCGCGCCCAACAACGTATCTTGGAAGCAATGGAATTTTGCCGCCCCCTCCGGGGGCATCAATCACGTAAGTTGGCACGGCATACCCGGTTGTGTAACCACGCAAACCCTGGATAATCTCCATGCCTTTTGCCACCGGTGTTCTGAAATGGGCAGAACCTACGATGGGATCACATTGATAGAGATAGTATGGTCTGACCCTTATTCGGAGGAGCCCATGCATTAATCGCTTCATGGTCTCTATATTGTCATTGACTCCTGCAAGGAGAACAGTCTGGCTCCCTAAAGGGATACCGGCATCTGCAAGTCGCTCACATGCCAGAGTTGTCTCCGGAGTCAGCTCATCCGGATGGGTGAAGTGAATACTTATCCATAAAGGATGATAGCGTTTAAGCATCCGAGCGAGGCCTGGTGTGATGCGCTGGGGCAAAACTACAGGCACTTTTGTCCCAATCCGCAGGAATTCCACGTGAGGGATGCGTGTTAAGTGAGATAGAAGCCATTCCAGCTTTTCATCCGGGAGGGTCAATGGGTCACCACCGGATAGCAGCACATCTCTAACAGTAGGCGTTGACTCTATGTATGCAATAGCCTTTTGCCATTGAGTCAGGTTGAAGTGATATCCACTTTGATTCCCAACAAGCCGTGATCGGGTGCAGTATCGACAATACGTGGAACAGAATTTCGTCACCAGGAAAAGAACTCGATCCGGATATCGATGCACTATTCCCGGAACCGGACTGTCGTGCTCCTCTCCGAGAGGGTCTCGCGCCTCACCGGGAGAACACACATTCTCCGCAATGTGAGGCACCACTGTTCGGCGGAGTGCTTGGAGCGGATTTTCTTGATCGAGCAGGCTCGCATAGTAAGGCGTGATCGCCATGGGAAACCCTTTCATACCGTGGGCATCCATCGCCCGCTCATCATCGGAGAGACGAAGAAAACGACTCAGGGTATCGAAGTCCCTGATCCTGTGACGCAGTTGCCACCTCCAGTCGTTCCAATCAGCACAGGTCGCCTCCGGAAAGAATTGTTCGCGAAAAGATAATGTCTTATGGTGGAAGCCACCCGTTGGGCCCGGAGGTTCAATATCTTCAATATTAGCGGCATCTTCTTCCATTTATAGTGATATCCCCTTTATATGAGGAAAGGGGGAAGAAAGACTTCCCCCCTAAATCTTCAGTATGATCGCTAGCTTGAAATGTTATTTCCCAATAACTTCATATGAAGTGACCGTGATTACTTTCTCTCCATCGCTCTCCTCAACCGTGCCTGTCACCTTCACCTTCTTGCCAACGAGATCGATCACCTCATCACCCTTTTCAGTATCTGCCACTTGATATATCTGGCCGTTATCAGCAACGATTTGGTAATCTTCATTGACTGTTCCCGCAATCGTTACTGTTTCTGAAGAAAAAGCCGATCCAGAGAGAAAAGTAACGATAATCATGGCGCACAGCCCCATAAACAAAAATCTTTTATTCTTTTTCATTTTTAAACCTCCTCTTTTTAAATAGATTTTCCTGTTCTATCCAAAGCAGGAATGTACATTTTTGAAACATTTAGTTTTTAGTTTAAAAGATTCTCTTTTGATCCCACACCTTTTTTTAAGATGTATTTTTGTATATTGAGTATCTTCTTATCTTCTTCTCTGACTACGCCGCTTACTTCCACCTCTTCCTGGATATGATGCAGCAATTCCTTTCCCTTGTAATCGGGATCAATGAGGTACTCATCCTCGGTGTGTGTGGAGAGAGCTGCAGCGACCACCTTGCCTTTTTCATCCCAAGCCACTGGGATAACGATTCCCCTAATTGTGATCAGCTTGTCACACACTTTTAATCTTTTCATCACCTCCTTCTAAACGGTTTTGTCATCGTTGACCCGGGTCTACGGCATAGTTAAGCAGTAATCGTGCCAAGGTGATAACCTATTGATATTTCGAGATTTATTTCATTATGAGCAAATCCTTAACTGAACTATGGGTTCCGATATTTAACTAAAGGCTGGGATTTTGAGCCAGGAAAGAGTTGATAAGGCGTGTTAATGGGCTGAAATAATAGAAAAAACTTAAAATAAGAAACCTGAGTTCCGATGTTTAACGTATCGGAACAATCGGTTCCGACCGAAGGACTTTTTTGATCATAATCAGCCTTTTTGTGGAATTATAAAGGAGAGCTTCAAAAGGAGTGAGAATAAGGCTCTAGGCTTTGGCTACGCTAATGCCTTGAACTCCTCTTTTCGGATGCCATATTTTTTCATTAATTTATGGAGCTGGCGAGTGGTAATCCCCGCTGCTGTTGCAGAGTCTTTTATTTTTCCCCTATTCTCGGTCAGCAGTTCTTTCAGATAGTGCCTTTCAATATCTTCTATGCCCTTGCCCCTCATTTCTGCCAGGCTAAGGCAAGCATCTACCGAGACACTCGCCGAGGGAGCTTCTGAATCAAAAAGTTCGCCTGGAAAGCTCTCCGGAGTTAGCACAAAAGAGGTTTCCAGTATGTAGGCCCGTTCCATAAGATTTTCCAGCTCCCGAATGTTTCCCGGCCAGGAATAACTTTTAAAGGCTTCCAAGACCTGGGGATGTATGTCGTGAATTTCCTTTTGATCGAATTTGTTCATCTTTTTCAAAAACACCTCTACAAGGTGAGGGATATCTCCTGCTCGCTCTCTCAAGGGCGGAAGTTCAATTGGAAATACATATAATCGATAATAGAGATCTTTTCTGAATTGCCCCTGGTCACACATTTTCTTCAGGTCTGTATTTGTGGCAGCGATGATTCTCACATCAGCTTCGATGGTCTCTTCTCCTCCCACGCGTTGAAAAGTCCTATCCTGTAGTATCTGTAAGAGTTTAATCTGGGCAGATGGAGTGATGGTTCCTATCTCATCAAGGAAGATCGTCCCTCCCTTAGCTATCTCAAATTTACCCAGCTTTCTCCGGACAGCCCCTGTGAAGGAGCCTTTCTCATGCCCGAACAGTTCGCTTTCCAAAAGAGTATCCGGGATGGCTCCGCAGTGTACACTGATAAATGGTGCATCCCTTCGGTTGCTGTGCCGATGAATTAGTTTGGCCAGCACACCTTTCCCCGTTCCTGTTTCACCGATGAGCAGAACAGTACTCTTGGTTGGAGCGACCGAGCGGACCTTGTCTAAGACCTTTTTCATCACCGTGCTTTCAGTCTGAACGAATTCCAATGAATCGGCCTGCCAAGATTGATCTCGTAAGTAGTCGAGTTCGGATTGCATAATTAAAGATTCCTGAACACTTTCTGTTACATACTTCACCTCATCAGGATTTATGGGATAGGTAAGGTAGTTGCTGGCCCCTGCCTTCACGGCCATCACGGCCTCTCTGATCATCTCTTGAGATGACATGACAATGATTTCAATAGTGGGATACACATGCCAGAATAGCTGCAGGGACGACTTGTATCCATTACCAGGCGCTGTTTCTCTTAGAATTTCCACATCAATAAAGAGGAAATCGTACCGTTTTTTCCTAAGCATCTCCATAGCGGCATCTTTATTAGGTGCCTCATCAACCCTGTGCCCGTGCCGAAAGCATGTGTATATTGTTCGGAAAACCTCTTGTTCTGTTGAAACAACAAGGATGTATCTCATCTGCTACTCCAAATGATCATGCAGCGACCTTCATATCATTAAATTATATCACAAAACAGAGTTCTTGGAGAAAAAATTTTACTTCCCAACCTTAAGCCAAAGCCCTTTTTTCTGTCATTTCCGGCAAAGATTCGAATAATTCAACAAACCTTTTCGCAACTTTATAGGATGAGTTCTCTCTAACATACTGCTCTGCAATACGCAAGGTCATCTTGACCTTTTCGCTCTCTTCAAACAAATCCACGAGTGCCTCTCCCAGTCCAGAATATTTAATGATTTCCTTGTCGAAGGTCTCGAAAAAGTTTGTGTTATACGCCAATATAGGACAACCCGATCCCAAGCATAGATTTACTGTGGATGGAACCACGATGGCCTCTGCAGAATCTTTATGAACCAAAAGGGCATCTGAGGCATGAAGATAATTGTAGAGTTCCCTGATGGGAATGTCGCCCTTTCTTAGTTCGATGAATTGGTATCTTCCTCTTGCTGCTTCGAAGAGGTCATACCATTCTTGAATATGTGTTAAGGTCAGAAGGATTAAAGGATAGTCTTGGTTTAAGCGTTCCAGAATAGGCAGAAGATGAAGGTGACGATATATACCTATTCCGTAATTGAACACGATCTTCTTATCGAGCGGAAGATCCAGCCTTTTACGTGCCTTGACATTATCACCGTGTAAAACAGGATGACAGGGATAGGGAATGATTCTGATTTTGTTTCCACCATAGATATCCTTAAGGAATTTCTTGTATCTTTCATCGAAACAAACGACTGCATCAAAGTCAAATTCATAGAATATGTTATCTCGGGGAGGCTTCCCTTCATGAACTACGAAAACGGTCTTGGCTTTCTCCCTAATTGCAGGGTATATCTTGAGTAGATCCTCCATGGGAAGAATCTCCAGGTTTTGTACCACAAAGACGTCACAGTCTTCCTTCAGAAATGGTTTAGGATCAAAGAAATAGCCTGGCTTGTTCCGAAGGGCATAGCATCTCTTCACATAGGGTTCATCCTCATCACACCTGTAGCCTTCAAGTTCTACAGGGGCCAAGACCTGCAAGTCATGGCCCATCTTTACCCATTCTCTTCCAATAAGCTCTGCATGGAGAGATACCCCGCATGGAATATTCCAGCGACTCATCATCACGATCTTCATCGTAGACTCCTCATCATTCTTTTACTCTGCTATGCAAGCCGTCATTTTAGAACAGGCTTAAAAGGGCATCTTTTTCAACGGTTGCGCCACAAATCACCTTGTCTGCCGCGCCATAGTAAATATAATATGTTTCTTCAATCGCGCAAATTCCGGTTGCAAACACCACCTCTTTGACCTCTCCATGAAGTTCATAGTCTTCTTCTGGCTCGAGAATCGGTTCAGAATATCTACTTACGAGAGAAGATGGGTTCTCCAGATTGAAAAGGGCAACCCCCAGCCTGTAAACAGATTCCTCATCGATACCATGGTATATGAGCAACCAGCCTTTTGCAGTCTTTACAGGTGGGCTTGCGGCTCCGATCCCGACTCCATCCCACCTTCCTTCAGCAGGCGCCATCACCATTTTGGAATCGTGCCATTCGGCAAGATCTTCCGAAAAGGCGATCCAGATGCTGCGAGGAGTTGTCATGGGGCGGTGAAACATCACATACTTTCCATTTATCTTTTCCGGAAAAAGAACCGCATCTTTTGTGTCCATGTCTGGCAAGACTACACCATATCTTTTCCATTGGATAAGATTATGGGTAGAAGCCAGAGATACTCTCGGCCCATGAGTGGAGTAACTGGTGTAGGTCATGTAAAATTGATTATCCAGGTAGACAAGCCTGGGGTCTTCACAGCCTTTGCTTTCAAGGATGCTTCTTGGTATGAAAACGGGCTTGTCCACCCTGAAGAATTCGTAACCGTTGGAACTGATTGCATAGCCTATCCGGGAAATATTATCATCCCCCACAGCCCTGTAGAGAAGGTGAACGAGGCCGTTGTGATATACTGCCGCAGGATTAAATACAAGCTTTGATTCCCAGACATTCTCCTTTTTTGGCTTTAAGATTGGATTTTGTAAGAATCTTTTCAGCATAATTTATTCTTCCTCCTCATAGATAGCCATGCACACGAGCCTATCTGCTGCACCGTAATAGAGAAACCATTGATTGTTGTGGCTTATTAACCCTTCAGCAACACAGTGATTTTCAGTTCTGTATTTGTGACCATAGTCTTGCGATAAATTCAAGATTGGCTCATCGGTCCTTTTCAGGACATTTGTAGGTTCTTCCTTTGAAAACAAGACCCCACCAGTCTTATAAATACAATCCTCTCCCCATCCGTTATAGATGAGAAGAATACCCTCATCAGTTATAATGGGATTGGGGCCAGGTTCGATTCCCTGGGAATCAAAAAATCCATCTCGTGGTAGAAGAATTGGCTGATGTAGTGGCTCCTCCCAATGATAGAGATCATCGGAGTAGGCTATCCCAATTGCAGAAACCCAGGGCCTGTCTTCCCCCATGAAATACATGATATACCTTCCATCTATTTTTTCTGGCACAATCACGCCCGCCTTTAATTGACCGCTGTCCCATGTCCCCTGTCTCGTCTCCAGAACCGGACCGTGTTTTTTCCAGTGGAGGAGATCCTTTGAGGTGGCTAGACAGATGTTGGACACATGATATTTCCGGCTGTTACCGACATAGATGAGAAGGTGGGTGTCTCCTAACTTCGCCACCCTCGGATCTTCACAGCCACCCTTGTCAAAATCTTCATCAGGGATCAAGACAGGCTCGGGATGAGGGGTGAAATGAAACCCGTTGCTACTTTGAGCAATTCCAATTCTTCCGGTTAGACCATCCTCAGTTTCAGCCCGGTAAAGCATCTGGAAACAGCCCTCCTCGTTAACCACAGTCGGGTTAAAAACACCTCTGGATTGAAATCTTTTTGAGGGGACTAAAATCGGGTTGCCAGGATAATCTTCAAACGGACCAACTGGGAAGTCTTCGGCTTTCATCATGATTTAAATCGGTCTCCCAAGTTCAACAAAAAAATCGATAAATAACTTTGCTATGATTTCAGGGGAGTTCATAGTAACAAATCCATTGGCTGCATCGAGAACATTTTTACGTATATTTTCATTTTGAAATAATTCGATCAACATTTTGTTGAGTTCCGAAATATCTTTATAATGCAGAAGCTCGTTCTCTAAGGGTTTGAAGAAGTCCGATTTTTCGGGTACAAGTATCGGGCAATTTGCACCCAAAACCTGAAAAGCAGTGGAAGAGACAACTCCCAGATAGCGGCTCTGAAATTTATGCAAAATTAGACAATCGGAGGCAAAAAGATAATCATCAAACCGTTCTTCTGAGAGCACTTTCTCCTCTCGGATGATCATCCATGGTGGGGGGTCATCTTTTTCAACCATTTGATAGCCAGGAGGGACCACATAAAGCAAGATAGCTTCCTTCTTAAGATCTTCTCTCAAATCTCGAAGAAAGGGCTCATAGCCTCTACGACAGAAGTGGTAGATAATTTTCTTATCTAGTGGAAGGTTGAGCTTTTTTCTGATTTCGTTCTTATCTCCGCTTCTGGCTGGAAAACATGGAAAAGGGATAAGCTTGGCATGGTGGTATACATCATTCAGAAATTGTTGCTTTTCATCAAAGTAGACTACCCCATCCCAATCAAACTGGTAAAACCATGGTTCTTTGGGGAGTATATTTTCATGCACCACATTGACTGTCCTGGCACGATGTTTGATCAAGGGAAATATCTTTGAAAGGCTTTCAACCGGAAGCATCCTCAGATCCTGCACCACGAGCACATCGAAGTCTGCTGTAAGAATAGGGCGGGGGTCCAAAAAATTCGTTTTTTGTGTGCCAAGGCATCTTATCACATAATCCTCATCATTCTCTTTAGTAAAGCCTTGCCCATGAAAGTCGTCTTTTGTGTGGGTGAATATGGTTACATCGTGCCCCATTTCAATCCAGGCCTTCCCGAGAGGCTCTGCATGGACTGCTACCCCTGAGTCGGTATTCCAGGCTGTCATCATTGCAATGTGCATGGTTCTTCTCCTTTAGAAACTATTTCATGCTTAGAAATTCCTTCCCATTTCCAATCTCTAATATCTTCAATATCTTCTCTATCCAGGGCAGGTAAATCCCTGCCTTTGGCCAGTGCCTTCTCAATCAACAGATGTTTTTTTGCCTGATTTGCAAAGCAGTAACGCTGGGCATACTGCCGGCTTTGACCTGCTGCCTCTTTCTTCAGAGCAGGTTCCAAAACCAACTTGGCAATCATTTCGGCCAGCTCACCCAGGGATTCAGCAGCGGGTAAACCGGAGAGCTTAAGAGTCTCTCCTATCCCCTCAATGTTTCTTCCGACTACAATGGGTCCAGTACCCTGGGCATGGGCCAGCCTTCCTGACTGAGTGGCATTCTTGCACCAAAAGACAGTAAAATCAAGGGCCCTGAAAGCGATAGGGAAAACATCTTCAGGAATAAAGACTTCAAAGAAGAAGTTCTTTCTTCCGTCGTGATGGGACCTCAATGCTTCCAGTATGGGAAGTTTTGTCTCGATCTTCATATTCTTATTTCTCTGAATTATCCCCGCAAAGAGCGTTATCACTCGATGCCGAGGAAGTTTCTCCTGGACAAGTCTACCCAGTTCATAAAGCCGCAAGGGATCTTTATCAGAGGTGATAAATCCATAGTTTCCCAGTAGAATGGTATCCTTTGAATGGAAATAATCTTCTGCTCCACTCAGTTCCCTCTTTTGAAAGAGTGTTATCTCCGCCTGATTGACCAAATAGGACAAGAGCTTTTTTCTCGCATCATGTGGACTCACTTTGGGATATTGGTGAACACCATGTCTCAGGACCATTACCTTCTCACCATAACCTGGAAAGGCTTCCAGTACTGCCCTGTAAGCGCCGTTCGTGAATACAGTCAGGGCATCAACCAAAGGTAAAGTCTCACTGAGAAGCTGTTCTTCTTTTTTATCCATACCTGAAAGTGTTTCTTTGGATTGAAAATGAATAGTATGAAAACTGGCAGCCACTTTATTCCCTCTTCTCTTTGCTTCCTCGAGAAGGCTTAAGAAATGATCACTAACATTTCCCCACATACCAAATGCGTGTTGAAACCAGAGAAGATCATTTTCGGAAAGGGATGGAAGTGTTGGATGAGGAAACGAGAGGCAGTAGTCTACTCGAGACTTCAAATATGGGGTTAAAGCTTCATCGGATGCAGCGAATTCATTCAGCTTAAAAGAGATGACTTTCCAATGGCTCCTGGGTATATGCTCTGAAATATATCTCATATAGGTACCAATACCGCATATGATTGGGGGAAATGTGCTGACAAAGGAAATCATAACTAATCCACTCCTTTCATTATGGGATGGTACTTTGTTGTGATTTAATCCCTTTTAAGTTTTCCATTTTGAATGTTCCTTTTATAAATGGAGATTGAGGATTAGTAGCTTGATGCTCAATGGCCAATTGTGGATGCATTTGGTATATATGTTCCGGATAAGGGCTGGGTTTTAATGGTTGTGGCAATATCCCCACTCTTCTTTCTTCTTGCATGATTTCAAACAGATCAATGTACTGCCTTGCTATTGCTTCAGCTGAGTTTAATTCTAAAAATCCCTCCAGGGCACTTTGTGATGCTTTGTATTTTTCTCCTTCGGTCAAAATGTCCATAAGATTGGCCTTGAATTCCTCGAAGTCCGAGTAGGTAACCACAACATCTTTCATGGTTTCAAAGAAGTTAGTATTCGAAGCAAGGATCGGACAGCCAGACCCCAAGCATTGATAGGCCGTGCTCGATACAACAACCCCATTGCATGGAGAACGGTGAATGATCAAGACATCAGAGGCATGAAGATAATTATAGAGATCCTCAATAGAGGGAGATTCTTGCCGGATTTCCATATCCACCATCTCCAGTCCTTTCAGTAAATCGATATCCTTTTGAGAGACTATCACGAGCAGACAGGGAAAATGGCTGGTGACTTCTCTAATGAGGGGTAAGATCGGAAGATGCTCTTTCAGTCTCTGCCCAAAGATCAGAATGATCTTCTTGTCTTGAGGAAGGCCCAATTTTTCCCTGGCAGCCTTTTTGTCCCCTCTTCGTAATGGCATACAGGGAAAGGGTATCAGGCAGACCTTCTCTTCAGGATGGCATTTTTTCAAGAATTCTTCGTAACGATGGTCAAAGCATACAATGCGATCCCAATCAAATTGATAGAAGGAAGGATCAGGCGATGGCCCATTGTCATGGATCACCGTAATAGTGCTCGCCTTTCTCTGGATGTGATGAAATATCTTTCCCAAGCAATCCTTTGGCAGCATGCCCAGGTCTTGCGTGACAAGGATTTCGAAATCTGCTTCCAATATAGGGCGAGGATCAAGATAAGGAGACTTGGCTCCCGAGGTCGTAAAGCACCTCACCACATAGTCTTCATCCTTTCCCACAATCGCCGTTCCATGAAAGTCATGGGTGAAAAAAGAGAAGACCTTAAGATCGTGGCCCATCTTTACCCATTCCCGCCCGATCAATTCGGCATGAATCGAAACGCCTGAATCCTCATTCCATGCCGACATCATAGCGATTTTCATTTCGATCACCTTTTTTGAAAATCACGCACTGTATTGAAATCTAATTGAGCAACAAACATGCCAATCTAATAACTTATTGATATTTCATGATTTTTACAATTGTTAGGAAAGATTTTTCGGAACTGGCAGTTCCGATAATTGAGGAGGGTTATTCTGTTCGGATATGGATAGAAAAGAGAAACTGATTACTTTTATTAAGGATTTAATGATCGGAACTCTGAGTTCCGATACTCTTGATAGCGGAACTCAGAGTTCCTAACACTATCCATTTTGAGCATGAAGCTAGCATTGATAATGGCATTTTGGAGAGCCTTGATTTTCTCGCTTGAAACAGGCTTTACCATGTTATGCTATGCATAAGCTTCCTCCTCATTGCCTCTTATTAGATTATACCTGTTTACCTTGATGGTCATATCACCATGCTCGTCTGCTGTCACAGTGCCTGTAGCATCCACTTTATACTGGGTGAACTCCAACAATTCCTTTCCCTTATTATTTTTGTAGACAACATATTTCTCCTCATCTGTAGTCTCTATAGCGATACCAATGACTTTACCATTTTCATGCCACTCTCCCGGAATGATAATGCCATGGATTGTTTGTTCCATGCCTATCCGGTTGACACAGGTCGGCGTTTTGGGGTATGATCCTACGCATGTCAGATTACCCCCGGACTCTGTTAGAGTTTCAGCATCTCTTCCCTGATGAGACGGCCTGCGTTCGCCATCT
>Ga0315541_1001334_pt1 | contig 23273 bp, 19 predicted proteins | sample SalMarSW160190MG_FD_203095 | JGI IMG/M metagenome (GOLD analysis project Ga0315541, IMG submission 203095) | Salt marsh sediment microbial communities from the Plum Island Ecosystem LTER, Massachusetts, United States - Salt Marsh Sediment SW1601-190 ...
AAAATTTCATACCCAAACTTGAGGGTATTGAATTTGACTTTTATCAGGGTTAACTTATAACTTATCCGCCCCTCCATATCCGATCAGATGGAAGGGTGCCCAGAAGAAGGGGTTGTTGTACTGTTTTAGGACGTCCCGTTGGGCAAGAGTAAGGGCATGCTGCAGGTTGTTTTGTTTCATGTACTGGTAGAACCGGGTCATCAGCAGGGAAGTGGGTTCGTCGGCAACGCTCCAGAGACTGACAACAACGGCTGGTGTACCGGCATAAATGAATGCCCTGCTCATACCAATTAATTCATCTCCTCTGCTGATCTCTCCAAGCCCGGTCTGGTACGCACTGAGGGTTACCAGTTGTGCATTCAGATCCAATCCGAATACTTCATGAACAGCGAGCTGGCCGTCGTCTGCTTCTGTTGGGGAGAAGAGCAGGTAGGAATACATGGGTTGCACGGGATTCAACAAACCATGTGTGGCAAGGTGCAGGTATTGAAAACCGGATGCATTATTTTTTAAATACGATTCAGTGGTCTGCTGTTCAATCCGGATGGTTCCTCCGGGAAAATGCACGGAGATATCCTGCACCTCTTTTGTTGTTCCCGGCAGTCCCGAAAAGTCCCCGAGAACTATGTCTCCAAGCGCCATTGCCAGAAACTGGTTATTGTATGCTCCTTTCTTCCGGACACATTGTTCATAGACGCTGATTGAAGGAACATAGAAAATATTGAACCGCTCTACCAGGTAGTGGTCTTCGCTATCGATCAATGCCTGGAATGGAAGGATATGCAGTTCCCTGTGCGGGATGATCCCCAGGTTATCATACTGGTTTACCAATTCTTCGATCGGGGAGAAGAGGATCTGGCAGAGTGTTTTCAACCTGTCTTTGTATGCATCACCAGAACCGGGCTGGATGAACCGGCGGCACATCACAACCGATTGTTGAATTCGACTGTCAGGAACATCGGTGGTTATGGTATGAAGTTCATTCCGGGTGATCACCCAGATGATTAAATTTTGCTCGCTCAACCAGTATTCCACCAGTGCTGTCTTATCATCAAGCAGGGCTTGAACGGATTCCAGGCCGGACGGTTCAACCACGACCATGGATTGGTACTCCCGGTTTTTTAACTTCAGCTGGCTCAGGATATCGGAATACTCATCCCTGGCTTGTTGGAGCTCACTTTCCAGTTCAAATTTAGCTTCTCCCCGTAAGGCATCCGCACCGGTTGTTTTCAGGTCAGTCCTCATGATTGCCCTGGTAAGTTGCTGGATCTCGAACCTCAGGTCCTGTTCCCGTTCCACCAGTTCCGGATCGGCACTTGTTTTTACATCGATTTTTTTGTTTCCGATCAGGTCAAGGAATGCGCGGGACCTGGCTCTTTGTGCGCAGGCAAATGCTTCCGTTTTCAGGTTGAGGTTGAGGAGCAGGTTGATCAGCCTGTCGTACACATCAATCTTATCATCGATGTAAATACTTTTAAATTCATCGATGGTAAATTTACCCCGTATGTTTTCGATGATCCGGATTGCTTCCTCGTATGCATTAATGGCAGAATCGATTTTTTCTTCTGTTTCGAATAACCGTCCCTGCTGGTAGAGGATCTGCCATTTCGTTTCTTCCTGCTCTGTCAGGTTAGCTGCCATGAAGAGATTTCTTTTTGCCTCGGCAAGGTTTTTCGCTTCAAGTTGTATGTGTCCTATCCTCAAATGGGCTTTAGCGGTTCCCTCCCGGGTTTCTGAGCGTGTGAAGTAGTCTATTGCTTCCTGATAGCTTGCCAGGCTACTATTGATCTCACCCATCCGGAAACGGGATTCGCCCAGGCGGAGGCTGGCAAGTCCTGCTGCGACCAGGGCGTTGGCTCCGGCGAAGTATTGTTGTGCTTGCTGTACATCGCCCAGCCTCATATCCAGTGATGCTCCGAGTGCTTCTGCCTGGACTATTTCTTTCTCATGTATCTGTGCTGACTGCAGGAAATAATCGTTTGCTTTTTCAAGGTTTCCGATCTGGTAGTATGCATCACCCACGCCAATGTTACTCCATATGATCTGGGGGATAATGTTTGACTCTTCAGCATCCTGAAGTGCTTCCAGCTTTGCATTCAGGGCTTGTTCATATTCTCCTTCTGCCTCAAAGGATTCTCCGATAGCCTGCAGTTGCCGGGCTGCATTCCGGTCGTGGATTTGAGCCAGCTCGAGCGACTGCTGGTACAGGGCTCTTGCTTTTTTGGTTTCTCCCCGTTGCATCATCGCATTCCCGAGTATGAGATCTGTTTCCATTATTCCCTGCCAGTCGTTCAGATCGTTGTAGATGGAAAGAGCGTTCTCCGTGTGTTGTTCCGTTTTCCGGAATCGTCCGAGCGCATTACATGCCTGCCCAAGTGACAGGTAGGTATCTGCCACAGAAAGCCGGTTGATGCTCTTCAGGCTGCTTTCCATTCCCTCATTCAGCAGGAGGGCTTTTCCCAGAAATCCGATCCCTTCGTTAAAATTGCCGCTGTAGAGGTAGATTTTTCCCAGCATCCTGTAATCTTCAATGATTTCCAGCGGATTGTTCTGGATGGAATCCAGTTTCACTGACTCTTCCACATATTCAATTGCCCTGGAGAAATTACCCTGTGTGCTGTATGCCTGTGCAACTTTCCGGCAAACGTCTGCTTCCATATCAAGATCCCGGTAGATCCCCAGTTGTTTGCTTGCTTCCAGGTATTTTTCATAATGATTGATTGCCTCCTCATACTGATTCAGGTTGTTATAGTAGTCACCCTGCTGCTGTTCACGTGTTGCAATAATGGATGGGGTGGTACAGGATGAGAGAAGAATACAAATAATTCCTATCAGGTACCAGCGGTTGCGATGATGGTTTTGGATGATGCCTGGGTTTCTCATGGTTTCGGATCCTGGAAATTGAATTAGAATGTATACAGTAAACCCAACTTATATAGTGGATCTGCACCATAATTCTTACCCAGTACGGGTACATCAACAATTTCATAGAGCCTGAACCTTCTGATCTGGAAATTCAGGACAGGCTGGTAGTTGAGACACCAGGCTTTGTCTCCTGTATCGACAGGTTCTGCATAAACCTTATTCCCCATAAAATGAGAAAAGAACACCTGGTTCTGCAGTGCGATCCAGTCGTTCAGGTGAAAATTTAAAGTGCCACCTACATAGAGCTGGTTACCTTTTTTAAAGCGAAACGTTTGCTTAAAGGAATTTTCGTCATCCGGTTCGAAATAGTATGGAAATATTTTCTCTCCTTCAAAAGAGTAAGCATATCCGGCAAATCAGGTGAATGAATAGGGATAGATGATTTTTCTAAGTTCCAGGTCAAGTGTAATTACAAAAGCACCCGATCCTGTTGGAAGCTTAAAATCGGTCCAGCTTTTTATGTCGGTTGGATTTTTTTGTCCGGTTGGCAGGGTAAATGTTGTTTCTGCTACCAGGGAGGGGCGGGTTTCGGTTTCCGTAAGGATCTGGTAATCAATGCCAACAGCCAGATCGCCAAAACCAACAGCACTCTGTTTTGCAGACCATGTTTCTATCTTAGATCCGGACCGGTTTTCAGTGGTAGCGAAAACCTGTTTATTGACAAATATCGGCCGCAACACAACCTGCAGACGGTCTGAAATACCGTAACCCAGTTCCAGTTGATACTTCCAGCTTCGTGTCCAAACGTTTGTGTTTAAAATATATCCTTTCTCCCCATTTTCATCGAAAGCTTGATCCTCGTAGCTATAGATTCCGAAAAAGGAAGCACGGAAAAATCCTTTTCTCAGGGTTGCCGGTTCGGTTATTACGGTTTGTTCTTTCAGTTCGGACGGAAGGACCTGTTGCTCGGTTTGTCCGCTTGCCAGACAGGGTAAAAGAAGCAATACCAGCAAACCTGCAATGCTTTTGATCGTAACCGATATATTGTATTTATTGATTGTTTCCATAACCAGGGCTGTGAGTTTTATCGTGTAAGGAAGTTAAAGCTTGCTCCCGTATAGATTACCAGCGGAGCCAGCTCGTTCTTGCCCAAAATGGGTATATCCATGGATTGAAACAGGCGCAGGTGCCTTGCAACCTGTATTTCATAACCGAATCCAACAGCCATTATGTTTTTTTCTGGATGGCCGATCCGTACTCCCTCTTCCTCATCCCAGCCACCGCGGTACATCATCCCGCTTAATTTGCCGAAAACGTCAAACCAGTCGATTGCCTGATAATCGAAGGTGAGGGCATACGAGAGGGTGTTGCCGGGTTTTATCTTATAGGGAACCGATTGGTAGGAAAATTCATCTTCATACAACCGGCTCTCCCAGTAGTGGGTTTCAGCTTCACTAAAGCAGAGGGAATAATCAGCCCATCCCGTAATGGCCATATTGTCTGTGAAAAACTGTGCAGCGGTGCCAAAATGGTAGATCATGGTTCCGTTACCGGCTTTATCGTTGTAATGGAACCGGACTTGCTGGAAAACGCTGAATGAGTCAACCAAAGTTATGGATGAGTGGGTTGGCTTTTCGGGTTTATAGTTTGCAACAGGAATAGAAGCTCCGGCAGAGACTCTCCAGCCGAAGTGATTCACTTCAAAGGGCAGCCGCAGGGCCAGTCCGACGAACAGGTCGGATATCCCTTTAAATTCAGTAAGTTGTGTAGTAAACATGGTCTCCCAGCCATGAGAATACCAGACTGGTTGCTCCCTGACTCCCATGCTGCTGTAGTTGAGTGCAGCAGACACCTCAACAAATTCGAGGATACCATACTTGATCTCGAGGTTATAGAGGTGTTGGACCATGGCAGTCCCCTCTTTAGACAGGTCGATTTTATCTCCATCGGCATCGAATTTCCTGCTACCGATGGACAGCTGGTACCCGGGATTGATCTGCAGCTGCCCTGCATGAAGGGTTAACGGACGATCTACGACCCGTTCGGTGAGTATATCGGTGATCCCTCCGGTTTGCCCCCATGAAAGAGCAGTTAACCCTGCAAGCATGAACAAAAGGATAGTTCTTTTCATCATAACGGGTATAATCAATTTCACGGATTTAAGCTTCATTTCGGCGTATAAACAAACAATCCCTTGTCCATCGTTCCAAACCAGACTTTACCTTTCTGGTCGGTGAGGGAACAGTAGATCAGTTCGTCACTCAGTTCGGCTTTTACATTGGCATCCATAGTGGTCCCGTTGTATTTAACTAAACCTGCACCGGTTCCGAACCAGATGTTGTGGTGAAGATCTTCCGTCATGGTTATCACCCCGGAAATAGAATAATTGTGAAAGAGGCTCAGAAATTCCATCTGGTTGCCGTGCAACCTTCCAACCTGGTTTCCGCTGAATGTGCCGAACCAGGTATCCTGCCAGCCATCCAGGAGAATGGCGGTTACATCATCGAATACGAGGTCGTTGGTGGAATTGTGCACTTCATAACCCGAATGTGTCAGCTTTACGGCGCCGGCATCGGTGCCAACCCAGATATTACTACCCTGGTCACTGGTAATGCAATAGATGTTGTTAAATCCGGGCTGTTCAAACGGATCCGTGTACTTGTAGAAATCTTGCCCATCGAACGCGAACAATCCACCGGGAGTAAATTCACTTCCCAGGGTACCGATCCACATATCCCCGAATTTATCCCTGTAAAGGCTTCGTGCAATAAACGGGTATCCGAACAGGCTGTCGATCCAGTACCAGTTACCCTGGACCAGGACGTCCAGTCCATATTGCGATCCAACCCACAGGACCCCGTCTCCATCCATTGCAACAGCATATATGGGATATCCCTCCACATAGGCTTCCTGACCGACCTGATCCCATTTGTTGCCATCAAACCGGTAAAGTCCGGTACCGGTCCCCACCCAGATGTTTCCATACAGATCCTCGGTAATCGACCAGATCTCATTGTCAATGATGCCATTCTGGGGTGTATAGTTGGTCCATACATCCACCTTTTCCGGATCAATAACATCCCCCTCCTCACACATGGGTAAAAGGATACAAACCAGTATCAGAACTGGAATAAAAATGAATCTCCATTTCATGTTTTGTCTGTTGAATGGTTCACTTTCAGTTCCCGGCCGGGTTTTAATCGGGTATCTCCAGGTTCTCCAGCAGGTATTCAAACAGGTCGCTTTCAGGATATTTCCGGATCGCCAGTTTCAATACATGCCGGGCATCATACATCAGCCCCTGTTCCTTATAGCAATTATAGGCGGTCAGGTAATCGATCTTTTCGTTGAATGCGAACTTTTTAAGTTCAGATTTCTTTTCATCAGTCCATACATTAATGATCCCGATATCAAGAACATCTCTTGCTTTCAGGCTCCAGTAGTAGCTTTCCCCGGGCACAAAATCAACATCCTTCAGGGACACTTCCTTGGCCGTGATCCGATCCAATTTCCAGACCAGTTCATCGGTTCCCTGGTCATACACTTCCAGGGACAGCTGGAAGCCGGCATTCACATCCACATTCAGGACAACTTCGGCATAGCTGCCATCAATCAATCCCGAAAGGGAAGGAAACGCTTTGACTGCAGAGAAAGCACCCCTGACCTTATAGGCAGCATTCCGCTGGGATATCCGCTCGTGATCCTCATCAATCAATTCGGAGACCGATTGAAAGGTTGAACTTTTTTCGGATTCTCCGCCTGTGCCTGTTGAACTGGAAACGGTGTATTCTTCGTTTGCTTTCAGGTTCACCTCATCCCCTGAAAACAGCATCAGGGTGGCTGTCCCTGATGAAAGCAGGATCTTATCTCCTTTCAGGAAGTTCTGTGGAACCATCAGGTTCTCCGATTTCCCTTCACGGGTATACACTCCTTCACCATCCAGTGAAAACAGCATGGCTACATAATCCTTGCTGCCCTGTCCCATACTGGCCAAAGAAACCAGTAAAAGCATACAATACAATCCAATTCTTCTCATGTCATTTTGTTTTAAGTTATTTATGATGTTATCTGTTCATTTGTATATTCATTCCTGATCCTGCAGATGAAAAACAGGCATAGCAACCCGATGGCTATTATCAGTAAGGGGACCAGGAAAGGTATATTCATCCCATTATTCAGGAACAACCGGAAACAGAGCAGAATGTGAAGTATCCCCGTCAGGATAAAAGCAAGCGTTGGTATGGTTTTCCTGTTCAGGATTATTCCCTCTATCAGGATAATGATGGTCAGGAACAAAGCAATGAGGTTATAAAACCTTTTTTGATCGGGGATAAACTGCTGATTTAAAATATTCTTTATGACCATCGCATGAATAAAGATACCCGGCAGCTCCTCCTGGTTTCTGAGTATTCCGGTCAATGGTGTTTTGAAAAAATCGTTACTGCCGGAATAGGTAACTCCCACCAGGATGATCTTGTCCCTGAACCAGTTTTTGGAAACCTGACGAAACTTGCCATCCAGGATATCCTTGCTTGAGAAAGATGCAAAGGTTTTGGATGGTGTGAAGTAACGAATCACCTCCGGGTCATATTCCACTGCAATATCTGATCCTGCTGACTGGCAGATCCGGGTGGAGAAGGCAGGTACATCTGAACCGGCTATCTTTTTATACAGGTATACTTCCCTGCAAACATCGTCCTTATCCAGGGTGACTTTGGTAAACCCGACAGAAACATTTTCCTGTAAAAACGAGTCAATGGGTTGGATCAGGCGCACTTTCTCTTTATCATTCAGGATGAGATTTGCGCCCAGTACAACCGGTATCTCCGACTGGATTGCCTGCATCAGCTTCTGGTCAGGATCTGCATATTCCGGATCAATTTTCTTCACTTCAGATAGTATCTGGTCGTACTTATCGCTAAAGTGAGCCGTGAACAGAAAATCCATGCCGATCACCCTGGGTGAATAGCTTTTTATTTCATTCACCAGCGTTGCTATGTATTCACGGCTAACTTCTCCGCCCGCAATGGAACGGAAGGCATAATCGTCAATTTTAACGATTACAATATCCGGGTCGATAACCTTTTCCCGCTTATGGTCACTGTATAATTGCCGCCAGTCGATGGTTTTTTTCTCAGTGATACGAAATTCCACAAACAGGATGATCAATCCCAAAAGGAGCACCTCCCCAATAAACCTCAATGGGATTGTCCGAAATATACTCCGGAGGATGAGTTGAAAATTTGCCATAGATGGGTAAAATACCGCGTGTTATGTGATTTTGCTACTCTCCTGTTTGAAATCTAATGTACAATTTTATTTATTGTAATTTATAACGAATGGGCACTTTTTTAAACATAATTGGGATTTGTTTACTATTTTTGATCGTATATACCCGGTAACAGTAACGAATGAAACGATTTCTTTTATACTTTCTGGTTGTAGCTATTCATCTGGCTTTTATCTCTCCATCCACGGGACAGGAAAGATCATTGGAAGATACCCTGAAGGTGGTTCCCGATAAGGAGAAGATCGATATCCTGTATGAATGGATTAAGAGCCACCCTTATGATAATGAGCAAAATATCGAATATGCGGATCAAATCATAACCCTTTCCAGGAAGCTGGATGATCCTCAGTCGGAAGTACTGGCTCTTAAGGAGAAGGGATCAGCCTGGTCAAACCTGAATGATGATCAGCAAGCGCTTGAATTCTATCAGCAGGGGTTGGACCTGGCAAGGGAGATTGACTACCAGGAAGGGATCTCAGCCTGTTTGTATAACATCGGAATTATCTACCGCAGTCAGAATGATTTTGAACGAGCACTGGGTTATTTCAGGCAATCATTTGAAATTGACAGCCTGTCGGGGGATAAGGAGAATATTGCCTCGTCGTTAAATATCATTGGTGTTGTATTAATCGATCTGGGGAAATCTTCGGAAGCCCTGGATCATTTCAACCGGTCCTTACAGTTGAATGAAGAGATCAACAACAAGGAAGGGATCGCCAATGCTCTTTTGAATATTGGAGAAATCTATAGTAACAGGGGAGATTATGCGAGAGCTGAGGAAAATTTTAAACAATCACTCCAACTTTCGGAAGAGGTGAATGATAAGCAGGGTACCGCGAAAGCCTACAATGCCCTTGGCAATATCTTTGAACGGAGGTCCGATTACGGGGGGGCACAGGAGAACTACCTGGAAGCACTGAGGATATATGAGGAAATAGCCGACCTGCACGGGACGGCACAGACACAATTTAACATCGGAACGGTCTATAAAGCGATGCACAACTACGACATGGCAAAGCAATATTTTAGCTCATCGCTGGTAAATTATACCCGGCTCCAGGACCAGGAAGGAGTGGCGATGTGTTACCTCGAGATCGGTAATTTACACGAAGTAACCGAAAATTATCCCGATGCCATCCGGTTTTACCAGGCAGCCCTGAACATTGAACAGTCACTCAACAACGTTCAGGGGATCAGCTCCGCAATGAAAAAAATCGGAGATATTTATGACAAGGGGCTGAATGATTACCAGGGAGCGCTTGAATATTATATGAAAGCACTGGAGTTGAAACAGGAGATCGGGGATACACTGGGGATTGCAAATACCATGAAAACGATTGGATTTGTTCACCAGAAGTACGGGCACTATACTGAAGCACTGAACTGCCTGAATCAAAGCCTTGACATGGCAAAAGAGATTAATGACAAGGATCTGCTTCGGACCGTTTACCGGATACTATCGGAATTTTATGCTGCCAGGGGAGACTACAGAAATGCCCTGGAATCATTTAAAATATCAGCCCTCTATAAGGATAGTGTTTTTACGGAGGAGAGCCAGCAGGCTATCGCACAGATGCAAACCCTTTACGATACAGAGAAAAAAGAACAGGAAAATGCCTTGTTGCGGAAGGAGAACGAAATACAAACGCTCCAGCTAAGCAGGCAACGAAACCTGAGAAATTCATTGATCGTCATCTCAGGACTTGTCCTGATTCTGGTGGTTGTCGTCTATAGTAGATACCGGACAAAGAAGAAAGCCAATGAGTTGCTGAATCAGAAAAACATTCTACTGGAGCAGCAGAAAAACCAGATCGAGGAACAAAAAGTTGAGATCGAGATTAAAAACCAACACATCACCGATAGCATCAACTATGCAAAAGGAATACAGGATGCTATGTTGCCACGTATGGAGGTGATAAAAAATGCAATTCCAAACCTGTTTATTTTTTATCTGCCCCGGGATATCGTTGGCGGAGACTTTTACTGGTTTAATGAGGTCAATGGGAAAATCGTGATTGCTGCCGTGGATTGTACCGGACATGGGGTTCCCGGAGGATTTGTCAGCATGATGGGCAATGACCTGTTGAATGAAATTGTGGATGCCCGGAGGATCACAGAAGCAGATCAGATCCTTTTTGAGCTTCATAAAGGAGTTTCTAAAGCCCTGAAACAAAAAGAAAACCAGAACAGGGACGGAATGGATATGGCACTGTGTGTGATCGACAGGGAAAAAAATATACTGGAATATGCCGGGGCAAAGAACCCCCTGGTGTATATAGAAGATGGCAAAATGCATCGCGTCATGGCTGATAAAATGCCCATCGGTGGTATCGAAGATGAGGATTTGCAGGAAAAAATATTTTCCAAACATGAATTCGACCTGAAAACCGAAAAGGTTTTCTACATGTACTCGGATGGCTATGCAGACCAATTCGGAGGAGAAGAGAAAAAGAAATTCATGAGCAAACCCTTCAGGGAACTGCTCTTTTCCATCCATCAGGAACCGTTTGACCACCAAAAAGAGATCCTTGAAAAAACATTCATTGAATGGATGGGGGATGAACCCCAGGTCGATGATGTCCTGGTGGTGGGGTTTAAGCTGTAAAATTGTTATTGGGTTAGTGGTTATTAAGTCCCGAGAATCACCCCAATGGGGGAATGATTCTCGAGGATCCTCGAAAATCAACAAAGATCATTGATCTTCTAATTTTCGGGATTATTGAGTGCATAGCTATAAACATTGTACTTATCGGTATTAAAATTCCTATTTCCCCAATTCATTTTAAACTAAGCTTCCGACTCTCAAATTTATACGTCAGACACCTCAATAACCCAATAACCAATAACCTAATAACTTTTCCAGATCAGATTCCGACGATACGCCTGGTGGCGAATAAGGATTATCTTTTTACTTTTGCTTTTGATCTTTAATCTTGTTCTTCATGCTTTATCCTAAAAATTTTGAAGAGAAGGTCGGTTTCGACCGGATCAGGAAAATGATCCTGGATACCTGCCTGTGTGATCTGGGCAGGGAACTAACTGCAGAGATGCATTTTTCAACCTCGGCAGATGAAATAACCATCCTTCTCCAACAGACGGATGAGTTTCGGAAGATCCTTTTGCTTGATCAGGATTTTCCCCTGGATCATTTTTTCGATGTTACTCCTTCGCTGAAGAAACTCCGGGTTGAGGGATCATACCTTGAGGCAGGGGAGTTTTTGCAGATCCGGAAATCACAGGGCACGATCCGGTCCATCCTTGCCTTACTGTCGAAAGAGGATCATGATTATCCGGCTCTCAAAGGATTAAGTCGTGATATTGTGATCTATCCGTTTGTTCTGGATTCAATCGATAAAATATTGAATAATAAGGGGGAGGTGAAGGATAAAGCATCACAGGAACTGACATCGATACGCAGGACTTTGCGTGAAAAAGAAAAACAGGCATCTGCCCGTCTGAATCAGATTCTCAAGCAGGCGATTTCAGATGGTATTGTTGAGCGTGGAGTAAACCTGGCTATTCGGGATGGCAGGGCGGTTATCCCGGTGAATTCATCAAACAAACGACGCATTTCAGGACTCGTACACGATGAGTCTGCCAGCGGCAGGACCGCATACATTGAGCCGTCGGAGATCGTGGAATTGAATAACGAGATCCGGGAGCTTGGATATGCAGAGAAGAGAGAGATCATCCGGATCCTGTTATCCCTTACCAATGATATCCGACCCTATGCTGAGGATCTCTTCAGGTCCTACGAATTCCTGGGGCAAATCGATTTTACCAGGGCAAAAGCACTGGTTGCACGAAAATTAAATGCTGTACTGCCTGCTTTTGGCAGAGAACCTGCGCTAAACTGGGAACGTGCCATCCATCCACTTTTATTCCATGCCGAAAAACCGGAGGAAAAGGAGGTTGTTCCTCTGGATATCTTCCTGAACGATGAAACCAGGATATTACTGATCTCGGGACCCAATGCAGGTGGTAAATCCGTTTGCCTGCAGACCGTTGGTCTTCTGCAATACATGCTTCAGTCGGGCATGCTGGTTCCGGTCCTTGAAGATTCGGAATTCGGGCTCTTCACCCAACTGTTTATTGAGATCGGAGACGAGCAATCGATCGAGAATGACCTGAGCACATACAGCTCGCACCTTGTCAATATGAAGTATTACCTGAAGAACGCCAATCCCAATACCTTGATCCTTATCGATGAGTTTGGAACCGGAACTGAACCCATGCTGGGAGGGGCAATTGCAGAAAGCATGCTTGGTAAATTGATCAAAACAGGAACATATGGTGTGATAACAACCCATTATACCAACCTGAAACATTTCGCTGCATCCGAACCGGGGATAGAAAACGGAGCCATGCTGTTTGACAGGCAAAAAATGGAGCCGCTTTTCCAACTGGAAATCGGACGGCCAGGCAGCTCCTTTGCCTTTGAAATTGCCAGAAAAATCGGGCTCCCTGAGGATGTGCTAACCGCAGCAACAGAAAAGGCAGGGGAGGATCACATCAAGTTTGATCGCCATTTACAGGAAATTGCCCGGGATAAGAAGTACTGGGAAAATAAAAGAAGCAGGATACGGAAGTCGGAAAAAAAACTGGAAGAACTGGTAGAAAAATATTCCGTGGAGCTGGAGCAGGTTAAACAACTGAGGAAAGAAATTATCGAAAGAGCAGAACTGGAAGCAAAAGAGCTGTTAGCCGGGGTTAATAAGGTGATTGAAAATACCATACGGAAAATTAAGGAAGCAAACGCTGAACGGGAAGTGACAAAAAAGGCGAGAGAGGAGCTGGAACAGTTCACAAAAACCATAACGGACAGCAAGCGGGAAACGGACGAAAAGATCGAACGGAAAATAACACGCCTCAGGAAGAGTGCCCGGCAATCCGGAAAAACGGAATCAAATAAAAAAGCCGCGGTTCGGCATAGAGAAGATATCAGGGTAGGGGATAAGGTCAAAATGACAGGATATGAACCCCCGGGTGAAGTGATTGACCGGAATGAAAAAAGCTACCTGGTCTCTTTTGGAAATATGAAAACAACCCTCCCGGCTGAAAAACTGACAAAGATCAGTGAGAATGAATTCCGCAGGGTAGCCAGAAAAGAACCACAGGACCCCGCTACACTCTGGGATATCGGGAAACGGAAACTTGCCTTTTCACCCCAGATCGATCTTCGGGGAGTGCGGACTGAAGAAGCCATTAGAAGAGTGACAGAATTCATCGATGAAGCCATTGTTGTTGAAATAGATACCCTGAGAATCCTGCATGGAAAGGGAGATGGGATTCTCCGGCAGATGATCCGTGAATACCTCAATACGGTGGATATCGTCAAATCATTCCGTGACGAACAGATCGACCAGGGAGGCTCGGGAATTACAGTAGTTGAGCTGGACCTGTGAGGTGGTGATGGGCATGGCGCATAGTGCATGGCGCAGAGAGCATAGTGCATGGGGCATGGGGAAGCTGCTCATGGTACAAAGGTATGAGAAAGTGAGACTGTGTGACTTTGAGACGAAGTGACGAAGAGACGGAGATGAGTTCTCAGTTATTATTTTATTGTTGGATGTTATTCGTAAAGCCTTATAACAAATCTTTTTTATAGTATAACCCGATACCATTATTTTGGATTTGATTTGTTTCCTCAGCTCTCATTATCTACCTAAAAACACCTTCATAAACTCATCCCCTTTCAATAAACCATATTTTCCCCCTGTAACACTCGCTTCATTGAATTCAGTGACCTCATCGGGTGGTTCTCCCGGGTGGTAGATGAGAAACGGGACCGGCTCACTGGTGTGTGTTCTTGTTTCAATCGGCGTTGCGTGATCGGGCAGGATGGCGATGGCGAGATCGTCTCGTTTCTGCACCTCCTCAAACAGGCGTTTAGCCACCTTCCGGTCAATATCTTCAATGGTGCTCATTTTAAGGTTTGGATCCCCCTCATGGCCTGCCTCATCCGGTGCTTCAATGTGAAGATAAACCAGGTCGTTATGCTTTATCGCGTTGATGGCTGCCCGGGCTTTCCCTTCATAATTGGTATCGTACAACCCGGTTGCTCCTTTCACACGGATCACTTCAAAACCGGCTAATTTACACATTCCATTCACCAGGTCAACGGCAGAAATTACAGCTCCCCTGAGGTGATGTTTTTCCATAAAGTTGTGCATTTCCGGTTTGTGTCCTGCCGACCAGAACCAGACAGAATTGGCAGAGTCCTTTCCCGCTTTGATCCGTTCAGTGTTTACCGGGTGCTCTTTGAGAATCACCTGAGATTTGAGAATCAGTTTATTGAGCAGCTCCGCTGTCTTTTGTGCACGGGGTCTCATTGGTTTTACCAGCACATCCCTGAATTGAACCCCCGGAACATCATGTGGTGGGGTACAGTCGATTTCACTGCTTCCGTTTTCGAGGATAAAAACATGACGATAACTCACTCCCGGATAGATTTTGGATCTTCCTTTTCCAACCTCTTTGTTCAGGGAGTGGATCAATCTGCAAGCCTCCTCTGTTGAGATATGCCCGGCAGAATGGTTCTTTATTCTCCCATCCGGGTAAAGGCAGACCAGGTTGCAGCGCATGACCAGGTCATTGTCTTTAATGTCAATTCCCATGCTTACAGCTTCTAAAACCCCTCTTCCCTGATATACCTCAACCGGATCGTATCCCAGGATGGTTAGATTGGCTATTTCGCTGCCGGCAGGCATTCCACCGGGTATTGTCTGTAACTGCCCGGTGGATGAAATCCGGCTAAGTTTATCCATGTACTCAGTTTTGGCTGCACCGAGTGGTGTTCTATACCCTAAAGAAGGGATTTCCCAGTCGGCCATGCCATCCGGTATGAGGATAATGTATTTCAAAGGAGTTGCATCTATTTGTTGCTGAGTAAATATTCTTTAAAGGTCTGGTATTTCCGGTCCATCACCTCAAACACCTCATTTTTCCTCTCCTGTTCGGCAAATGATTCGGGTTGATCAGGTTCCATGGATAAAATTTTCCGGATCTCTTCCGGGAATTTTGCCGGATGTGCAGTTTCCAGTGAGATCATTTGATGATCCTGCTCCGGCTCCCTCGATTCTTCGGCAAGAAAATGTTCCAAACCTGCCAGTCCAACAGCACCATGTGGTTCGAGCATGACACCAAACTCCCGGTAAAACCGATGGATCGTTTCCCTTGTCTTTTCTTCAGATATTGACACGGAGAATATATCCCCGATCATGGAATCAAAATCGGGCTTTCTTAACAGGTTGCCTTCTTCATCCATGGTTCCTCCATACAGTGTTATTATCCTGGCTAAATTGCTGGGATGACCTACATTCATTGCACTCGAGATGCAGGGTACGGATGGTTCGGTTTTCCTGTAAATCCCCGTCTTTAAAAATCGCGTAAATGAATCGTTAGAGTTGGTGGGCAAAACCAGTTTTGAAACAGGTAATCCCATTCTCTTTGCGAACAGACACCCGCATGCGTTTCCAAAATTACCGGAAGGAATAGAGAAAATAACCGGTTTACCATGAGAAAGAGCGGTACGTGTGAAAGCCCAAAAATAATAGACACTCTGGGGCAAGAGCCTTCCGATGTTGATTGAATTTGCTGAAGTAAGATTCAGACTGGTAAGATCAGGATCGGCAAATGCCTGTTTGACAAGTGCCTGACAATCATCAAACTTCCCTTCAATGGCAATGGACTGAATGTTTTTACCCAGTGTGGTCATCTGCTTTCGCTGTTGGTTGCTGATCTCATCCCGGGGAAACAAAACCACTACTTCGATATTATCCATATTCAGGAATGCACTGGCAATAGCGCCACCCGTGTCCCCTGAAGTTGCCGTAAGAACAATTAATTTGCCGGATTCGTTTTGTCGCACATGCTCCATAAGCAAAGCCATCATTCTTGCTCCAAAGTCTTTGAATGAGTGAGTCGGCCCACGGTCAAGCCGCAACAGATACCTGTTGCCATCTATCCGTTCCAGTGGTACTTCAAAATCATATGCCCTTTCTGCAAGGTGGAAGCACTTTTGTTCTGTTATATCATCTGAAAGAAAGGGATAGAGCAGGGAACAGGCAAGCTCCGGGTAAGACATTCGGTGAAAATCATGGATCAATTCCTTGCTGAACACAGGGTAATCGGTTGGTAGAAATAATCCTTTGTCAGGAGCCAATCCGCTTAATAAAGCCGTTTTAAAAGAGACCGGTTTGCTATGGTTATTTGTTGATTGAAAGAGTATCGGCATCAGGAATTTCGGATTGCGTTACCTCTTCCAAAGATAACAGGAATTTATATCCGTAAAAAATCACCGGTAAGAATGTCCGTTTGATTGACAAGGTATATGAGGACCATCGCCATCTGCGAAAAATTGTTAAATTTGATTCGGTTTGATACACTAAAAAAACAATCCGTTTGCTCGTTTATGCCAGGGAAATAACGCCCAGACTCAATTATATTTTTGAGTTCATCATCAAAGAGATCTTAACACTCGATCTTAAGATCACTGCAGACAGCGAACAATTTTCTTCCAGTACACAGCCGAAAATTAATTATTCGGATCGTTTTTTTGATAACTCATTTCGGATAAAACCGGCTAACCTGCTTTTTGAAAAAGAGATCATCGAACAGGATCTTTACTTTCCGGTCTGGAAGGATACAAAGGTGATGTACATCACTGATCCTCATTCTGATATGCCTTTTGACCCATTTGCAGCTTCTTTCTTTATGCTATCCCTGTATGAAGAATATTTCAATGCGGAACCGGACCTTCATGGCCGGTATGATGTTTACAGTTCTTTGGCCTACAGGAATGATTTTCTGAATTTTCCCGTTGTTGATATGTGGATCGAGGAACTGAGAAAAAGCCTGATCAAAAAATTTCCACACCTGAGGATTCCCCAAAAACCCTATGAATTCATGCCCACCATAGATATTGATGAGCCGTTTGCATTTAAATGCAAAGGATTATTCCGGAACATCGGTGGTATGATGCAGTCAAATACAAGAAAAATAAAAGGGGAAAACATCCTTCGTCTCAAAGTGCTGATCGGGAAAAGCAAGGATCCCTACGATGTGTTTGATCTGTTGCAGCAATGGCATAATAAGCATCAGAGTAAACCGGTCTTCTTCTTCCAGGTTGGAAAAGTCGGAAAATACGATAAAAATCCGCCCGGTAACAGGAGTGGATATGTGAGGCTGATCAAAGAAACAGCAGGGAAATATAGGATCGGAATCCATCCTTCCTATCGCTCAAATGCGGAACCCTCTGAACTGGAAAAGGAAATTTCTTTGTTGCAGATGGCAGCATGCCAATCCATTACCCGGAGCAGACAGCATTATCTGAAACTGCAAATCCCCTATACCTACAGAAACCTTTTACGGCTCGGTATAAAAGAGGATTATACCATGGGATATGCCGCAGAAACAGGCTTCCGTGCGGGAACATCCAATTCGTTCTTTTTTTACGACCTTTTAAATGAAGAGAAAACAGAGTTGAAGATCTTTCCTTTCCAGGTTATGGACGGAACATTAAAAGATTACCTGCGAATGGATCAGCAGGAAGCAATTGAAAGGATACAACAAATTGTGGACAGAACAAGAGCGGTGAACGGGACCTTCACCAGCCTCTGGCATAACTCCTCACTCAGTGATTGGGGCCCCTGGGAAGGGTGGAGAAAGGTGTATGAGACGATGTTGAAGATGGCAGGGGAAGGATGAAGGGTGAAGGATGCGCCATAGGCGTGCCTTCGGCAAAGGATGAAGGATTTCGAAGTGAGGGGTGAGTTGTGAGTCAATTGGGAAATGTTACAAGTTACGGGATATGGGTTAGGCTTACTGTATTCATTTTTATGCCCCCTGGGAGCAAAACGTTGGTAGATGCTGCTCTTTCACTTGTCACGCGTTACTCGTCACTTAACTGAGAACCTGGAACCGAAAACCGGAAACTGAGAACCAGAATGATCGCATTCATTTCTCATCAGCAGATCGATAAACAGAAATGGGACAGCTGCATTGCCGGATCAGAATGTGGCCGGATTTATGCCTATTCCTGGTTTCTTGACCTGATTTGTCCGGGCTGGAATGGATTGGTCGAAGATGATTATCAGGCTGTACTCCCGCTTACCTGGGGAAGAAAGTTCGGCATATCCTACCTGTATCAGCCCTTTTTTTCCCAACAGCTGGGGGTTTTCTCCGAAGCACTCCCTGACCGGGATAAAATCAATGCGTTTCTTGCCGCCATTCCGGAAACCTATCGATTGATCGATATTTGTTTGAATTCATCCAATGATGTAACCCCACGCCAGTTTCAGGTATTCAGCAATAAAACACATGAACTGGAACTAACCGGCGGTCACGAAGAATTGTTTCGCAGTTATTCGGATAATACAAAAAGGAATATTAAAAAGGCAGTTGATCATAACGTTTCAGTCATTCGTGAAAACAGGCTGGATGATCTGATTGCAATGTTCCGGTCGAACCAGGGGAGATTCTATCCGAAGATTAAGTCTTATCATTATTCCCGCCTCAAATCCATCATGCTGGAGGGCATTAATCGGGAAGCAGGAAAGACATACCTGGCGGTAAGTGCCAACGGATCGATTTGTGCCGGAGCTTATTTTATCCATTCAAACCGTCGTTATGTCTTCCTGTTCTCGGGAAACATTCCGGAAAGCCGGGAGAATGGAGCCATGTTCCTGCTGATCGACCGGTTCATCCGGGATCATGCCGGTGAGGACAGCCTGCTCGATTTCATGGGATCAAACAGGGAGAGCCTGGCAAGATTTTATGCAGGGTTTGGCGCACGGGAGGTTCGTTATCCCGGCATAAAACAGAACCGACTGCCCTGGATGGTGAAATGGGTTAAGAAGTGAGTTGTGAGTCAAGTGGGAAATGTTACAAGTTACGGGATATGGGTTAGGCTTACTGTCTTTCACGATAAATAGAAAAATGAATCATATTATGACCTCATTTACTGGAAGAAGTATTTTATTTTGTTCCTTGTTTTTCATTGCGATCACTGTTTTTGCGCAAACTGAAAGCGGTGATGATCGGAGAGCGTTGCGCAAGAAAGCCAGACAGGAGAAGAAAGAGGCGGAAAGGATGGAGATGTTCAGGCGTGCGATGATCATAAAAAAGATGCTGGAAGACCGGCAATTCGTGTTGGAAACCGAATTATTGCAACCATATGACGGGTCTCCCGAACCCGTCGATCCATCCCGCAATTTTATCTATGTCGATTCTGCAAAATGCGCCATCCAGCTCGGTGCAGTATACACGCTGGGAGGAAGTTCAATGTATGGAACCATTGCGGAAGGGAAGATCAGTACATACAGAATCAGGGGCAAAGGGGAAAAATCGATAACTTATACAGTTGATTTCAATGTAAATACATCGACCGGCCTGTTACTTATCCGCATTATTGTTTCAGCTGATGGAAGAGCCACGGCATCCGTTAGCACGCCTTCTATTAGTGGTAAACTAATCTATTCCGGCAGACTGGTATCGCACCGTGATTCACAGGTTTTCAAAGGATTCTCCAAAGATTAATATACAAGTAACGGCTTGAAAATCGGTTGGTATGATTATGGTGCAAGGTTTTATATTCCTCCTTATTCAGGGGAGATTAATTTCCAGCCATTCCAGTGTTTTTTCCACCCCCTCCCGGAATGTTCCCGGAACATAACCCAATTCGGTTATTGCCTTATCATTCGTTATGGAGGAGTTGTGAAAGTACTTCCTGACCCACCCCGGGGTTAACAGGGGTGTTCTACCTGTGATCCTTGCAAACAGCAACATCGCTGAAGCAGCAATCATTGCCATTACCCTCGGGATCCTGATCATGAAAAAGTTCCTGTGAATGATGTCCGAAATGGTATTAAAAAAATCGGTATAGCTTATGTTGTCTCCACCTAACAGGTACCCCTCTCCTGACCGGCCATGCTCCATAGCCCTGATCATGCCATCCACAAGATTATCAATGTATACATAATTACCTGTTTTCTTTCCGTTTCCGGGTATGATTCTCCATTTACCCAGGGCATACTGCTGCATCAGTTTTGTTGCCGAGTTGCTCTGGTTGAGTGGCCCGGGTCCGAAAACGCGGGTAGGGTATACTATAATAATATGCAATCCCTCTTTTGCAAATTCCTGAGTGATCTGATCCGCCATCCATTTTGTTCTCTCATACTCGGTAAAAAACCGGGTTTTTCTGACCGTCGATTCATCAACCGGTCCATTAACAGAGGGTCCCAGGACTCCGGCTGTTGAGGCTACCACAACTTTCTCAACGTTCATCTCCCTGGCTGCATCAAGGATAATCCTTGTTCCTTCGACATTGAACTTCTGAAAAACAGTGGGGTCTTCTGACCATACTTTTGTGCAGGCTGCAAGATGAAAAACCTGGTCACACCCCTTCATGGCTTTCCTGACACATTCGCCGTCGGTAATATCTCCGGTAAAGAAGCGTATCTTTTCGTGCATGAACATACCAGCCTTGCCGGGATCTCTTGACAGGACATGCACGGTATGACCAAGTGACATCAATTTTTCTGAAAGGCTGAAACCAATGAATCCGGTTGCACCGGTAATCAGAATATCCATGTTTACAAAATAAAGATCTATTGTGTATGATCGGCAATGGACCGAATGAAACCCTCATCTTTAAAGGTTTCAATTTAAAAGCGTCATAAAAGAAACGTTACAAAGGTAAAGGTTTAAAATAAAATGTATTTTTGTCATCTTAAAATTCTTACTGTGATGGGTGGTGACATTATGCAAAAGGAGAGGATCAGGGAGCTGAATCAGCGGTTGAAGGATGCTGAGTCGCAAGAGGTGCTTCGTTATTTACTGGAAGAATCCGGAAAAAAGATGGTTTTTGCCACAAGCATGGGCACTGAGGACCAGGTGCTGATTCATATGATCAACGAAATTGATCCCTCGATACCGGTTTTTACTCTGGATACAGGCAGGATCTTTCCCGAGACGTATGACCTGATAGAGAGAACGGAAGAAAAATACGAGGTACGCATAAGGATTCTTTTTCCGGACAGGGACCGGGTTGAGGAGATGGTGAATAAAAAAGGAATAAACTTGTTTTATCGCAGCATTGAGAACAGGGAACTTTGCTGCCAGATCCGGAAAAATGATCCTTTGAAGAGGGCGCTGAAGGATTTTGATGCTTGGATATGCGGATTAAGAAGGGAACAATCCAGACACCGGTCATCGAATGAACTGGTTGAGTGGGATGATCAGCATCAGATGATTAAAGTAAACCCCCTGATAAACTGGACATCAGACCAGGTATGGGAGTTCATTAAAAGCCATAGGATCCCTTACAATGTTTTACACGATAAGGGGTATCCGAGCATTGGTTGCCAGCCATGTACACGGGCAGTGATTCCCGGTGAAGATTTCCGGTCGGGTCGCTGGTGGTGGGAGAAGTCGGACCATAAGGAGTGCGGCATCCACCGGAAACCGGAAAAGAAATAACGTTACTGCGAGATACTGCACCTGTAGTAGGATCATTCAAAGAAGAATTCACTGTGATCGGGCAGCCCCATTCGTTCGAGTGCTTGGTCACCCGTAAAGATAAAATACCGGATCAGGCCTGTGGAACACAGCACCCCGTCGGAATCATAAATGTGCGTTTCAATGTCAGCAATCCGGCGGTTCATCTCAACCATTTTCCCTGTTACCTTAACTTTGCCTTTGCTGACAAACAGCGGTTTCCTGAACCGGATTTCCATGGAGGAGGTAAATCCTCCGCATTTACCCAGAACGAAAACAACCCAGCTTGCCAGTTCATCCATCAGGGTGGATTGAATTCCGCCGTGAACCACTCCCGGATAACCCTGCATGTTTTCATCCGGATCCCAATAGCAGACCAGTGTATTGTCCTCTTTAAAAAACTCAAGCCTGAGCCCTATCGGATTGCTTGGGCTGCATCCGAAGCATTTATTCACCGCCGGATCAAACGGATTCCTTATTTTTTTCATAAGATTGGGTTGTGTGAAAAAATCCCCCATAAAGGCGTATTTCAATCTTGCATATTAAGCTTTCACTGGTTTTCCTTAATCGGTTTCACGAAGGGAAGACAGAATCTTTGAAAGAATGTTCATGGCATTTTCAGAACCGATCTTGCCCAGGAAATCAAAGATATTCTGTTCCAACGTTTCCCTGCTCGATTCTTTTATCAATTTTTCCAGCTCTTTGTATTGTGAGATTTTCAGTTCATCTTCCAGGGCAGCCTTGATAATGTCGGTTGCCGGTTTTTTATTCTCCTCAACCTTCTCCGGTACTCCGATGGTTTCCAGTTCCGTTATGCATACTTCCAGGATCTCTCTTCCCTTCTTTTTGCAGACATCGAAATGAGCCGACGTGCCCAGCGTGTCCCGCAATGACCAGCTGCTCAGGTCATAATGGATCTCGTTAATTTTTTTGATTTTCTCGGAGTCCGGGCCGAAGATTCGGTCCAGAACCAGCGTCGTGGAATCTTTCCAGGAGTCAAGATCGAAATCTTTCGAATCGAGCTTTTTGATCTGTTTTTGAAGAAGTGTTATGTATTTCTCTTTCATGTTTACTGGTTTTGATCACACCTTAATCCCAATAACTACCACATCATCGACCTGCGGCAGTTCACCTTTCCATTTCAAAAACATTTCATCAAGCACTTTCTTCTGCTCTTCCATCGGAAGATGGTTGTTCTTAATCAATAGATCCTTGAACGGTTTGTACTTGAATTTTTTCCCTTCAGGTCCGCCGAATTGATCAGCATAGCCATCGGAAAAGAGGTAGATTGCGTCACCCGCGATGAGATTGATGGTATGGTTGGTAAAGGGTTGATTGTCTCTGGCATGAATGCCGATGGGCATTTTATCTCCCTTGGTTTCTGTAATTGTATCATTGTGAAGGAGATAGAGAGGATTGTTTGCTCCGGCAAATTGTAGCATTTGCTGTTTGGTGTCGATGATACACAGTGCCATATCCATACCATCTTTTGTTTCACCCTCGGTTTCCTTTTGCCGGAGCGAATGGATTACATATTCTCTCAGTTGGTTAAGCAATTCACTGGCATCAACTGTATCCATCCTGTTCACAATTTCATTCAGGTAGGCCACTCCCAGCATGC
>Ga0315541_1001336_pt1 | contig 23249 bp, 19 predicted proteins | sample SalMarSW160190MG_FD_203095 | JGI IMG/M metagenome (GOLD analysis project Ga0315541, IMG submission 203095) | Salt marsh sediment microbial communities from the Plum Island Ecosystem LTER, Massachusetts, United States - Salt Marsh Sediment SW1601-190 ...
TCAAGAATCCTAATCTGCACCAATTTATAGCAAAATATGTTGAACATTGCAATCCAGATAAGGTTTTTGTATGCACAGATGAGCCTCAGGACATTAAATATATTAGGGATGCAGCCATCAGAAATGGCGAAGAGATTAAACTACGAACGGATGGCCATACTATCCATTTTGACAACTACTATGACCAGGCAAGGGATAAAGCCAACACTTTAATTCTCGTTCCTAAGGGCGTTAAACTTGACTCCGCAATAAAGACTGGTCATAGAGATGAATGCCTTGAGGAGATTCATGGGGTTATGAAAGACATAATGAAGGGTAAAGAACTATACGTGCGCTTTTTCTGCCTTGGTCCCACAAATTCCGAATTCTCACAACCGACGATTCAACTTACGGATTCTGCCTATGTTGCTCATAGTGATGACATATTATATCGTCAGGGTTATGAGGAGTTCATCCGGCAGGATCCAGTTGCACGATTCTTCAAGATCGTTCACTCTGCAGGCGAACTTAACGAAAGAAATACGAGCAAGAACCTGGATAAACGGCGTATCTATATTGATCTTGAGGATGATATTGTCTACAGTGCAAACACCCAATACGGCGGTAATACAATCGGACTCAAAAAGCTGGCTATGCGTCTTGCAATCCATCGTGGTTCTAAGGAAGGATGGTTAACCGAACATATGCTGGTTATGGGCGTGCATGGTCCCAATAATCGTGTTACATACTTTACTGGAGCATTTCCTTCGCTATGTGGCAAAACATCTACTGCTATGCTTGATAATGAGACAGTTGTGGGGGACGATATAGCGTATCTCAGAAAGATAGAAGGAAAGGTTCGTGCAGTAAATGTGGAAAAAGGAGTGTTTGGTATTATAATGGGCATCAATTCAAAGGATGATCCCGGTATATGGAAAGCTTTACATACTCCGACAGAAATAATATTCTCAAATGTATTAATGACTCCAGAAAAGGGTGTGCACTGGATTGGTAAAGATGGTAAAGTGCCTCCAAAGGGCCATAATCATTCAGACGAATGGTATATGGGTAAAAAGGATAAAGAAGGCAAAGAAATCACTGTCTCTCATCGAAATGCACGCTTTACCATTTCCTTAGAAAATTTCATTAATCTCGATACTGCACTCCATGATCCAGCAGGTGTTGAGGTTGGAGGTATTGTTTATGGTGGTAGGGATTCAGATACATGGGTTCCAATTGAGGAATCATTTGACTGGACACATGGCATAATTACTAAAGGTGCTTCCCTGGAGTCTGAAACTACTGCAGCGACATTAGGGAAAGAAGGCGTCAGAAAATTTAATCTCATGTCGAATCTCGATTTTCTATCCATATCGATATGGAAATATATACAGGCTAATCTTAATTTTGCTAAGGACCTTAGGAGAGCACCCCTTATCTTCTCGGTTAATTACTTTTTAAAGGATAAAGATGGTAATTTCTTGAATGCAAAAACCGATAAAAAGGTTTGGTACAAGTGGGCGGAATTACGGGTTCATAACGATGTTGGTGCTATTGATACTCCAACAGGACGTATTCCAGAGTACGAAGATCTCAAGGTGCTCTTCAAAGAAGTTCTGAACAAAGATTATAGTATAGAGGATTATAATAAACAGTTTGTGATCCGAATTCCTGAAAATCTTGCCAAGATTGAACGGATCAAAAAGATATATAAAACCCAGGTTATTGATGCACCTGAGATTCTGTTTGAGACATTAGAGTCGCAGCGCCAGAGACTTAACGAAGCCAAGAAAAAATATGGCGATTATATAACACCCAATAAATTCGCATAAAGAAAAATTTTGCTCCTCGCCTTAGATTTGATATTACTTTATTGAACTTGTGGGACAGTAATGCTTCCATCCATCAAGAACAGAATTTTAGCAGTTCTGCCCTTTTCCTTAATTGCTTCATCAATTGCTTCCTGGATCGAATTAAAGGGTTGGATAAAGACATTCTTTAATATCTCATCTTTAAGGTCAGTTACACCCCACATATTTGCCCACCCATCAATCTCTGCCATCTTACCAGCTTTGTGATAGCCGAGTTTATATTCTTTCTTGATCATTTCCAAAACCTTCTCTGAAGAGTCTTTTGATGCAAGTAGATCATAGAACGTTCTTGGACCAATCCCGGTTCTGCACTTAGCAACCAGAATAAGAATGCCCTTCTCTTTCAATGCTAATTTCCCATTGTCAATAGCTTTCTGGGATTGATAAAGGTCCACATCCATTGGATATGGAGCGACAGACACTACAATGTCTGCTTTTTCCTTAATAGAGACACAGAAGACCTCTTTTGCATATTTTATTGCCTTATCAAATGATTTATATATGTCTCCTGCAGTAGTAGCATAGAGTTTCCTTTCTCCATCGAGTACGGTTTGTATGGAGAAAATATGCTTATCCGATAAGGTCTTTAGTGCCTCAATAAAATCCTCATGAACAGGATTTCCTTCTAATTTAAGAGCTTCTGCCCCTGGCTCTAGTGCTAATTTATGATTTTGTTCTATAGTTTCATACCCTGCGATGCCGGGAAGGAAAGATTTCCTTCCTCCAGTATATCCAGCAAAATAATGGGGTTCCACAGATCCTATTGGTATAAGGCTACCTACCTCATATACATTCTTATTTATCCACATCTCTGTTCCATTCGATGTAGAGCCGACATATACCAAATCCTCTTTTTTCTTCGCGTCATGAACGATTATCTCTGATTTTAGCTTGTCATAGAGGTCCCCAAAGATGAAATGAAATTCCTCCTCTGTTGGTGCACGATGAGCTCCTGTTGCGATAATGTATTTTGCAGACTTTAGTTCCATCCGGCTGTTGAGTAGTCTAAGGATTGTTGATGTTGGTGTTGGACGGGTTCCATCATTGATGATGAAAAGAATGTCATCACTTTTATTAAGAAATTTCTCAAAGGGTTCCATGCCAATAGGGCTATTCAATGCTTCCCGAAGGATTATCTCTGGGTCTCTTATCTCTACCTTGTTGGGATAAATGATTTCCTTTATATTTTCCTTTGGTAGTCTAATTATAACTTTATCCTTGCCGTAGGGAATTTTTATATTTATTCTTATCCTCCTGAAAAATCTTATTTATTTGTAACATTAGTCAGTATAATGCTCATAGATAACCTCTATCAGCTCCAATACTATTAATATTCCATTTTCTATTGTCAAGGGGAAATCTAAAAGCTTATCCCATCATAGAAAGATACAGCCACAGTGATACAGATATGCTTGAGAAAATACACAGAGTAGAATTTATTTTTATATTTTTTATTTAGGAACCTTATAATTTCCTCCCTGTGTTTTTTGCATCCTCTACGTCCTCGGTGGCTCTATGGCATAAAGGGGGTAGTGATGTGAGTGGAAATCTAACCGACAATAATTGTTCTTTACCTTGACACAGACGAAAACTATCATTAGTATAGGTAAAAAATAAAAGGAGGTTAAAATGATAAAGGAGCCTTCTATGGAGTTTCGATATTCACGTGGACTGGAAGGAGTTATTGCAGCTATAACTTCTCTGAGTCGTATCGATGGAGATGAAGGTATTTTAATCTACAGGGGAATACCGATTGAGTCTCTGGCAGAGAATTCAACCTTTGAGGAGACTACTTATTTTCTTCTTTATGGTAAACTTCCCACTAAAAAAGAGCTTGATGACTTTAACAGTGAATTAAAGGAGTACAGAGCGCTTTCCGAGGACGAAGTCGACTGGATTAAGAAATTCCCAAAGGATGCCCATCCTATGGATGCTTTAAAAACGTCTGTTTCTCTTATGGGTATGTCTGACCCTTCAGGATGGCAGGAATCGAAGGAAGCAAATCTCAAGATTGCTATCAAAATCATTGCAAGAATCCCCTCTTTTGTTGCAGCCTTTGATAGGATAAGGAATGGCAGAGAAGTTGTGCCAGCTGATAAGGATCTATCTCTCGCTGCTAATTTTCTATATATGCTTCATGGAGAAGTACCAGACGAAGGTAATGCACGGGTTCTTGACGTTGCACTTATTCTCCATGCAGACCATGGGATGAATGCTTCTACTTTTGGGACTATGGTTACATCTTCAACCCTTTCTGATTTGTATTCCTCAATTATTACAGGGATTGGGACATTAAAAGGGCCCTTACACGGTGGGGCAAATGAAAAGGTAGTTGCGATGCTAAAAGAGATAGGATCTCCTGATAAGGTTGAAGGCGCTATGAAGAAAGCACTGGCAGAACGTAGGAAAATTATGGGTTTTGGCCATAGGGTTTATAAAGCATATGATCCAAGGGCACGCATTCTCAAAGAATATGCAAAGAAACTTACTGGGAAGGAAGAGAGCCTATTGGTTCAAACAGCGATAAAGGTGGAAGAGGTAATGGTGCGGGAGTTGAGCAAAAAGGGTATATTCCCCAATGTTGATTTTTATTCTGGGTTTGTCTATAAATACCTTGGTATCCCAACCGACCTCTTTACCCCTATTTTTGCGATGTCGAGGGTCTCGGGATGGGTGGCGCATGTGGTGGAATATAGGGAAGCAAATAGGATATTTAGACCAAGAGCTATCTATAATGGCCCTGTGGGTGTGGAATATACACCTATAGATGAAAGAGAGTAAGGTGGGGAAAACCATCTCAGAAACAATTATATCCGAACATACTGATAGAGAAGTAAGTGCAGGCGAGTTTGTGGTATCAAGAGTCGACGTAGCAATGGTCCAGGATGGAACAGGTCCTCTTTCAGTTCAGGAATTGCAAAAGTTGGGAATGGAAAGGGTCTTCGATAAGAAAAATACAATTTTGTTTCTTGATCATGCCTCGCCGAGTCCTAGAAAGGAGCTTTCCAATGCTCATCAGATGTTAAGGAAGTTTTCAAAAAAGACAGGGGCTTATCTTTCTGAGGTGGGTGAAGGTGTTTGCCATCAGAGGTTGGTGGAAGAGTGGGTGAATCCTGGAAATATTGTTGTTGGTGCAGATTCCCATACTTGCACCGCTGGGGCGCTGGGAGCCTTTTCCACAGGCATGGGTTCAACAGATGTTGCTCTTGCGTTTGCCCTCGGTAAAGTCTGGCTTAAAGTTCCTGAAACCTTTAAATTTATAATAAAGGGTAAACTTTCTCCCGGTGTTTTTTCAAAGGATGTAATACTTTTCATTATTGGAATGATTGGCGCAGATGGTGCAACCTACAAGGCAATGGAATTTGAGGGAGAAACCATTGACAATCTATCTATGGATTCGAGGTTTACTATCACCAATATGGCAATTGAAGCAGGGGGTAAGACAGGATTAATTCATACAGATGGCACGACAAAAGAATACCTTGAGGAAAGGGGAAGGAGTAACAAATATCAGGAGATAAAAGCTGATTCCGATGCAAATTATGAAAAAGTTTTTGAGATTGATGTTAGCAAGATTGAACCAATAATTTCCTTTCCCCATACTGTTGACAACGTAAGAAAAATTTCGGATGTTGAAGATATAAAAATAGATCAGGTATATATTGGGACATGCACTAATGGTAGAATAGAGGACCTCCGCATTGCAGCATCCATACTAAAAGGAAGGAGAAGACATCCTGATACCAGGTTAATTGTTATTCCCGCGTCAATAGATATATATAAGGATGCATTAAAAGAGGGATTACTTGAAACTTTCTTGGAGGCAGGGGCTGCACTTGAATCACCAGGATGTGGTCCTTGTGTTGGTGTCCACAAGGGGGTTCTGGCGGATGGAGAAAGGGTCCTCTCTACCCAGAACAGAAATTTCAAAGGAAGAATGGGAAATCCAGAAGGTTTAATATATCTTGGGTCGCCTGCAACAGCTGCAGCAACTGCAATTCTAGGGAAGATTACAGATCCGAGAAAATATCTATAGGAAAGAATATGTTAATTAAAGGGAGGGTCTGGAAATTTGGTGATGACATATCTACAGACCATATAGCACCGGGAAGGTATTTTCATCTGAGGTCAAATCTTTCGGAACTTGCGAAACATGTGCTTGAAGATGCAGATCTTACATTTGCTTCCAAGGTGAAGTCAGGAGATATAATAGTTGCAGGGAGAAATTTTGGGCTTGGTTCTTCTCGTGAACACGCACCTAGAATTATAAAACTTGCTGGGGTTTCATGCATTATTGCAGAGTCCTTCGCAAGGATATTCTACAGGAATAGTTTTAATATAGGATTACCCCTCCTGGAAGCAGATACTGATAAGATAGAGGAAGGGGACGAACTTGAGATTGATCTGGAGAGAGGGAAGATCAAGAACATAAGCAAAGGATTTTCACTTGATTCAGAACCTATATCACCGTTTATGATAAGGTTAATCCATGATGGAGGGATTGAGGAACACGTAAAAAAATATGGTGATTTCAAAATTGATTGAAAAAAGAGGTAAGTAATGATAACATTTGACAAACTTATCCCACCAACAATTGGCGAAAGGATAGAAGTTCTGGAGGGAAAACTTAAAATACCAGACAATCCTGTAATTCCTTTTATAGAGGGTGACGGAATAGGTTCTGATATTATGAATGCATCTAAACCGGTCTGGGACAGAGCAGTGGAAATTGCCTACAACGGGGAAAGAAAGATCTCATGGTTTGAACTCCTTGCGGGTGAGAAGGCTATTGAAATGTATGGTGAACCACTACCTCGGGATACCATAAAAGCCATTGAACATTATATTGTTGCGATTAAGGGCCCATTGACAACACCTGTAGCAGGTGGTTATAGGAGTCTTAATGTGACAATGCGGCAAACAATGGATCTTTATGCCTGTGTTAGACCGGTAAAATATTACAAGGGGGTTCCTTCACCTGTTTGCAATCCTGAGCGAATGGACATAGTAATATTCAGGGAAAATACCGAGGATGTTTATGCTGGAATTGAATGGAAACAGGGTTCTCCTGAGGTTAAGAAAGTTATTGATTTTTTGAACAAAGATATGAATACAAGCATTGTGGAGGATTCTAGCATTGGGATTAAACCAATAAGTGTTAGGAAGACAAAAAGATTGGTAAGAAAGGCAATCAGATATGCAATAGACAACAATAGGAAAAGTGTTACCCTGGTTCATAAAGGCAATATTATGAAATTTACCGAAGGTGCTTTTAAAGATTGGGGATATGAAGTCGCAATAGAAGAATTCCGTGACAATATTATTACTGAAGACGAACTCTACGATCAGGTAAAGGGTCCCGATGGAGTAACCCCGATTACCAGGGAAGGTGCTTTTAAGGATCTCAGAGGCGGAAGGAAAGTAGGGGATCCCGGTGATAGAATCGTAATCAAAGATAGAATTGCTGATCAAATGTTTCAACAGGTTCTTACAAGGACAAATGAATATGAGGTAGTAGCACTTCCAAATCTAAATGGTGATTACCTCTCTGATGCATGTGCTGCCCAAATAGGTGGACTGGGGATTGCTCCAGGCGCAAACATTGGTGATTATATTGCATTATTTGAACCAACTCATGGTTCTGCACCCAAATATCGTGGACTTGATAAGGTAAATCCATCCTCCCTCATCCTTTCAGGAGTAATGATGCTTGAGTATATGGGATGGGTTGAGGCAGCAGAGCTAATTGAAAAGTCCCTTGAAAAAACGATTGTGGACAGGAAAGTAACCTATGACCTTGCAAGACAACTTGAGAATGTAAAGCCTATAAAGACCTCGGAGTTTGGGAAAGAGATTGTTCAAAGGATGAAGGCTTTATGAAATGTAAGAACTGTGGTAAGGAAATACAGGAGGGGTTCGATTTTTGTCCTTATTGTGGTATTCCATTAAAAGAAGATTCCCCAGAGTATTTTTTAAGGAAGGTAATAGAATACAGAAGAAAGGGTAAAATGAGGGATGCTCTGAAACATAGTAGGATGGTGAGTGAGAAGTTAAATGACCCATATATATATAAATTGGTTGGGGATCTTGCATATCTAACCGGAGAAATTAAACTTGCCATTCGTAATGAGGAAAAATCTCTTGAGCTTCTACCAGATTTTCCAGATAGTCTTTATGCAATTGGAATTTCGTTTTTTAGAATGGGTAAAATTAAGAAGGCGATTAATTATTTTGAAGAATGTATTGAGAAAAATCCTGATTTTTCCATGGCATATTACTGGTTAGGACATTGTTATTATCATACAGGAGATATTGATAAGGCAATAAGCAATTTCCTGAAGTTGATAGAGCATTCTCCAGAGTCAAGGATAGCGCATTATCACCTTGGTATATCATATCATTCCAAAGGTGACGAAGAAAAGGCCTTGGAACATTTCAAGATTCTTGAAGAACTTGGCGTGGAGTATTCGAGTCTCTTTTTCCATATGGGGGATGTGTGTTTCCTGCTCCACAATATCCCTCTGGCTATAAAATATCTCAAAAAAGCGCTTGAATTAAATCCTGAGGAAGAAAGAGCGCGAAATCTTCTCACAAGGATATCCGAACCACCACATATATAAAATTTTTTTGGTGTGGATTGGTAAGTTAATGAAGGGTAGTGTAGATAATTTCTGCGAGTTTTTTACCGATTCCTTTTACTTGTCCCATCTCCTCTTTTGAAGCGGAAAGAAGTCTCTTTCCCGAACCAAAATGCTGTATAAGGGCAATCTTTCGTTTGAATCCTATCCGGTCTATTTGATCCAACTCTGAAAGAGAAAGGCGCTTCTTTCGTAATCTTCTATGATAATCTAATGCAAATCGGTGTGCTTCATTACGTATTCTCATCAATAATTTTAAGGCTGGAGAATCCTTATATAAGGATATTATCTTACCTGTAGGGAGGTAGATTTCTTCCAATCTTTTTGCGAGTGCAATTGTTGGAATCTTTAAGTTTGTGAGGTTCTTCATAGCATTTATAGCAGCATTTAATTGACCTTTCCCACCATCTATTAATATGAGATCGGGAAGACTTTCCTTATTGAGTAATTTCTTAATCCTTCTGAATATAACCTCTCCTATCATTGCTGGATCGTTTATATCTTTCACTCCCTTTATCTTGAATCTTCTGTATTCTTTCTTTGCAGGAACACCATTTATGAAGACTACACAGGAGCCTACTGAATCGGTTCCACTTATGTTAGATATATCAAATCCTTCTATATGTGTCGGAGGTCTTTCTAAAGCAAGAGCTTCCTGGAGCGCAAGTAGAGAACGCGCTGTTCTTTTTGTCGGTTTTGATAATTCCATATCTAACTCGAGTTTTGCATTCTTATCAGCCATATTTACAAGACGCCTTAGGTCTCCTCTTTTTGGAACATGAATTCTAGTGTTTAACCATTCTTCCAGTAGATTCCTGTTCTCTACACAGCGTGAAAGGATAATTTCATCGGGTACGAAAGAAATTTTTGAATATCTTCGTGAGAGGAATCGATGTAGGAATTCCGAAACATGAGATTCCTCTTCTGAATGGAGAAAATAATGTTCTTTGTGGATAATTTTCCCTTCCCTTACTTGAAAAACTGCTGCACAGGCCAATCCATGTCGTTCATCTATGCCTATTATGTCTCTCGATGTTTTATCATGTAAGATCATTCTCTGTTTTTTAGAAAGATCGCGAAGACTCATCAGTTGATTCCTGTATATCCCAGCCATTTCGAATTCGAGGTTTCTTGAAGCATTCCACATCTTGTCTGCAATGATCTTTTCAAGTTTTTTTGTTTTGCCCTTTAAGAAATCAACTACCTCCTCAATGAGTTCTCTGTACTGGTCTTTTGTTACCTTTCCTATGCAGGGAGCGACACAATTACCAATATAGTAATCAAGGCAGGCTTTATCAGGAAGTTTGCTTTGTGAACAGGTTCGTATAGGAAAGATATTTCGTATGGTCTTTAGTGCTTTTTTTACTGCCCTCACATCTGTATAAGGCCCAAAATATAGTGAACCGTCATCTTCTAACTTCCTTGTATAGAAAACCCGTGCGTATTCTTCATTAATGGTGACTTTTATATAAGGATAACGTTTATCGTCTTTTAGCCTGATATTGTACTTTGGTTGGTATTCCTTTATTTCATTTTCTTCGAGTATAAGAGCTTCGATCTCGCTAGATGCAACAACATAATCAATAGAGGTTGATTGTTCGAGAATCCTTTTTTCTTTTAATGTATTCTTTTTGGTAAAATAACTACGAATCCTTTTCTTTAAATTATTTGCCTTACCTATATATAATATCTTCTCTTCACTTCTGAAATGGTAAACCCCTGGAAGATTGGGTATATCATTTTGTGGTTCAGTAATCATAGCAAAAAGTAGTCTCTTTCAACCGATATGCAAGGGTATAAAGCGCTTCGCTTAATTGCAAAATGAAAAATGAAAAAAATAATAGAAGTTAGAATTTGGGGATTCGGATTTAGTTAAGAGATGCAATGTTTAACATTGTTTTTATAGCTGCTAAATCTAATTTCCAACCCCTAAATCCTAAATCCAAAACCCTAATTTTTAATGAAGCAAAGCGATTACTCTGTGTACCTGTGACAAAATATCGGGACGAGTGGATTTGAACCACCGACCTCCTGGTCCCGAACCAGGCGCGCTGACCAAACTGCGCTACGTCCCGATTTATTACCAAGCTTCCTTTCCGATTAAGGGAACAAATCGAACACCCTCATTCTTTTCCTTTTTTATGGTTGTTCCTTCCTTTTTTATGACCTCCAGCCTTTGTGTCCATCTATTCCCTATAGGAATTACTATCTTACCTTTTTCATATAGCTGTTCAATAAGAGATTCCGGTACCTTGGGTGCTGCTGCCGTTACAATTATCCGATCATAGGGTGCATACTCTTTATAACCTATGCTACCGTCTCCATGTACAACAATTATATTATTATATCCAAGCTTATGCAACTGTTCTTTTGATTGCTGATAAAGTTCCTGGATTCGTTCTACGGTTATCACACTCATTGCAAGTTTTGAAAGGATTGCAGCCTGATAACCGCTACCAGTTCCAATCTCAAGAACTTTGTGATCATCCTTGACATCAAGTAATTGAGTCATCAGTGCCACTATATAAGGTTGTGAGATAGTCTGTCCATACCCAATGGGCAGAGGGCTATCCTGGTATGCAATGCTCAAGAGAGCTTCTCCAACGAATTTATGTCTTGATACTTCCTTCATTGCCCTAAGGATTCTCTCATCTGTGACGCCTCTTCTCCGTATCTGATCCTCTACCATAGATTCTCGCTGATGATTATACTCCATGTTAATCTTCCCATCTGATGAGTTTTTTCATTGTTTTGAAGTCAGTATATTCCAGATGAATAGGTGTGATGGAAACGAAACCTTCGTCAATGGCATTAAAATCCGAGCCTTCTTCAGGTATCCATGAAGGAGATTCCCTGCCGAGTGAGTAGATTACTTCTTTCTCATCACCTTTTAATCTAATGATTGAGTCTTGATAGATTCTATTGCCCAATTTTGTTATTCGTAGTCTTCCATTGGGCTTTGGGGGAAGATTTACATTCAGAAATACTCCTTCTGGCAAATTTTCTTTGAGTACACGAAGGGTTATCATTCTAACAATTTTTTTTGCAAATTCTTTGTCAAATGATTGTCTATACCCAACTTGAGAAAATGCAACAGAGGGAATTCCGAGGAGTGTTCCTTCCATTGCCACCGCTACCGTTCCCGAGTAAGAGACATCCTCTCCGAGATTAGCTCCGTGATTAATACCGGCAAGGATGATATTTGGTTTTTCTTCTAATATTCCCCTTACACTGTATAGTATGCAATCAGTTGGGGTTCCATCTGTTGAATATGCATCCTTATCAATTCTCTTAACCCCGATGGAAGTCTGAATAGTTAAGGAGTGGCTCGAGCCACTCCTTTCACTATCCGGTGCAAACACTATGGTTCTCCCTAAATCCTCTACAGCCTCTTTCAAGATTTTTATTCCCTCTGCTTTGATACCATCGTCATTAGAAATAAGTATTACCGCCATAAGAACTTGATTGAGAGTATAATAAACCTTATTGTGTCTATTATAGGGTTAATATGACTTCTGGTTTTATCAGGATAGAGGGTTTCGACTGGGATCTCTTTAACTCTGTAACCTAATCTTGCCGCCTTTATTATTATTTCCGTCTCAGTTTGAAAGCGGTAGGTCTCAATATCTAATTTTCGGAGTAGATCCGAACTTAGAAGTCTATATCCTGATTGGCTATCACGAACGCGAATTCCCGAAAGGAGTGATGCAACCAGAGAAGTTGTATGATTTACCAGAAATCGGACAAATGGCATCTCTTTTAAACTCGGATGTCTTGTCCCGATGATTAGATCTGCTCCTTCTGTGAAAGCACTTAGAAATTTTGGGATCTCAGATGGATTGTGTTGAAGGTCTGAGTCCATTGTTATGACTGCATGATATCCTTTGTCTATTGCAAATTCAAAACCCTTTTTGAGAGCCATGCCTTTACCAAGATTGGTAGGTTGACTTATTAAGTTTACCCCTGCATCTTTAACGATAAGATGAGTATTGTCAGTTGAACCATCATCTACTACAAGAACTTTAGTTAAAGGAAATAACTTTGATATCCTTTTTAATAAAAGACCTATTTTATCCTCTTCGTTATATGCTGGTATAATTATTAAAACTCTTCTTTCCATATTTTATCAAAGATAAACCATTGTTCGGGGTATTTCTTTATGTATCTCGAAAGGATTGACACATAGCGATTTGCTCCAGATTGTATCTCGTTCTCATTTATCTTATATGCCTTCTCAAAATATACATGATATAATCCGTCTTTTTCCTTAAGGGAAAATGCTGGAACAATAGGAACATCGAGTTTTGATGCAAGGTAGAAGGCACCCTTTGGAATTTCTGTTTCTCTATTGAATAGTTTCATAGATATTGGAGCATCACCAAAATTACGGTCACCAGCAATTGCAAGAACTCCTCCACTTTTCAAAAACCTTATAGAATCCGAGAATGTCTTTCGGAGATAAAATATAGTTACTCCAACCTTATTTCTATTTTTTTTATAAAGGGTTTTTATAAATGGAGTTTTATATTCCAGTGATATAACAGAGGCGCGGATATCATTAAGTGCCATTAGAGCTGCGCCCCACTCGTAATTTCCTAAATGAGCACTTAATATTATCACCCCCTTTCTTTCCCTATAGGCATTGAAAAGATTTTCCATCATTTCACCCTTTAGAAATTTAGTGTAATTCCTTCTATTCAGCCTTCCCATAATAGTATGTTCATAGAGTTGTATGGAAAAGTTGCACATTGCTTTTTTTGTTATTTTTTTCAATTCTCCATCATCCTTTTCATCCCCAAAAGCTGTTTTAAGGTTTGATAGATGGTTTTTCGCTGATTCTTTATATACGAAGTAGTAACAGAATCTAGCAATACCTCGGCTTATCAATTCTGCAATTCCTTTAGGTAAGAAGTATCCTAATAATTGCATAAGAAAGAATAGAAGACTCATTTAATCTTATTAATTTCAGATTTTCGCTTATCTCTTGGCATTATTATCTCGGGGCGAGAGGATTTGAACCTCCGACCACCTGCACCCCATACAGGTGCGCTAACCAGACTGCGCTACGCCCCGCCACTTTTATTATAGTAAAAACAAGGTTATTTTCAAGGGTATTTTTTTCCCTTGACTATAACTAACTCGGGGTTATTTTTGTTTAATGAAATTAGTGAACATTTTGAGTGAAGAGTTCGATTCAAATATCTTCCTGACGGATGAAGAATTACTTAAAAAATATGCTCGGGATGAAACACCCGGAGATTATTATTTTCTTCCTGATGCTGCTTTCCTTCCTAAAAATTCAGATGAAATAAGCAGATTTTTAGAGATTGCATCAAGAGAGAGAATTCCTGTTGTTCCCCGAGGTGGAGGAACGAGTAGGTGCGGGGGCTCACTTGCGGTTAATGGAGGCGTGATACTCAGCCTTGAGCATATGGAAGAAATTAAGGATATTGATGAGCAAAACTTAACACTGGAAATAGAACCTGGATGTATTACAGAAGAGATAAACAATTTTCTTAAAGGATACAACCTGTTTTATCCCCCTGATCCTGCATCTATTGATTCCTGCTCAATAGGAGGTAATGTAGCTACAAATGCGGGAGGGCCTCGATGTTTGAGGTATGGACTTACGAGAAATTATGTATTGGGGATTGAGGTTATTTTCTCGGACGGTAAAAAGGAATTCTTCGGTGGCAAGTTAGAGAAGAATGCAACGGGATATTCACTTATGAACTTGATTATAGGGTCCGAGGGAACTTTGGGTGTCATAACCAGGATTCTACTCAGGGTTATCCCATTGCCTCCTTATAGTGCTACCTTGCTTTCCCCATTTGATAACTTAAGAGACGCTGCCAGAGCTTCTTTTGAGGTCCTTGCATCAGGGCTCGTTCCTTCGGCCCTTGAATTTATCGATGAGGATTCAGTTAGTGCAACACTTCGCTACACAGATAAAAAGATACCATATACCGATAAAGCATCTTTTCTTATTGCGGAGATAGAGGAGCGTTCAAAGAGAGATGTTGAAGACATGTTTGAGAAAATAGGGGAGAAGTTTCTAAAATATGGGGCATCCGATGTATTTATAGCTGAGGAGCCTTATCAGCAGGATAAGATATGGGATTTCAGGCGTAGTATATCAGAAGCTCTGGACCATATTGGCACTGTTTTACCAGAAGATGTTGTGGTTCCCAGATCCAGCCTCCCTGGATTTGTCGCTTTTGTTAAGGAACTCAAGAAGAAATACGAAACTGGTATTTACACCTTCGGCCATATTGGAGACGGGAATATCCATATAGATATTATAAAGAGAGAAGACTGGGATGATGGGGGAGAATCACTTGTAGAGGAGATACTGAGAAGAGTGAGTTCTCTTGGCGGCAGGATTAGCGGAGAACACGGTATCGGATTTACAAAGAAAAAATACCTCCATTTTTCGCGGACTGAGAAGGAGATAGAATTTATGAAAAGTATAAAAAAAGAATTTGATCCCCTGGATCTATTGAATCCAGGGAAGATATTTTAGGAATAGGTTCTTATGGTACATATTCTGGAAAATAATGTATTGAGTTCTATACTTGCGAACCTTCGGGATGATTCAACTGATTCTGTTCTTTTTAGAAAGCAATTAAGGCTTGCTGGTTTTCTTTTAAGTTATGAAATTTTAAAGGAAGAGATAGCGGCTGAAGAAATAAACGTTAAAACCCCTTTAGCTATCACTGAAGCTCGAAGAATAATTGCCCCAATATTTCAACTTATCATAATGAGAGCTGGCATGCATTTAGCTTCTGGGGGTGGGGAATTTTTTGATGAGCTTAGTATACCCTACGAAATAGGAGTAATCGAAGCAAGGAGGATAGAGGAGGGTGTAAATGATCTTAATTTTGAGATCGATGTATCATCTTTTAAGGTTCCGAATGTAGAGGGTAAGAATATTATTGTCTACGAGCCAATGATAGCCACTGGAGAAACTATCATTGCCGTTCTTAAAAGAATCTATGATAAGGGAAAACCCATTAAGGTGATAATTTCTTCAATAGTCTGTGCACCTTATGGTCTTGAAAAAATTGAAAGGCTCTTCCCTGGTATTCATATCTATGCGCTTGCTCTGGATAAAAAGGGAAGATTTAAGGGGTTGGACAGTAAGGGATACATCGTTCCAGGCCTTGGAGATTGTGGCGACAGGGCTTTTGGAACAGATTGATTTATAGGGGGTTGTATGTTAGGAAACACTCTGTTTTCGATACTTGCCAGGATAAGATCAAAGCGGATAGAATTCCCTTTAAAGGGTGTAAAAAGGGTGGCGCTCCGTCCTTCGATATTCCAGGGAGAAATCCTGTATTCATTACCACTTGTGAAGGCTTTGTCAAGTGAATATGATTTAACTGTATTTTTAACAGAGAACCGAGGTTTTAAATATTTTGAAAGGTTTCCCATAGAAATAATGGAATATCCAACAACTTTGAGTCTTTTAAGTGTTTTCCTTTTGAGAAAGCGCCTAAAGCATTTATCTTTTGATCTTTTTATAGATCTTAACAGAAACTGGATAGATGCATTCTCATTTCTTCTGGACTTCCCCATCACTGCTTCAATATACGAGGATACGAGTGTCAATCTCTTAGTCCGTTCCCGTTCCCGTTCAATAATTGAGTCTTATCAAAGTCTAATGGAGTTACTGGGATTATCAGTAAGTTGGGAAAAGGAAGTATTGGGTTTGAAAAGGTGGAAAAAGAAAGATGAAAGAGTGGGCATTTCATCTGATGTTGGAGTGTTTCCTGGATTTCTCAAAGTCTCGAGAGCTGAAGACCTCTATGAGATTTCATCCTTGATAACGAAGAAGAACACTCTTTCTACAATTGCATTTTTTTTAGAAATTCCCCAGGTTCTTCTACTAAAAGAAGGAGACAACTTTCAACCGCCTCCTTCGATGAAGGTAGTCCGATACGCTGGATTAATAACCGCAAAAGTTATAGAGAGTTGTCTTAATACTAATAATGGTTAAGAATTGGACAGTTACTGTTGAGAATTCTTCACATAGCTTCTGAGAACGTTGCCGGTGTTCCCGGAACTTTGGTAAATGCAGAGAGAAAACAAGGACATTATTCCCGTTTAATTACTTATTTCAGGAGTCCCACTTCACAATGGGATGATATAGTACTTAATCTACCCCTTTCTAATGTGTCTTTTTTCGCATCTATTAAAAGGTTGATTAAGGTGGGGACCTACCAGCATCAGTATAGGGAAGGTAATCCCCCAAAGTGGAATCCAACGCTTCTCGAGAGAGGTTTCTATCTAATGAGAGATGTCATATGGGATTATAGGATTCATCCTCTAATGGATTTCATACGTTCTTTTGATTGCTATATACTTGATGGAGGACTTGGATTCCTAAGGTGTGGAGAGATTATGAAATCCTTGAAGATGATGGGCAAAAGGGTTGCAATCTTATATTTGGGAAGCGACCTGAGGAGTCGTGGAGCACTCATTCATATTGAGAAACTATCAGATATAGTCTTCACCACAGAATTTGACCATCTCTTTATTCACCCTGATATACACCATATATTTTTTCCATTTGAAGTGGATAAATTCAACCCCAAAGAATTATTAAAAAATAAAAAGCTCACTATATGTCACGCTCCTACCAATCGGTATCTCAAGGGTACTAAATATCTCATAAAAGCTGTGAAAAGTCTTAAGAATAAATTTGATTTTGATTTCCTTCTTTTAGAAAATTTACCACACGAGGAAGTCTTGAGATTGAAATGGGAGAGATGCGATGTGCTGGTAGATCAGTTAACTGATCTTGGTGGTTACGGGTATGGAATGAATTCATTGGAATGTCTATCCATGGGTATTCCCAGTGTTACATACATAAATCCCGACTATGAGAAATATATTCCAGATCATCCGTTTATTAATGCAAATCAGGATAATATTGAAGATGTGTTGGAAGAAATTTTATCATTTTCTGATATATTGACTCGGAAAGGAAAGATAGGAAGGGAGTGGGTGATGGAGAATCATCACTATTTGAAAGTGAGCAGAAAGATTTTGGATCTCATAGAGGGGCTGTAACGTAAATTTCTCTTTAAGGTGCAAATGCACTCTTGACATAATCTCTTGACTATTATTGAATAATTTATAAAATGAGAACAGAAAAATTTAATTAACATTAAGAATTACCCACACAAGTTTGAAAGGAGAGGAGGTAAGATGAAAGAAATTATGATGGGGAATGAGGCAGTAGCAAGGGGAGCTTGGGAGGCAGGTCTTCATATTGCCACTGCTTATCCCGGTACTCCAAGTACTGAAATATTAGAAAGTATTTCCAAATATCCTGAGATACATTCTGAGTGGTGCACTAATGAAAAGGTAGCCCTTGAAGTAGCAATAGGTGCTAGTTTTGCAGGAGCTAGAGCTCTTGTTGCGATGAAACACGTAGGTCTAAATGTGGCTGCCGATCCTTTATTTTCTCTGTCATATATAGGCGCTACAGGGGGTGTTGTAATTGTGACTGCTGATGATCCCAGTATGCATTCATCACAAAATGAACAGGATAATCGCCATTATGCCCGTGCTGCAAAGATTCCGATTTTAGAACCCTCTGATTCCGAAGAAGCAAGGAGATTTACGAAGTTAGCGCTCAGGCTCTCGGAGGAATTTGATACCCCGGTTATCCTACGGCTCACTACCCGAATTTCTCATACAGGGACAGTGGTTAATTTAGAAGAAAGGGAAGATGTTCCTATAAAAGGATACAAAAAGGATTTCAAAAAACGTGTCATACTTCCCATAAATGCACGCAGACTCCATTACAAGGTGGAAGAGCGAACAAATAAGTTAAAAGATTTTGCTAACAATTTTAAGGAAAATAAAATTGAGATGGGAAGCAGTAATATAGGTATAGTGACAGACTCAATCTCCTATCAATATGCTAAAGAGGTATTTCCTTATGCTTCGGTTTTAAAAATAGCGATGCCATGGCCTTTCCCTGATAAACTTTTAAAAGAATTTGCCTCCAAAGTATCGCGGTTGTTGTGTATTGAAGAAAATGATCCATTCATAGAGGGGCAAATACGAGAATTATGTATAGATGTGGAGGGGAAGGATAAAGTCCCAAAGGTTTTAGAACTCAATCCTACACGAGTAGCCAAAAGTTTCGAAATAGATTTTGGAGACCCAGTTGAAGTGAATGTAGACGACCTTCCACCCCGTCCTCCAGCACTCTGCCCAGGTTGTCCACATACAGGTTTCTTCTATACTGCCAGTAAATTAGGTCTTATTACAACAGGTGACATTGGCTGTTATACTCTGGGAGCATTACCTCCCCTTAATGCAATAGATTCATGTGTTGAGATGGGAGCATCCATCACCAATGCATATGGTATACAGCTAGCATTAAGGGCAATGGGAGAAAAAGATGCAAAAAAGGTTATTGGAGTTATTGGCGATTCAACCTTTTTCCATTCAGGCATTACGGGATTAATCAATACATATTATAACGGAGGGATAGGGACAGTTGTAATACTTGATAACAGCACAACTGCAATGACAGGTCACCAGGGTCATCCAGGGGTAGGTAAGACCCTTATGGGAATTCCAGGTAGGAAGGTTGAGCTGAGTAAGTTTATAAAGGGTATAGGTATTGAGCATGTATATACGGTAGATCCTTATGACCTTGAAAAACTAAAAGAAGTCCTCAAAAGGGAAGTTGAAAGGGATGATATCTCTGTTGTAATCGTTAAGGGACCCTGTGCTTTGATACCTGATTTTGAGAGAAAGGCATATTTTTATGTGGATGAGGATAGGTGCACTGGATGTAAAGTCTGTCTAAGGATAGGTTGTCCGGCAATATCAATGGAAGGTGATTATGCGTTGATTGATAAGTATCTCTGCACTGGATGTTCTCTCTGTGCTCAAGTATGTCCATTTGATGCAATCGTTAGGAAGGAGGAAAAATGAATTCTGTTTCCATTGTAGTTTGCGGAGTAGGAGGTCAGGGAGTTCTCACTGCTTCTGATATTATATCGATCATTGCATTAAAGAATGGCTATGATGTGAAGAAGAGCGAGATCCATGGTATGGCACAGAGAGGTGGGTCCGTAATATCCGAGGTTCGCTTTGGAGATAAAGTGCATTCGCCACTAATTAGCGAAGGAATGGCTGATTATATCCTCTCATTTGAAAAACTGGAGGCGCTCAGAAATCTCAAACGTTTGAAGAAAGGCGGAGCTGCTATTTCGAATAATTATGTGATAAAGCCTGCCCCTGTCCTTATGGGCGAGGCTGAATATCCGGATGATATTGAAGACCGTGTCAGGGGAGTGGGTGTTGAACTCACACTTGTGAATGGTGTAGAACTGGCAAAGGAAGCAGGAAATATCAGAACCGTTAATACCGTTATGCTGGGTGCTCTGGCAAGGAAATTGTCATTTTCGAAGGAACTCTGGATTGAGGCTATCCTGGAGAGGGTGCCTAAGAAAACTCATGAGGTGAATATAAAAGCGTTTGAACTTGGATATAATTTCGAAGGAGGTTAGTAGCAACTGCTTTTATTACTATATTCTTTTGGCATTAGTTTTTTACTATCCTATATAATATCAAAAAAAGCATCGGATATAAATTTAGTTGATAGACCAAAGGGGCTAAAGAATCACTCTCAACCGATTCCTTATGGAGGAGGAATTGCAATCTTCGTTGCATCACTTGCTGCCCTGATCTACAGAGGAGATTGGAGGATACTACTGCTTGGTTCCGGTCTTTTTCTTATGGGATTACTTGATGATATTCGTCCCTTTTCCCGTTATATAAAACTACTACTGCAGACTCTGATAGCAGTTGTGACTATACTGATTGGAATAAAGATGGAAGTAGTATTCTTTCCGGAATGGTTGAATATAGTCCTTTCTATCATCTGGGTTGTAGGGATAACCAACGCGTTCAATATTATCGACGTTATGGATGGTATTGCCGGAGGTGTAGCTCTCTTTGCTGTTTCTACTTTTATTTTCATTTCGATTCTTGGCACAGGTTCTTTTCCTCTAGTGGCTGTTTCTATCGCGGGTGGAATTCTAGGATTCATACCCTATAATCTACCAAAGGCAAAACTCTTTATGGGTGATGCAGGGAGTCTCTTTATAGGCTATACAATTGCAGCTATTGCTCTTAAGACAAGTTATACCACATCCAACCCCATTGCTCTCTTTGTTCCTCTCCTTATACTCTTCTATCCCATCTATGATACTGTTTATGTGGTATCTCTCCGGTTATCTCGGGGGAAAAATCCACTGGCTGGTTCACCCGACCATTTTGTTCTGAAGCTTAAAGCGTCAGGTTTGTCTGTTCCTTCAATTGTTGCTATAATCTATCTTGCTACGATATCACTCTGTGAGGCTTCATTTATCATTACACGCCTTTCTTTATACGGCGCGATAATCTTTTATTCAGTTGCATCGTTAATTTTCGTTATATTTGGTGTGATTCTACGAGGAAGGACATGATAGTAATCCTTGGAGCAGGTATAACAGGACTCTCTATTGCGTATCATCTGAGAGAGAGGGGAGTTGATTTTGTACTTGTTGAAAAGGAGAGGGAACCAGGAGGACTATGCCGTTCAATCAAGAGTGGAAATTATATATTTGATTATACGGGACATTTCCTCCATGGCAAATCTGATTATGTAAGGGATTTAGCTCTAAAACTGGTTCCCGGGATACATAAGGTTAAGAGGAAATCCTTTATTTTTATAAAAGGGAACTTGATTCCATATCCCTTTCAAGCCAATCTGAAATATCTTCCCTTACTTGATAGGCTGAAGTCAATTATAGAATTTTTTTTTAGAATAAGAAAGGTTCCCACAAATCTTTATGAATGGATAATGACAAACTTTGGAGGGGGTATGGCAGAGTTGTTCTTTCTCCCTTATAATGAAAAACTGTGGAAATGTCCTCTTTCTCTGATTACTCCTGATTTTCTTTCCTCCTTTGTGCCCGGGGTTAGTCTTTTCCATTCAAAAAAGGATATTGGCTACAACGTAGAGTTTCTGTACCCAGGCAAAGGAATAGGTGAATTTACATCTGCTTTTGCTAAGGGAATACAAATTATTCAGGGAGAAGTTAATGAAGTGGATAAACATTATGTCTATTTTGCCAAGGGAAAGATTGAATATGATTATCTCGTGAGCACTATCCCGCTTCCTGAGTTTCTCCCGATGCTTGATTTGGGGGAGGACGTTCCAGCAAACCCAAGTATTCTAAGATGGAATTCTGTTTTCTGTCTGAATTTAGGCATTAAAGGAAATCTATCGTTTCCAAATTTTTCAAGTAGCAGCGAATTTTCTTCAGAGATGAAAAGCCCCATAGGCTTTCACTGGATTTATTTTCCAGAGGAGCATTTTCCCTTTTATCGTGTTGGTTCCTTCTCTAATGTATCACCCGGGATGGCGCCGGAAGGCTATTCCTCTATCTGGATAGAGATTTCCTATAGAGATGAAAGACCTGATAAGGATATAATAGATAAAACAATTGAGATTCTTTCAAAACTTGGATTTTTTGATAAGGATTTTGTGGACTATATACATCCGCTGGATATTCCTTATGCCTATCCAATCTATAATAAAGAAAGAAAGGAGATTCTCTCCTCTTTAAATAAGTTTTTAAATAAATATAAAATCAAGCTTGCAGGTAGATTTGGCTCCTGGAAATACTCATATATGGAGGAGTCAATCTTAGAAGGAAAGAGAATAGCAGAAGAGTTATGCGCTGTGTAGTAGTTCAGTGTATGGCAAAGATGGAGCTCGGTGGAGCCCAGAAGAGGGTGATAGAACTTATGAGGGAGATGGGAGAAAACGGATATTTGGTGACAGGAAAAGGAGGGAAATTATATAATGAGGTTTCAGGTGAGTTTGGTGATAGACATATAACTTTAAAGTACCTAAAACGGGAAATAAATCCTATAAATGATTTTCTCTGTTTCTTTGAACTTCGTAATATCCTTATAGAATTACATAAAAGATACGGTAATGTCATACTTCATACACATGGTTCAAAAGCAGGAATAATAGGTCGTATTGTATCTGGTAGCCTTTCATTTTGCTATTCTGTTCATACTGTTCACGGTTATGCAATAAACCCTTATATAAATCCCATTAAGAGATTTCTTTATTTAAATGCTGAACGTATTGCCTCATTATTTGGCAATGTAATAATAACTCAGGCTAAGGTTCATATTGAAAGCTCTTTTAAGTGGGGCATAGGGAAGAGGAATAAATTTTATCATATACCAAATTTTATTAAGTTTCAGGATTTTAATCCAGTGGAAAGAAAAGATACAGAGGAAATTGTCATTGGCACCGTTGGGAATCTAAAACCCCAGAAGAATCCAATTATCTGGGCAAAGGTAGCAAAAAAAGTCACTTCACGATATCCTAATGTTATATTCATTTATATAGGAGATGGCCCTCTCAGAAATGAAGTTTCTAAGATTGTATCTAATAATGATAGAGTGAAACTCTTTGGGTGGAGAGACGATATTCCCGAATTGCTTAGCAAAATGGATATATTTTTCCTTCCATCAAGATGGGAAGGTTTACCAAGGACTGTCCTTGAGGCAATGGCATCAGGACTTCCTGTTGTTGCATCCTGTGTAGATGGAACATCGGAAGTAGTTAAAGAATCACTTACAGGATATCTTGTATCTCCTGATGATACAGAAAGATATGCTAATAAACTTAGTGTTTTAGTAGAAGATAAAAATTTGAGTG
>Ga0315541_1001338_pt1 | contig 23233 bp, 18 predicted proteins | sample SalMarSW160190MG_FD_203095 | JGI IMG/M metagenome (GOLD analysis project Ga0315541, IMG submission 203095) | Salt marsh sediment microbial communities from the Plum Island Ecosystem LTER, Massachusetts, United States - Salt Marsh Sediment SW1601-190 ...
ATACTGATGCGAAACTTGGCTTTCAAATTACGGGCCTTAGTAATTGGAAAATGAAGACCCAAAAGGATCCGTCCTGTCTTAGAGTATCCATGACGCAGAAAAACCGCAAGGTGAGTAGAACGCCGGGCGCGACCTCGCAAACCACTGCCATCCCGATCATTCTGGTCCTGGCCGACACAACCTCTCTGTCTCTAGCTGAAGTGGAGACCTGCCTCTTTTACAAGTGTGAGAAGCTCAAAAGCAGAGATGACTACATGATCCAGCTCGATCTGATCCCTAATTCCGAATACCTTGGGGCTGGAGACGTGATGATAGACAGCCTCCCGGCCAGAATGTATACATTACAGCAGAAGTATAAGAAGACAGTCGAAGACCCACGAGAGCGGAGCTCTCCTATGGGAAGCACCGTGATCATAGAAGAATTTCTGGCCGGACACGTGATTCTGTTTAAGAAAGAGAATAACATCTACATGGTGCAGTTCTCCTGCGAACGCGAGTTTTTTGCACCTACTAATGAAGAGTTTCAGAGAATAATCCAATCCTGGAAGTTTACGAAATGACACGACTCCTCGGCGCCAGTGCCTTTTGGGCAAAATAAAAGTCGTCATCCAAGAGATCCTTTTCCCATTGAAGCCCTGTCTTAGACAGGGCTTTCTTCTTTTTCTACTTTTTGATTGACAAGAAGTTTCTTTTGTGTTAATATTTTGCATGTCGAAAACAAACCCTGAAGTTCGGGAGGTAATATGTGGATTCTAAGAACGTTCTTGATCATCATTCTGATCGTTTTGGTGGTTGGATTCTCGATCTACAACTCCGAGGAGAAAATCTCGGTAAATCTCTACGGTCAGGAATATATAGACGTCCCTATGATTTTCGTGGCCTTCTGGGCATTGGTGATAGGCATGATCATCTCCTTTGTGTTGGGGGTGAGCTACTACTTTAAAATGCATGCAGAGGTGCGTACTCTGAGAAGGGAAAACAAGAAGCTGATAGACGAAGTCACCGCCTTGCGCAATTTGCCTTTGGAGGAGACCGAGGAGAAAGAGGAATTGGGGATTTGAGACGTTGGAGGAAGCTCTAAGTCAGGCGAATTTGACGTGAGAAATTCTTGTTAGCAGCCGGAGGTGGGAATTGAGTCAAGGTCAATTGTGGTCGATCATCATCGCAGTTGTCATAATTTTCTTCGTTATCGTACTCTTCTGGTCTAAAGCCAAAAGAGAGAAAGGAAAAGTCTCACCCAAGCTTTACACTGATGCATTAAAGGCCCTTTTGGCCGGGGATGAAAGGTTGGCCTTCGAGAAGTTTAAGGATGTGGCCAGAGGTGATCCCGAGAACGTGGATGCCTATCTTAGACTGGGGGATCTCTTTAGGAAAAGGAAAAAATTCGACAAGGCCCTTCAGATCCACAGAGAGCTCACCCTGCGTCCGTCCTTGTCCGCCGAGGAGAAATCCGAAGTCTGGAAGAGCTTAGCCGAGGACTATATCGCCTCCAACAATCACGAGAAAGCCATCTCGGTTTTGGAAGAGCTGCATCGAAGCGATGACGATGACCAATGGGTCAACAACAATTTGATTTCGGAATATGAGAAGACGGAAAGATGGGAGGATGCTTTTGAATTAAGAAAAAAACTCTCCAAGCACAGGGATGACAATGCCAATAAGATTCTGGCACTTTACAAGTTATTTTGGGGCAAAGCTAGGGCGGATAACGACGATCTGCACAAAGCCAGAGTGGCTTACAAGGAAGCTCTTAATTACGATGAAACCTGCATACCCGCTTACATATATCTGGGGGAAGCTTACTACCGGGATGGAAGACTGGATGATGCGGTTGAGTATTGGAAAAAGCTGTTAGACGCAGTGCCCTCCGCAGGACACTTGATTTTCGATAAACTCGAGAGGACCCTGTTTGAGCTGGGCCAATATGAAGAGATCGCGGAGATATATGAGAGAATATCGAGCCAGAATCCGAAAGATATTCCAGCCCTTTTTTCTTTGGCACACATCTATGAGAAAAAGGGAATGATGGAGCTGGCCATCGAGAAATACCGACAGATCCTGGACATCGATCCAAGCTTCTTATCCGCCAAACTGAGTTTGGCTAAACTGTATCAGGAAAAGGGATGGAAGGAACAATCAACTGATCTTATGGATGATTTAATCGAGAACCTTCCGCCTGCTCGCAACGAATTTGTTTGTAATCGATGTGGATATAAATCTCTGGAAGCTCTGTGGAAGTGCCCCCGGTGCAAGAAACTGAACTCATTCGACATATAAATCTCAGCCGCTTTCAGGGGCGGGTTGCTTCGTCCCTTCAGTGTTCACCTTTCTTCGAACTGTAGACAAACTCAGTGTGCTGAGTGAAGTCCAAGCATTAGGTGAACCGCAGAGAGGCTGTTTGTCCTCAAAGACACTCTGGATCGAGTTGAAGCTTGACACTTCAGTAAAATCTTTTGACCTCAAGAAATACCGATTTCGATTTTCCGTCATGTCTGAAGAGATCACTCCACTGATGAACCAATATTTCAAGATCAAAAGTCAATACCCGGATGATATCCTGTTCTTCCGCATGGGTGATTTCTATGAGATGTTCGGCGAGGATGCCAAGGCTGCCTCGAAAATTCTGGGGATTGCTTTGACCTCGCGCGGGCAAATTAAGGGGGAAAAGATACCCTTGGCAGGAATCCCGTACCATGCTGCGGACAGATACCTGGCCAAACTTTTGAGGGCAGGCAGGAAGGTGGTGGTCTGCGAGCAGGTGGAGGATACTAAGCTTGCCAAGGGCATAGTGAAAAGGGATGTGGTGGAGATAATCACCCCCGGAACAGTCACCGTTGACGGGGTGATAGAAGGCGCAAGCAACAACTACCTGATCAGTCTAATTGCCGACAAGCAAGAACTCGGCCTGGCCGTGATCGATTTGACCACGGGGGAGTTCAAGGTAGACCAGGGAGAGGCCAGCAAAATGATTGAAAAGATCAAGGTTCTCAATCCAGTAGAACTGGTCTGTCCGGAAGTCTGGCAAGAAGAAAGAAAAAAGGAGCTGGGGCTATCGGATGACAACGTGACTTTCACAAATTTGGAGATGTGGAAGTTCGACCATGATTTTGCTCAAAAGATTTTGACTGAACATTTCAAGGTTACTTCATTAGATGGATTTGGGTGTCAGGGTTTGAAGCTGGGAATATCCGCTGCCGGAGCCATTTTGGCTTATTTGAAACAAACCAAGAAGGCCTTTCTTTCTCACATTAACAAAATATCGCCCTGGATGGAGACCGAACAGATGTTTCTGGATAGGAACACTATCAGAAACTTAGAACTCCTAACTGCCATGGGAACGGGGCAAAGGGCCAATACTCTGTTTTCTCTTCTGAATAAGACCAGGACCGCTATGGGGGCACGGCTTTTGAAAAGCTGGATCATTCAACCTCTGCTGAATGTGAACAGGATCATAGAAAGACAAGATGCAGTTGAAGAGTTATTCAAAAACAATGATATGTCTGACTCTTTGGAGGAGAAGATAAAAAGAGTTGGGGATCTGGAAAGACTCTCAGGCAAGATCGGATACGGCAAGGCTAATCCTAAGGATATGATCTGGCTCAAAGACTCGCTTTCCGTAATGCCCGATCTTAAGTCAATTCTGGGCGATGCAAAATCTGAGCTTTTGAATGATGCCAGAGAGAATATTCCTGATACCACCGAATTAGTCGGCCTGATAGAAAGAGCGATCACCGACGAGCCTCCTTTTGTCTTGACCGACGGCGGAATCATCAAGTCGGGTTATTCCTCTGACTTGGATTCTTTGAAGGGGCAGATAAAAGGAAGCAAAGATTGGATAGCCGGACTTCGGCAACAGGAAAGAAAAAGAACCAACATACCATCTTTGAAAGTTGGCTTCAACAAGGTCTTCGGCTATTTCATCGAGGTGACCAAGCCACATCTGTCGAAAGTTCCGCCCGAATACATTCGCAAACAGACCATGGTCAATGCCGAAAGATTCGTCACCCAGGAGCTAAAAGACAAGGAAGCACATATTCTGGGAGCCGAGGAAAAGATCTTCAAATTGGAGTATGATCTGTTCCTGGACATCAGAGCGAAGATAGCGGAGAAGACTGCCCAGATTCAGAGGTCCGCAGAGGTAGTGGCGCAACTTGACGTATTGCTCAGCCTAAAGGAGATAGCCGCAAAATACAACTACGTTCGCCCGCAGATTGATTCATCCGATGAGATCGCCATTGAAGAGGGGAGGCATCCGGTTATAGAAAACATACTGGACGCCGGGACGTTCGTTCCCAACGACACTAAGATTGATACTGAAAGCGAACAGGTTCACATCATCACCGGCCCTAACATGGCGGGCAAATCAACTTATTTGAGACAGGTCGGTTTGATCGTGCTTCTGGCTCAGATGGGTTCTTTCGTCCCGGCAAGGAACGCCAGGATTGGAGTGGTGGACAGAATCTTCACGCGCGTGGGAGCAATGGATTACTTAGTTTTGGGTCAGAGCACGTTCCTGGTTGAAATGAATGAGACTGCAAACATTCTGAACAACGCCACGCCGAAGAGTTTAATTCTTTTGGATGAGGTGGGCAGAGGGACTTCGACTTTCGATGGTCTTTCCATCGCCTGGGCCGTGACCGAACACATTCACAACAATCCTAAGATTGGCTCCAGAACTTTATTTGCCACACATTTTCATGAATTGACCGAACTGGCGAAATTTCTACGCAGAGTGAAAAACTATAATGTGGCAGTAAAAGAATGGGGGGACGAAGTTATCTTTTTGAGAAAGATCGTTCCCGGCGGATGTGATGACAGTTATGGAATTCAGGTGGCAAGATTGGCCGGGATTCCTAAGCAAGTTCTGGAGAGGGCGAAGGAGATTTTGGCAGAGCTGGAAAACGGCGAAGTAAGGCAGCAGAGAGTGCCCGAAGCCTTGAACCAGTTCGGTTCAGGGCAAGCCAAGCCAAAACCGGTCTCCTATCAGTTGAGTATTTTTTCTCCAAAGGACGCTCAGATAGCAGAAGAACTGAAAAAACTAGATTTGGATAAATTGACTCCCATTGAGGCATTGAATAAATTGAGTGAGTTGAAAAAGAAAGCAGAAGAGCAATGACGAATGACCGATGTCAAATGAAGTGGATGACTGACGTTTCTGATGTTTCTGACCTTTCTGACGTATCTGACGTTTCTTTCATAATTTTTTATCCTTCGGCTACGCTCAGCACAAGTCCTTCGGGTGCGCTCAGGACAAGTCCTTCGAGTCCGGTCCGGACAAATCCTCCGAGTCTGCTCCGGACAAATGGTTCGCTCAGGTTCACCACAAATGGTTCGATTATGTTGACTGTAAATAAAATTCATATTTGTTCTCCTACAAACAGGAGAGTTATCCAGATCACCATCGAAGTTGTAGTGATTCTGTAGAATGAGAGGTTAGAAAGTTCGAAAGTTGGAAGGTTCGAAGGTTCAGGATTCACAGCTGATTGAACGGATGAAAAACGATGACCTCACCCCCGCCTCTGGCGGGATTTTCAACCTAGCCCTCTCCTAAGAGGAGAGGGAAAAAAGCCAGCACCTAACTTAAGTTAGGCGCTGGTCTTGGCAGGCACAAGAATGGTGACTTAATGTTTGGGATGATAACATCTCCAAGGAGCACAAGGTTACCTTTGCTTGTGACCAGATCAGGGAGGATCGGGGTGAGGGTACCCCGATCCAACAGGTGATCTATCACCATCGAAATTGTAATGATTTTGGGAAATGGTGTAGTGAATTAGATTGAAAGCGTCGCACACCCTTCACCTACGTTCAGGGTAAACAGAGATGCGACGCTACACGTAACATTGGGTGTTGTATCAAGAAGGTTAAGTTAAATGATAGAAATTTTTGGTTATCAAATTGAGCCGACATTGTTCTGGGCAATTGTGGGGGCAGTTCTAACCGCAATCGGCGTTATAGTTGCTCTTGTTCGGCGAGCTCGTTTGCGAAAGGAAGATGAAGAACATCTGCGGCGAATTGAAGACCAGGTGAAAAAGACGAATGAGGGCATGCAGAGGCTTGAGAAAAAGGTAGGTATTGAACCAATTTACATTGATGGTTTATCTTTAGCTGACCGGCCCGTCTTTGACCCGTTTCTTGAAGGCACCAAATTGATGATAGAATATAAATGGAATGAAGCGATTTCGGAGTTCGAAAAGGCAATGAAAGAAGCAAAAGGAAGGCAATTGGTTGGTCTTTATAACCTTGTCGCAATTTGCTATTATACCTCTGGTGGAAGGCTCTCTTTGGTTTTGGAAAATTATGAGGAATCATTACGTCTTGCTCGACAATTCAAAGATAAAGAAGGTGAAGTAGCCGCTTTAGGCAACATCGGTATTGTTTACTATCTTAAGGACGATCTGAAGCTGGCTTTTAAATATTTAGAGGAGGCTTTAAAGATAAATAGGCAGTTAGGTCGCAAGGAAGGCGAGGCAATCCAGTTAGGTAATATCGGTCTGGTTTATCAGGCTCAAGGTAATCTGGATCAGGCCTCGAAATATTTCGCGGATGCTTTGAAAACTGATGAGGAAATAGGTTCTAAGCAAGGTAAGACAACTCAATTGGGCAACATCGGTTTGATCTATAAGGCTAAAGATGACCCAGAGCAAGCTTTGAGGTATTTTCAGGAGGCTCTGAAAATTGATAAGGAGATAGGTTTCAGAGGAGGTGAGGCAGGGCATTTAGACAACATCGGTCTGATCTATTCTGCCAGAGGCAGATCCGCCTCTGGCGGACAAGCTAAAGGTGATCTGGATGAGGCTTTAAAATATCTTCAAGAGGCTTTAGAGATTGATAGGCAGACAGGTCATAAACCAAGTGAGGCAATTCGATTGAATAACATCGGTACGATCTATCGAAAAAGTGGTGATTTGCATCGGGCTTCGAAGTATTATAATGAGGCTCTTGAGATATTTCAAGAAATTGGTATGCCACGAGAGATTGAGAAAGTGAAAAGGAATGTTGAAAGAATTTCCCAACAGATTAAACAGATGGAAAAATGACCTCACCCCCGCCTCTGGCGGGATTTTCAACCTAGCCCTCTCCTAAGAGGAGAGGGAAAAAACAGCACCTAACTTAAGTTAGGCGCTGGTCTTGGCAGGCACAAGAATGGTGACTTAATGTTTGTGATGATAACATCTCCAAGGAGCACGAGGTTACCTTTGCTTTTGACCAGATCAGGGAGGATCGGGATGAGGGTACCCCGATCCAACAGGTGACGTTATTATATTAGTATTAAGGCTTGTCATGCTGAGTGAAACGAAACATCTCCGCGTTAGGCGGGATTTTCAACTGGCTTTCTAGATTCTTCGTCCCGCCTGCGGCGGGACTCAGAATGACAAATAATAAGGGCTCAGAATCAAGAATAATGAGGGCCCAGAACGATAGGCAGGGCAAATCAGTATGCAAAACAATATTATCATACTACCTGAAGATTTGGTGGATAAGATTGCGGCGGGGGAGGTGGTGGAGAGACCGGCTTCGGTGGTGAAGGAGCTGGTCGAGAATTCCATCGATTCAGGGGCAAAGAGTATTTCGGTGGAGATAAAGAAGGGGGGAATCAAATTCATCCGGGTTACCGATGATGGATCGGGGATGGACGAGAAGAATTCGGAGCTGGCCTTCCAGCGTCACGGCACCAGCAAGTTGAGATCCGTTGACGATCTTTACAGGATTGAGACTTTGGGCTTCAGAGGAGAGGCTTTGCCGTCCATAGCTTCTGTCTGCTTCCTGGATATGCTCACCCGAACCAAAGAGAGTCTGAGTGGAACAAGGATCAAAATTGACGGGGGTGTGATCAAAGACAAGAAAGATGCGGGAGCGCCAATCGGGACCTCGATCATTGTGAGAGAGATATTCTACAGCGTTCCGGCACGGCGAAAATTCCTGAAGTCCGTTTTGACTGAAACCAGACACATAATCGACCTTTTGACCAGATTCGCCATCGCTTATCCGGAAATCTCATTCAAGCTGACAAGTGACCAGAGGGAGCTTTTTGATTTCAAGGCGACTGACAGTCTGAAGGAAAGGGTGGCAGATGTTTTCGGAAAAAACCAGATGGAGAAGATGGTCGAGATGAAAAAGTGGGACGAACCACATCCCTACGGAGCTGGGGCTGGGGTTCAACCCCAGCCCCAACCGGTGAAGCCTCATGTTTTCGGTTTTCTGGGAAAGCCGGAGATCGCCCGGTCAAATCGGGCTGAACTTTATTTTTTCGTTAATAGAAGGCCGATAACCTCCAGAACACTTTATCACGCTGTCCAGATTGGATACGGTGAGCTTCTTCCTAAAGGTAAGTTTCCATTTGCCATCACATTCATTGAGATCGATCCGGGATTGGTGGATGTGAACGTCCATCCCACCAAAAGCGAAGTCAGGTTCTCGGATGAAAGAGGAATGCACGATTTGGTCTACTCGAAGATCAAGGAGTGCCTGACTTCTCCGGAGGTCATGCCAATTATGGAGCCTCTTGAGAAGGGAGTTATCCCGTCTGAGCCATCTGTTGACAAGAGGTTGAGAGGTGGCTTCGAAAAGCCAGGGATGCCTGTTCCACCAAGGCGAGAAGGAGAGAAACATACGACCTTTGAACCGGATGTGACTGAAGATCAAGATATTGCACAGGAGAGCTTTTTAAAGCGAGATTTGATCACGCAGGGGCAAGAACCTCCGAAAGGGGAGAGCATTAAGAAAGGAGAGGTCGAACCGGATGGACGGGATTCTCCCCCCGCCGTTGACGGGGTCAGAATGACAAGCGAGGGAAAGCTTGGGATGACAGCGGAGAAGAAGATCGAAGGAGGAGTGAGCCTATGGCAGCTTGCGGATACCTATATCTTATCTCAGGCAAAAGGAAACCTAATGGTCTTAGATCAACATGCCGCTCACGAGAGGATTCTGTACGAGGAGGCCTTGAAGAACCTGACCGAAAGACCCGCCTCTTCACAACAGCTACTTTTCCCGACGGTGATGGAGCTTTCCCCGAAGGAGTTCCAGACTCTGGAAGAGCACAAGGAATTGATGGGAAAGCTTGGGTTTGGGATGAAGCATTTCGGAGGTCGCTCCATTCTCCTCACCGCGGTGCCCTCTTTGATTAAGGGGAAGAGTGGTGAAGTTTTCTTAAAAGAGATATTAACTCAATTAGAAGAGGAAGAAAAAGTTGAGAGAGATCGGGTGAAAGCAGTGGCGAAATCCTTTGCCTGTCATGGGGCAGTTAAAGCAGGGGATAGGCTCACTCATGAGGAGATGCATTCGCTTTCCCGTCAGCTCTTCAGAACGGAAGAGCCGTACTCCTGTCCGCATGGACGCCCAACCGTGGTGAAGATTTCGATAGATGAGTTGAGCAAGAAATTCGGGAGAAGCTAAGCCAGGCGCACTCAATGTTTTTGCTTTGACATTGCTGGCACTGGCGGAGCACGGTCCAGACCTCGGCTATCTCCTTCTTAATGAGATTGCTTTCCCCGCCAGAGGCGGGGTCGCAATGACATTTTGTGTGGTCCGTTTTTGTCAGTATAAGGGCGAGACGCAGAGATGGTTCAGGCCGGCCCCAGTCGTAAGGCATCCAGCTGGACGGATTGGTCACCGGATTGAACGGATTGGTCAACGGATGGAACGGATTAAGCGGATAGAAATTCGGTGATCGAATATTGAACAAAGTGTTGGTCATAGTGGGCCCCACCGCCGCGGGCAAAACTCAAGTCTCACTTAAACTTGCCGATATATTGCATGGTGAAATCGTCTCCTTGGACTCAAGACAGGTTTACAGATACATGGACATCGGGACGGCCAAGCCGACCAAGAAGGAGATGAAAAAGGTTGCACACCATCTGATAGACGTAGTCTATCCAGATGAGAAATTCACCGCTGCAGATTACTCCAAAAAAGCAAGGGAGACAGTTGAGGAGATTATCGGAAGGAAAAAACAGCCCATGGTCGTAGGAGGCTCAGGGCTGTATCTTAAAGCACTGATAGAAGGATTCTTCAAAGGCCCCAGGGCGGATGAAAGACTAAGAGAGAAACTGGGTGAGGAGGAATCGAGGTTTGGCCCACATCATCTTTTTGGAAAACTCAAAGAAGCGGATCCGAAAGCCGCGCAGAGGATTCATCCCAATGACTCGGTCAGGATCATGAGGGCTTTGGAGGTGTATGAACTTACCGGGAAGCCTATAAGTTCATTGCAGGAAAAAGGAGACTATGAACCCTTTGAGATGGACTTTGTCAAGGTCGGGCTAAGCTTGGATAGAAAGAAGCTTTATGAGAGAATCGACCGAAGGGTGGAAAAAATGATCTCTGGCGGTTTTTTGGATGAGGCGAAAGGGCTAAAAGAAAAAGGATATTCAAAAGAACTTAAGGCCCTTAAGACCGTGGGGTATCAGGAGTTTTTTTCGTATCTGGAAGGAGAGACAGATTTCGCCTCGGCGGTTGAGAGCATCAAATTGAACACCCGCCGCTATGCCAAAAGGCAGTTAACCTGGTTCAGGAAAGACAAAGAAATAAGGTGGCTGGACGTAGAAAAGGAAGATTTGGTTGAGCAGATTTTGAAATATTTCGGTGGAAATTGAAAAAAAGCTTGACAGATTTCGGTAAGTTTCTTATATAACAACGATTTATGAACGGGGATCCGTATTGTGATTTCTCGTTGATAGGCCGAGCTAAGAAATGGCGCATAACAGTTAGCGGATACGATTTTGTCGGGTGAGGGTTTTTGCTAACTTCTTAACCGGAGTCGAAAATGCTAAAAGAAAAAGCTTATCTTTTCATATGGATCTTTTTCTTTCTTATAGCGGGTTGCTCACAAGAGGTGATAAAGCCCCGGGTTATGAGTCCCCCTCCCGATCGTGAGTACGCTTCCCAAGAGATAGGCTCAGATACCTCATCAGAAGGCACTTCCCGTGGTGAATTTGAAGACGTTGAGTTCTACTATGCTTTAGGCGTGACTGCTAACCGGGAAGGTAAGTGGAGGGAGGCTCAGGAACACTTTGAAGAAGCTTTAGACATCCTTGCCAGCTTAGACATAGAAGAGGAAGCGGATTCTTTAAGGGCAGAGAGGTTCAATATGCTTCTGCGTGAGATAGCGGGAGATTACGAAGTGACTCTCCTATCCCTGGGGGTGCTTTCTGGGGAAAGCTCCATCTCTGCGTTTTTGGAAAGGTTCGAGGATATAGAGAATTTCAAAAAGCTACAGTTGGATTTTGAAGAAAAGGGAGAATTGCCTCCGGGCGAGGATTTCGTGAGCCTGGAAGCCCCTGGGTACGACATGCCCATAGAATGGAATGAGAGGGTGGAAAATGCCGTCATCTATTTCCAGACCGTGGGAAGAGATGCCTTTCAGACCTATATGAGAAGGTCCGGGAAGTATACGGACCTAATGCGGAGGATCCTAAGGGAGAAAGGATTGCCTTTGGATCTGGTATGGTTGTGCCTGGTTGAAAGCGGGTTCAATCCCAAAGCATATTCCTGGGCGCGGGCCATGGGACCGTGGCAGTTCATCGCTTCCACCGGTAGAAAATACGGTCTGAAAAGGAACTGGTGGTATGACGAAAGGAGGGATTTCGTCAAGTCCACCCATGCTGCCTGCGATTACTTGAGTTTTCTGTATGAGAAATTTGGCTCCTGGTCTTTGGCCCTGGCTGCCTATAATAGCGGAGAGGGGAGAGTTGAGAGATCGATCCGGAAGAATCACAACGACAACTTCTGGGATCTCAAATTGCCAAGGCAAACCGAAAACTACGTCCCTCTGTATATGGCTGCAACCATCATCGCCAGGAACCCGGAGAAGTATGGTTTCAAAGTAACATATGACGATCCCATTCGGTTCGACATACTGAAAATCGACGAACCAGTCGACTTGAAAAAGGTGGCCAAGGTTGCCGGGACCTCACTTAAGACCATGCAGGATTTGAATCCAGAACTTTTGCGCGGCGTCACTCCACCCAACTATCCTGGATATGAATTGAGAATCCCGTTCGGTACGAAGGGATTGCTAAGCGAATATTTTGACAAAAACCCCTCGCAATTTGCAGGCGGACTTTTCATCGAACACAAGGTCAGAAAGGGCGAGACGTTGTCTTACTTGGCTAAGAAATACGGGGTGCCTCTTTCCGTGATAATGGAGACGAATGCTCTGACCAAAAAGCACCTTTTGAGAATCGGTCAGCGCCTCATGATTCCGTCTCAGGGCGGCTCTTCAGGTCGGGCAAGACTTTCTGATAGCGAAAGGAAAGACGTGACTTTCTATACCGTCAGAAGAGGTCAGACCCTTTCTCAGATAGCTTCAATGTTTGGCACCACCACCAAGCAGTTGCAGAAATTGAATGGTCTGAAGAACCCAAACCACATCAAGAAAGGTCAGAGGCTGAGAGTTCGCTCAACCAATGCCCCGGAGGACGGAGTATTCGTGCAGCACAAGGTCAGAAAAGGGGAGACCCTTTCTTATTTGGCGGGCAAATATGGAGTATCCGTTTCGGCCATAATGGAGGCAAACTATTTGACGAATAAACATCGAGTAAAGGCAGGACAGAATCTTTTGATGCCAAGCAAGCGATCCGGGGAGAGCGCCGCTGAGAAGATAAGCGTTTATACCGTGAGGAAAGGTGACACCATCTCCAATCTGGCGATGCAATTTAAGGCCAGTCCGCAGAGGATTAAGGAATTAAACGGACTACGAAATTTGCACTACATAAAGCCGGGCCAGAAACTTAAGATTCCCGCGGCAGATGGACAGATGACTTCGACAGGATCCAAAGGGAAATGGATCACATACATTGTCAGGAGGGGAGACACGCTCTGGGATATTGCCAAGAGATTTGGCGTTCTGGTGGAAAGCTTGATACGTTGGAATGAGGTAAAGGCTCCGTCCCGAATAAGAGCAGGAGATAGAATAAAGATATTTCAAATGTCTTGAGGTGAAGTTCCCTGAAATTTCTTCCTATCCTCTACGTCCGAAGTCTGGATCCGCGTGATAGGTTGGCGTCAAAAAAGCCTTAGGAGTAAAAGATGGCTAAGAAAAGCGATGTGATCATCGGGATTATAATCATCGGGAGTTTTCTGATTTTTTCTCTGCTCATGGTTTTTGCTTTTTTGGGGATATCCAGTGACGAGGGCATGTTCTTGGCCGGGATGGGAAAGAGGGTGGCTATCATCGACCTGCACGGCGTGATCAGCGATCCGGCAGATGTCGTGAGACAGTTGAAAAAATACGCCAAGGATAGTTCCGTGCCCGCGATAGTAATACATATTGACAGCCCCGGGGGCGGTGCGGCTGCCTCACAGGAAATCTATGAAGAGATAAAAAAGGCGAAGGAGAAGGGAAAGAGGATCGTGGCATCCATGGGGAGCGTGGGTGCTTCCGGCGGATACTATGTGGCCTGCGCCGCCGACACTATCCTGGCAAATCCGGGAACCTTGACCGGGAGCATTGGAGTGATCTTCCAGTTCCCGGTAGCGGAGGAACTCTTTAAGAAAATTGGACTAAGATTCGAAGTGGTGAAAAGCGGAGAGTTCAAGGACGTGGGGAGCATGAACCGGAGGATGAGCGAAGGGGAAAGAAAACTTTTGCAGTCGGTGATCGACGACACCTACGATCAATTTGTGCAGGTATTGGTTGAGAATAGGTATCTGTCTAAAGAGGAAATCTATGACATCGCCGATGGAAGCATTTTTACCGGACGACAAGCGAGAGAGTTGGGGTTGATAGACGAACTGGGCACCTTGGAGGACGCCATAGCCATTGCCGGCGAGATGGCCGGGATTGAAGGCCCACCTAAGACCATTAAGGAAAGCAGGCGAAAACTGAGCATCTTTGACCTTTTGACCCAAAAGATAGATGACCTAGTCAAATTGGATGAGAGCGAAAAACTCATGCCCAAGCTGCAATACATTTTCAAGTGACGCAACTAAGTCAACGGAGAATTTAAGCTTCGAGTTGAACCAATATGCCGATTTATGAATACCTGTGTGAAGAATGTGATCTGAGGTTCGAAATCCTTGAGAGAAACACGAATAGCCAGAAAGTAATCTGTCCTGAGTGTGGCAACGAAAAAGCCAAAAGGCTTTTTTCTGTTTTCGGATTCTCTTGCGGAGAGAAGTTTATCTCCTCTTCTTCCAAAGGATCAGCTTGTTCTACCTGTCATCAGAAGCACTGTGATAGCTGCGGATAAGAAGATGGTTTCAGGGGATAAGGTTTGATTCGTGGAGAATCAACGAGTGAAGGCATTGTCGGACGAAAATTGAAATCTTGAATCCTTAACGAGAAGTTGTGCACTTTTAAGGAGGTGTATTATGACCAAAGCGGATTTGGTCGAGGAGGTTTCGGGAAAAACCGGACTTACTCGGACTGACGTATCAGTGGTGGTGGATGCTTTTCTGGAGGCGGTGAAAAGGAGTCTGGAGAACGGAAATAACATAGAGATCAGAGGATTTGGCACTTTCAAAATCAAGCAGAGAAAAGCTCGCAAAGCCCGGAACCCAAGAACCGGCGAGGAGGTACCAGTGCCGGATAGAAAGGTGCCGGTCTTCAAGCCCTCGAATGAGTTCAAGGCCTTGATAACAAAACTGCCTCTGGAGTAGCCCTTACGCTTTACCCCGCTGGAGTGAGAGGTACGGTTCATTCCTTCGGAAGGGGAGACTTCTGAGGTCTAAAGAAACGGAAGTGGTGGTGGTATTCTATGCCCTGTGGCAAAAAGAAGAAAAGACATAAGATAAAGACACATAAGAGAAAGAAGAAATTAAGGGCGGACAGACACAAGAAGAAGCCGAGATAAGGGATCGAGCACCTTTCTGATTTCAGCCGGCTGGAAGCCAGGTTGGATAGGTTTTTCACGCCAATGATATACGTGATCTCAGATACGCACGTCCCTGAGCGGACGTCGAAGCTTCCCCAGGAGTTTCTGGACAAGATTAAGCCGCACGACATAATCTTTCACGCAGGCGACTTTGTTAGCTGGGAGACTCTTAAGGAGTTGGAGAGCCTGGTGGCCCTTCATGCCGTTCGTGGCAACATGGATGATTCTAAGGTTAAGAGTTCTCTGGAGATAAAGAAAGTGGTCGCCTTGCGGGGCAAGAGAATCGGGATTTGTCACGGATCAGGGTCACCCCTGGGCTTAGCAGAAAGGGCGTACGAGGAATTCGAGGAAAAACCAGACGTTATTATCTTTGGGCATTCTCATATTCCCTACGCCAAGAAAAAAGAGGATACCCTGCTTTTCAATCCTGGCAGTCTCTCCGGAAACACGACAGGTCCTTTTGCCACCTATGGGGTTCTGACCATTGACGGGAAGGATGTGTGGGGTGAGATTTTTGAATTGGAGAAGTTGTCAGGTTAGAAGGTTAGCAAGTTAGAAAGTTGGCAAGTTAGAAGGTTCGAAAGACGCATTTTGGTTGAGGACTATGAACTGAATGTTCTGCCCCTGTAGCTCAGTTGGATAGAGCAGTGGCCTCCGGAGCCGCGTGCACCCGTTCGAGTCGGGTCAGGGGTATTCAAACCAGTTCACGGTCCACAGTCCACTGTCCATGGAAAAACCAAAGGCCAAAAGCAGGGTTTGTAGATTCTGTTGTGATGTTGCCCCCTTACCCCCGCCCCTGGCGGGATTTTCATCCTAAACCTCTCCCAAGACGGGAAAGGGGATAGTGGGTAGGAAGCAAAGTTGCGCAAGCTGAAGGTCGCGGCTGCCGTTAGGAACAGAATTCAAGCTTGATGAAGGTCTGAGAGAGATGTCGCTCCGGTAAGATTATGAAATGGTCTGAAAGTTACATACCGACTTTAAGGGATGATCCGGCTGAGGCGGAGATAGTTAGCCATAAGCTGTTGGTGAGGGCAGGATATATCAGAAAACTGGCTGCTGGGGTCTACAATTATCTCCCCTTGATGCAGAGGGTGCTGACCAAGATTTCGAATATCGTGCGGGAGGAGATGAATGCGGCCGGTGCCCAGGAGATCTTGATGCCGGTTTTGATCCCGGCTGAGTTGTGGCAGCAAAGCGGAAGGTGGGAGACCTTTGGCAAGGAGCTGATGCGTGCCAAGGATCGACACGACAGGAATCTGGTCTTGGGGGGAACTCATGAGGAGGTAGTGACCAATTTGATCAAAGGTGAGGTCAGATCATATCGTCAGCTTCCTTTGAATCTCTATCAGATTCAGAACAAGTTCAGGGATGAGATCAGGCCGCGGTTCGGTCTCATGCGGGGCAGAGAGTTTATCATGAAGGATGCCTACACCTTTGACAGGAACGAGGAAACATTCAAGGAAAGCTATCAAAAGATGGTGGATGCTTATTCCAAGGCTTTTACCCGCTGTGGACTGGAAACCAGAATTGTGGAATCGGACACCGGAGCCATGGGAGGGAAAGCGGCGCATGAGTTCATGGTGATGGTCGAAACCGAAGGAGGAGAGAACGTCATCTTCAATTGCGATAAGTGTGATTATGCGGCCAACATGGATAAAGCCATCTCCAAGGAATTGGAGCCGGATATAAAGGAGGATTCACAGAAGCCTTTGGAAAAGGTAGCCACACCGGGTGCGAGAACCGTGGAGGAGGTAACTGCGTTTTTGAACGTTCCGGCAAAAAAGTTGGTCAAGACTCTATTGTACAAAGCAGACGGTGAAGTGGTAGCCGCCATGATAAGAGGGGATAGGCAGATAAACGAGATCAAATTGAAAAACTTCCTGGGGTGCATCGATCTGGAGATGGCAGATGCCGCCGCGGTGGAAAAGGTCACGCGTGCGACAGTCGGCTTCGCCGGACCTGTGGGTTTAGAAAACGTCCAGATGGTAGCTGATGAAGAGGTTCCCCGGATGAACAACTTCGTTACCGGAGCAAATCAGGACGACTATCATTTCGTCAACGTGAATATTGGGCGAGACTTAAGCATCGATCAGGTAGTCGATATAAGGAATGCCCAGCCTGGTGAGAGATGTCCACGTTGTAGAGAGGGAGTTCTTCATACGGCTAAGGGAATAGAGGTAGGAAATACCTTCATGTTGGGCACCAAATATAGCCAGTCTCTGGGAGCCACCTTTATAGACGAGGACGGGAAAGAAAAGCCATTTATCATGGGCTCCTACGGAATCGGGATTACCAGAACGGCTCAAGCGGCGGTGGAGAAGTTTCACGATGAGGGGGGGATAATCTGGCCCGCTTCAATTGCTCCTTTGGCGGTTGAAATACTGCCTGTAAATGTGAATGATGAAAAGCAAAGAGAGGTTGCGCTCCAGATATATCGGAGGATGGAAGAAAAAAACGTGGAGGCGTTGATCGACGACAGAGACGAAAGAGCCGGGGTGAAGTTCAACGACGCCGATCTGATCGGCTTTCCTTTAAGGATAAATGTCGGCGGGCGGACCTTAAAAGAGGGTAAGATCGAGATAGCCATTAGAAGGACAAAGGAGGTGATCCTGGTAGAGCCGGAGCAGGCTACCGGGAAATGCACGGAGCTTCTGGCTAATCTATGAAAAAGCCTGGCAAGGTGAAATTATCGGAAACCCCAGCTTTGGCTGCAACTCTGAAGGGGAAGATACCGTAACATCTTCTGATCCGGGTGGTGGAATCTTGACTGCCGATGGCTCTGAGGGCCCGCGAATTTTTCGATAAGGCCCCCCATTTTAGTGTTGCTTTTTTCGAGAATAGCTTTTATATTAAAAAGTTAAGAGTGGGTAAGACCCACTCTTTTAAGTATATATTTATTTGCGTATAAATGACAATGGCAGAGTTATCAGAAAGATTGAAGGAAAAGCTTTTGCCTTTGATAAAAGAGGAAGAGTTGGAGTTGGTGGACTTCGAGTTTTCACCAAGCGGATCTAAGTCGCTCCTGAGGATATACGTGGACAAAGCAGAAGGAGTAACCATAGGGGAATGCGCAAATCTAAGCCGGAAGATCTCTGATTTCTTGGATATGGAGGATTTGATCCCGCACCGTTATAGTCTGGAGATTTCCTCTCCCGGCCTGGACAGACCTCTGGTTAGAAGAGAGGATTTCATAAGGAAGGTGGGAGAGAAAGTCAGAGTCTTTTTGAAGGAGCCCGTTGACGGGAAGTTGGACCTGGTCGGAGAAATCAAAAAGTTCGAGGAAGAGACGCTTTATCTCTGCACCGAATCCCAAGAGGCCGAGCCTTCTGGAGATGAAGGAAAACCCGTTCCCTTCAAAAACGTCTTGAAGGCCAAAATTATATACTAAGGGGAGGTCTGGATCGATGAATTACGAGATATTGGAGGCGCTGAGCCAAATTACAAAAAATAAGAACATCGATATGGACTTTGTTATCGAGAGCTTAGAAGCGGGGCTCATGCATGCTGCGAAGAAAAGGTTTGGCAATGCAGAGAATGTGAAGATCGACATAGACCGAAAATCGGGCGAGATCAAAATAACCGCCTCCAAAAAGGTGGTAGGGCAGGTAGCTGATCCCAATTTGGAAATCCCTTTGGCTGAGGCCAAAAAGATAAATCCTAAAGCGAAACCTAAGGACGAGGTGGATGTGGAGATCGGTTTTGAGGAATTCGGAAGAAATGCCATCTTGGCGGCCAAGCAGATTCTGATTCAAAAGGTGAGGGAAGCGGAGAGAGATATGATCTACGAGGAGTATAAGGACAAAGTCGAGGATATAGTCACCGGAAGCGTTCAGCAAGTAGATAAGGGCAACCTGTTGGTTCATTTGGGTCGGGGAGAGGGGATCATTCCTCTGAAGGAGCAAATTCAAAAGGAGAAATACAGGCAGGGAGACAGAATCAGAGCTTGTATTCTGGATGTGCAGAAGACGGTCAAGGGACCTCAGATCATTCTCTCCAGAGCTCATCCTGCATTCCTGCAAAGGCTTTTTGAATTGGAGGTTCCCGAGATATATGAGAGGATTGTTGAAATCAAGGCTGTGGCCAGAGAACCCGGAGAAAGGACAAAGATAGCGGTTAGTTCCATAGATAACCGGGTGGACCCAGTGGGTGCCTGTGTGGGAGTGAAGGGAAGTCGGGTGCAAAACGTGGTCCGGGAGCTTTCCAACGAAAGAATTGATATAATTCCCTGGAGCGCGCTGCCGGAGACCTTTGCCACCAATGCTCTGGCTCCGGCCAAAGTGGTACATATAGACACCTATCACGACGATAACAGCATGACCATTGTGGTGGAGGATGACAGGTTATCTTTGGCTATCGGCAAATTCGGACAGAATGCCAGATTGGCTTCAAAACTGATCGGCTGGAAAATCAACATAGTAGGCGAAAGCGAGTATAGAGAACAGAAGAAGCTGGAGGATCAGCTCAAGATCTATGTGAGTGAACTGTCCGGAGTGGGAAAGAAACTCCAAGATAAATTATCCGGAGCCGGAATCGAGAGCGTCCAGGATCTAGCTAAGTCAAGTATCGAAACTTTGACCCAGATAGAAGGAATTGGTGAAAAGAAAGCAGGATCTTTGATCGAGGCGGCTAAGAGCTATTTGGCTCCGGCCCGGAAGGAGAAGTAGTAGGCTTTCAAGAGTTCTGGAAAGTTTGCAGATTCAATTGGCTTTGAGGTTCGAAGCGAATGGTTTGGAAAAAAGTTGTTGTCTCAAGGCGGGTAAGAGGAAGTTTGCGGGTTTGATGATTTTCATCCTTTACGGCAGCACATAAGTTTCTGTAGGCGGAAAGGAAATGATCTGACAGAAAACGACAGTTACGCAGGAGAGGGATCGAGAAGAGTCTTTTGATTTTACGGGCCTGGTCGAAAACGTATGGTGATAAGATTCTGCTTGGGAGCTGTCGAATGAAATAGATCGGAGAGGTGTAGAGCTTGGCGAAAAAAAGAGTCTATCAGGTAGCTAGGGATTTTCAAATCTCCAGCGAGGCCTTGCTTGCCATCATCAAGGAGCTTGGCCTTAAGGTGAAAAGCCACATGAGCGTGGTGGATGAGAAGATGCTTTCGGCCATTGAGGAGAAGTTCCGGAAGGAGAGGGAAGCGGTCAAGGAGGAATATGCTTTAAAGAAGAGGAAATTAGAAGAACGGGAGAAAAAGGTAGGGGCCGGATTGCCCCCCGAGAAAATCAAGGCAAAAGAGGTCAAGCTGACACGAAGAGACCGTCTGAGAAAGCTAGAGAAAAAGAGAGTCGAGGTCAAGAAAAAAGGGGGAGCTCTCCTCACGAATAAATTCAAGAAGCCGGCCCCGAAAAAGGAAATTCAGGAAAGCGTGAAGAAAACCTTGGCTTCAATTGAAACCATAAAGAGGCTTAGGAAATACAAGAGGAAAACGCCGGAAGAGAAAGAGGGGCAGAAGACCGAGGCTGCCAACTTTATCAAGGTGAGTGAATTTATCTCGGTAGCGGAGCTGTCTAATCTGATGGGGGTTAAGCCTACAGAGGTCATCTCCAAATGTCTGGAGCTTGGCTTTGTGGCCACCATCAACCAGAGGTTGGACATGGATACCATTGAGACCCTTGCCTTGGAATTCGGCTTCAGTGTCGAGGCGACAAAAGAGCTTGGCTTAGAGGAGGAGGAAGAGGAAGAGAGAGAGGAAAATTTAAAACCTCGTGCCCCGGTGATTACAATCATGGGACATGTGGATCATGGCAAGACTTCTCTTTTGGACTACATTCGAAAGAGCAACATCATCGGGGGCGAGTCTGGAGGCATCACTCAACACATAGGGGCATACGAGGTCAAGTTGCCCGATGGAAATATCACCTTTTTGGATACTCCCGGACATCAGGCTTTCACCGCCATGAGGGCCAGAGGAGTCCAGATAACCGATATCGTGGTCTTGGTTATAGCGGCGAATGACAGCATAATGCCTCAGACCACCGAAGCCATTGATCACGCAAGAGCCGCAGGCGTTCCCATCATAGTGGCGATCAACAAAATGGATCTGCCAGATGCCGACAGCGAGCCAATCAAGGAGCAGCTGGCAAAGCTGAACTTGGTTCCTGAAGAATGGGGTGGCAAGACTATAGTAGTGGAGATATCGGCCAAGACTGGGATGGGCGTGGGAAAGCTTCTGGAAATGATCCTTCTTCAAGCGGAGATGATGGAGCTTAAGGCTGATCCTGACCGGAGGGCATTGGGAGTGGTGGTCGAATCTGAACTCAGCCGGGGTAGAGGAGTGGTCACGACGGTCTTGGTTCAGAAGGGCAGGTTGAGGATTGGAGATCCCTTTGTGAGTGGAGCCTATCACGGGAAAGTGCGGGCCTTGTTGGATGAAAGAGGAAATCCAGTGAGAGACGCAGGACCCTCCACCCCGATGCTGGTTCTGGGAACTTCAGGAACACCTCAGGCCGGGGATACGTTTGTGGTAACAGAGACTGAGGTGGAAGCCAGGGAAATCTCAGCTAAGAGAATAAGGCTAAAAAGGGAGCAAGACCTAAGACAAGTCAGAAGGTTCTCCTTGGCCGATATCTATGAACAGATCGAGGAAGGGAAGATAAGAGATTTGAAGTTGGTCATTAAGGGGGATGTAGATGGTTCGGTGGAAGCCTTATCTGATACACTGGAGAAGATCTCCAACCCCGAGGTTAGGGTGAACGTCATTCATCGGGGAGTGGGTTCAATCAACGAAAGCGACGTCCTTTTGGCAGCCGCTTCTCAGGCCATAGTTGTTGGTTTTCACGTTCGTCCGGACATAAGAGCCAGGGAGTTGGCTTCAAGGGAGAAAGTGGATATTAGGCCTTATGAGGTGATCTACGAGATAGAATCGGATATCAAAAAGGCATTGGAGGGGCTTTTGGAACCGGAGATTTCCGAAACGATCTCCGGCACGGCGGAGGTAAGAGATGTTTTTCGAGTTCCCAAGGTAGGACAGGTTGCAGGGTGTTTGGTGATAGACGGGAATGTGAAAAGAGGAGACAAGGTCAGGGTAATAAGGGATGGGACGGTGATTTATGGTGGGGTTATCGTTTCCTTGAAGAGATTCAAAGATGATGCCCGGGAAGTGGCCAGCGGATTTGAATGTGGCATAAAAATCGAGGATTACAACGATATGAAAACCGGAGATATTATCGAGGCTTACCAGGTGGAGGAATTGGCCAGAAAACTGGAATGAATGATAGTGGCCCGCAAAACAGAAGCGGCGGTCCGGATAAAACCCTTCAGACCCTCAACTCCAAACTGAGTTAAATATGGTGGTGGGAGTGGTAAGTATCGATATTCATATTCCACAAAGCGGATCTCTGAAAGGCAAAAGGCATCTTTTGAAAGGCACGAAGGATCGGCTCAGGAACAATTTCAATGTCTCCGTGGCGGAGGTCGGACACAATGATCTCTGGCAGAGAACCACCCTGGGCGTGTCGGTGGTAGCCAATGAGAAGAAGTTTGCAAACCAGGTCCTCTCCAAGGTGGTGGAACAGATCAGCAGGGAGAATAGACTTCAGATTCTGGATTATTCCATAGAGATTCTCTAGGCAGGTATTATGGCGACTGGGATTCGCGAGAGAGATGATGCAGTACAAAAGGGCCCAAAGAGTCGGAGATCTGATCAAAGAGGAGGTTTCCCGGATAATTCAGTACGAGTTGAAAGATCCCGGAATTGGCTTTGTGACGGTAACTCAGGTGAAGGTCTCTGACGATCTTAAGCACGCCAAGATATTTTACGGCGTTTTAGGAGACGACGAAGCCAAGAAAGAAAGTTCTTCAGCTTTGAGGCGGGCCTGTGGTTTTGTCCAGCACGAGATTGGCAGAAGGCTCAGGCTTAAGTACACACCCGAGATTTGCTTTCTCTTCGATTCGTCCGTGGAGTATGGCGCTCACATAGAGCTACTGATAGATAAGATACACCAATCTGAGGGACCCACAGAAGATGAGCTTCCCCCAGGGGAAGATGATAAAGATGGAAAAGACGATTGAGAAAATCGTAGATTTTGTAAATGCTAGCAAAAGAATACTGATAACCTCCCACCGTGATCCGGATGGAGATTCGATAGGTTCTCAATTGGTCCTGGATGGCTTCTTGCAGAGTTTTGGAAAGCCTATCAGAATTGTCGACCAGGGTTGTCTTCCGCGCCGATACGTTTTTTTGGATCCACAGGGCAGAATAGAAGAATTCGATTTGGGCGCCGAGGAAAAAAACCTCGATTTCGATCCGGATTTGATCTTCGTCTTGGAGTGCCCCTGTTTGGACAGGCTAGGAGAGGTCAAAAGGATTATTCCCGAGGGGAGCACCCTGGTGAACATTGATCATCATCCCGACAACGTCAGGTTTGGGACTTTGAATTATGTGGACTTGCAGGCGTCAGCGTTAGGGGAGATGATTTATTTCTTAT